>FWPV01002240.1_pt1 | contig 48411 bp, 41 predicted proteins | sample 2228371 | NCBI WGS metagenome assembly FWPV01 (sample SAMEA103939776, study PRJEB20133) | metagenome | reverse complement strand
AGTAACAATCGCGCCGGTCCTCGGCCACGCGCCGTTCGTTCGGCGTCAGCAGGATCGTGCCCGTCGCGTCGGCCAGGCCCTTGACCTCGATGAGGCGCAGGTCGCCGGAGTTGCGGTCCACGCTGCGCAGGTCGTAGCCCAGGTTCTTTGCCGAGACGTCATAGACCTGCCGGCCCTGGGACCGCTCGTACTCCATGGCGACCCGCATGGCGATGGCCTCGGTCTCCGGGTCGGGCTGGAGCCGTTGCACCTCGGGTGCTTTGCGTTCGGGATGCGGCAGAACGAGCACGCTGGCAATCCGCTCGACGTTCTGAAGCGTTAGTGAACGTTGCTGCTCCAGTTCCCTTCGTCGCCGCTCGCGTCGCTCGAGAAGCAAAGCGTGCCGGGCCTCTGCCTGGGCGAGCCGGCCCTCCGCGCCTTGTTCGCCGCGGTCCACCGCTTCCTGGGCCTTGCCGATTTCCTCGTCGGCGCGCTGGAGCAGTTCCGTGAGCGAAAGTTCGACGTGCGCCGAGATGCGCTCGACCTCGGCCAGGCGACCCTTGCGCGTCTCTTCGAGGAACGGGGTGAGCGCCTGCTCGTAGAGCCAGGCCGTCGCCTCGGGAAGCGTGGCAACGCTTTCACCTTGACCCCCTATCCCAGTGGGAGAGGGATGAGGCGAGGGATCCGCCGGTGTGAAGTTCCCGAGGAGATTCGGCTCGCGGAGGGTCGGCTCCCCGTCTTCCGAGACCTCGACCGCGAAGAGTCGCTCGTGGATGACTTGGCCCAGGCCATCCACGACACGAGCCCGGTAAAAGTCAATGCGCGCGGGTGCGTCGTGCTGAAGCGAATAGAAGGTGGCCCCCTTTCCAAAGACTTCGAGCGCCTTTGCGGAAATGTGCCGCCGGATGGCCTCGAAGAGCGGATGGCCAGGGGTGACCCATTCCAAGTGATTCTCCTCGGCCGTCTCCCGGTCCGTCGAACAACGGGGATACTTGGCCGCAAGCGCCGGCAGGCTCCAGGTGGGTTCGCTCTCGTAACGGCGCAGCACCGACGGAGTCCTTCCCGGTTCGAACGTGTGGGGAAGGTGCGGAAAGGTCTTGAGCGTGAGCGGGACAAACTCGGCTGCCTCCCGGATGAATCGCGCGATGGTCTCGGGCACCACGCGCCGCTCCTGGGCCCGCGCCCGGCGCTCGATGAGCATCTGGAGGTTGAGCTTCTTCGAGGCCAGCCCTTCGAGGGCGCTCTGGCAGATCGCGCGGAACTGGCGCTCGTCCACACTCTTGAGGAGCCGTTCCTCAAGGTCGGCATCGCCCAGACGCCCAGCGTAGTACTCGCGCAGCACCCGCTCCACGTGTGCCGCCGGGAGAACCTCGCCGACCACGTTGAACACAGCGTCGTCATCGAGGGCGTCTCGGATCTCCTGGAGCTTCTCCAGCAGCCGCTTGAGCACCCGGCCCTCGATGGTGTTCGTGGCCACGAAGTTGAAGATCAGGCAGTCCTTGCGCTGGCCGTAGCGGTGAATGCGGCCCATCCGCTGTTCGAGGCGGTTCGGGTTCCACGGGATGTCGTAATTGAAGAGAATGTTGCAGACCTGGAGGTTGATGCCCTCGCCGGCCGCCTCGGTTGCGACGAGCACCTGGACGGCCCCTTCGCGGAACTGCTGCTCGGCGTGCAGGCGCGTCCCGGACTCGTCGCGCGAGCCGGGTTTCATCCCGCCGTGGATGAATCCGACTCGAAATCCCCAGGATCTGAGCCGCTCCACCAAGTAGTCGAGCGTGTCCTTGAACTCGGTGAAGATCAGTAGCCGCTTGTCGTGGTGGTCGAAAAAGCCTTCTTTTTGGAGCAATTCCTTGAGCTTCGAGAGCTTGGCCTCTGCACCGGATTCTTCGACTGCGCGGGCCTGACCGGCCAGCCTTTTCAGCTCTTCGATCTCTTCGTAGACCTGCTGGGCGTTGCTGGCAAGCGTAATCGCTTCGAGCGTCTCCTCGAGACGCTCGCGTTCGCTCTCCTCCATTTCCTCCAGTTCATCTGCATCGGGAAGTGCCGGCGGCGCGGCTTTCGCGAGTTCTTGGGCCCGCTTCAGGCCCTCTTCTAGGCGACTAGCACGCTTTTCCAGCGAATGCCGTATCGCATAGGTACTGGAGGCCAGCCTGCGCTGGTAGAGGGACATCAAGAAGCCGACGGCGCGGGCGCGCGGGTCATCCCCCTGCGCTGCGGCTTTCGCGCTCTGCCGTTTCACAAAGCGCGTCACGTCGCGGTAGAGGTCAAATTCCGCTCCGTCGAGCTGGAACTCCACGGTATGCGGGATGCGCTTCGTGAAGATCTTTTTCGCCGCCCAAGTACCGTCCGCCTGGCGCTCGGGAAAGTAGACCATCGCTTCCTTGGTGCGGCGCAGGTAGAAGGGCGCGCGGCCGCGGTCCATCGCCTCCCGGATGGACCGGACGTCCGCGTAGGCGTCCGCATCGAGAAGCTGAAGGAAGAGGCTGAAGTTCAACGGATCGCCCTTGTGCGGGGTGGCCGTAAGGAGAAGCATGTGATCCGACGTGTCCCGCAGGAGCTCGCCCAGTTTGTAGCGCTGGCTCTTGTGGTTCTCGTCGGCGGCCGACATGCGGTGCGCCTCGTCAACGATGACGAGGTCCCAGCGCACCTGCCGTAGCCCGGGCAAAATCTCCTGCCGTTTGGCGAGGTCGAGCGAGGTGATGACCCGCTTCTGCTCCAGCCACTGGTTGACGCCGAACTGGTCGCGGATGTCGCCACCCTTGAGCACGATGAACTTCTCGTCGAACTTCTCTTTGAGTTCGCGCTGCCACTGGAAAGAGAGGTTCGCCGGGCAGACGACGAGGACCCGCTCGGCCAGACCGCGCAACTCGAGCTCCCGGATGAGCAGCCCTGCCATGATCGTCTTCCCCGCCCCGGCGTCATCCGCGAGGAGAAAGCGCACCCGCGCCAGCTTCAGGAGATAGTCGTAGACGGCCTCGAGCTGGTGAGGCAGTGGGTCGACGCGGGAGATGGAGAGGCCGAAGAAGGGATCGAACTCCCAGGCGAGGCCAAGCGCATACGCCTGCAGGCCCAGGCGCAGCAGGCGTCCGTCGCCGTCGTAGCGAAAGGTGCGGTCCAGGACGGTGAGTGCGGCGAGGTCGTGAGCGGTCAACGTCACCTTGCGGAACCGCTCGCTCTGCGTGCCCACGAGACCGACCACCCACGTCCCGTTCCCCTGGTCGAGGACCGTCTCCACGCGCATCGGCTCGTTGAAGAGGCTTCCTTGAAGCACCTGCCCTTCCCGCAGGCCCGGGCGGATCATCTCACCTCCCTTCTCCCCGGGGGCACCCGACCGGCCTTGCGGCCCAGTGCTGGAGCACCACGGCCGTGCCTCGCACGCGAACGGGTCCTCACCAACCCGTTCGCGCGGCGCATCGATGGTGAGGCAAGGAACTCGTCCAGAGGTCGGTGGTCAACAGCAGTGCGTGGGTCCCTCAACCTCGTCTTCGGTGAGTATCGCCCGTGGCGATCGCACACGCCCGGCCCCAAGGCACCAGCACGATGGCGTCCCGATCCTGCGGGGTGTACTCGCCTGGCCCCGAGCCCGACAGGGCCCTCCCGTAGACGAGCATCGCTGGTCCCGTGCCACGCACGGGGGAACGGCTCAGGCGTGGGGGCGCTCGGGGAGGGAGGGATCGTGGACAGGGGCAGCCCCGCGGCTGCCCCAGAAACAAGAAAGGCGACTCACGCCGCCTCAGGTGAGAAGGGGGAGCGGCTCAGCCCGAGCCTGGGACGGAGAGGTCGTACGAGAACCGCGCCATCCTCGGGACGTTGAGCTCGAACGTGAACGTTGCCTCCTGCACCGCCGCCGAGGCCGGGTCCGTCTCCACGACTGGAACAGGCGCCTCGCGGTGCTGCCCTTCCATGACGCTAAACAGCGCGAAAACCGCAGCCGCGGCCGCGGTGGCCGCGAGAGGCACCCACGCCCGTGAGGGGTGGACTCGAGAGGCGCGCATCGCCGCACCCACGTGCGCCGTGGCAAGGAGCTCGGCGCTGCAGGCGTCGCATGAGACGAGGTGCTCTTCGAAGCCGTCACGTTCGTGCTTGCCCAAGAGCCCCCACTCGTAGGCGGCGAGGAGTCGGCCCATGGACGGGTCGGTGCATCCCCTCGGGCACGTGCGGAGATCGACGGTGTCCTTCATGGCATCCCTCGCTCCTGCTCCAGAGCCTCCCTCAACTCCTCGCGGCTGCGGTACAACCGCATGTACAACGCACCACGGCTCGGCAACCCAAGGAACCCTTGCATCTCCTCAGGCGTGAACCCGGCAAGGACCCACTCGATGAGTTGCCTCGAGCGGGGGGAGAGCCGGGGTAACACCCGCTGGATCTCCTCTCGGGCCTCCTCAGCCTGGGCATTCGACCCGCCGTGCCAGCGCACCGCAAGGCTTCCCACCCATCGCCCGAGCCGTTCGAGCCGGCTCCGCGAGGAGTAGTAGTTGCCCACGACGTTGCGCAGGACCGTGAGGCACCACGGCAGGACCTCGGCATCATCGGGGATCGCGGTGATCTTCTCCGCGACCACCGCCAACGCGTCCTGCACGAGGTCCTCTGCGGTGTCCTGGTCCCACACTCTCTGTTTCGCGATCGCCAGAAAACTCACGCGCAGCCGGCGGGAGAGCTCCTCGAGGGCGCCTCTGTCGCCGCTGCGCGCCGCCTTGCCCACCTCCTCGGTCGTGGCACGGTCGAGATCCATCCTTGAATCCTCCCCCGTGGAGCCGTGCGGCTCCTGGGTGCCACGAGCCCCGAGGCGTGTGGGACCGGTGGCGCTCACGCCGAAGCTAGTCTGGTCGTGAGCGCCTGCACACGATGACTCGTGTTGAGGTGAAGGCACCTACCAGGTCTTCTTGCCCGTCTTCACAGAAACAGCGGTGTAGGTTTGCTCGATCTCTTTGGAACCGCAGTGGGGGCACGCGATGGGCTCGCTCGTCCGAGCGGCGAAGCTCATGATCTTGGTGAATACCTTCTCACATGCCGTGCAGCGGAATTCATAAGTGGGCATTCGTACATCCTCCTTCTTTCACAGAATCGATCTTCCCCCGGCCAGCAAGGCGAGGATGAACCCCCTGCCGACCTTGCATGTCGCTCCTAGTTTACGGAAAGACTCGCGTCTCGACAAGCCCCACCCGCCATGCGGCAACCGCCGCTTGCCCCAGGCTCACGGCCCCGTCTCCCACCGGCAAGCGCCGCGGCATTAGGGGGCGGATGCCGGCGCGCGCGAGCTCCTCGGTCAATCCTGAGGCGAGGAGCCGGTTGAGCATGCAGCCACCGCTCAGGACGACCGTGTCCACGCCCATGCGGGAGGCCCCGAGCGCCACGAGCCGGCCGAGGCCGCGCGCTACCGCCTGGTGGAATCTCAGGGCGATGATTCCTGCGGGGACCCCCGCGCACGCATCCCGGACGAGTGCCCTCGCCGTCTCGCGCGGGTCCATCACGAGGGTCTGCGCCTCCACGATCGGCATGGGATAGGGCTCCTCTGCTCCCCTCCTCGCGGCCTGGAACGCCTCCTTCTCCAGCCTCATGGGGGCCTCCGCCTCGAATCGAGAGGCCACGCACACCCCTGCAAGGGCGGCCGCCGCATCGAACAGCCTCCCACATGACGAGTGGAGGGGAGCGTGCAGGCCCCGCTCCGTAGCCTCGAGTACTCCCCTGAGCACCAGGGGATCGACCGAGGGGAACAGGCGGGGGAGGAGGCGCCAGGTCTCGTTCCCGAAGGTGGCCCAGAGAAGCCCGAGCGCCGCCCGCCAGGGCTCGCGCACCGCCGCATCGCCCCCTGGCAGGGGCAGGGGCAGGAGGTGTCCGAGGCGCCTGAACCCGGTCTTGTCTGCCCACAGGAGCTCGCACCCCCAGATGGTGTCGTCCTCACCCAGCCCCGTGCCATCGATGGCGAGGCCCACGACGGGGAGGTTCAGGCCCTGCTCAAGGGCGGCCGCGACGGAGTGGGCGTGGTGGTGCTGGACCCGCTCGACCCTGCGTCCGCTCTCCTGGGCCCACCGGCTCGAGGGGAAGTCCGGGTTGAGGTCGCATCCGACCACGAGGGGGTCGGTGCGCATGAGGGCGCACAGGGCCTCGATCGCCTCGCGATGGAACTCCACGGCCACCCTCGTGGAGAGATCCCCCACGTGTTGTCCGAGGAAGGCGCGCCGGCCCGCGAGGAGGCAAGGGGTGGCCTTGAGGAAGGCGCCTGTGCCGAGTGCAGGGATGAACTCTTCTCTGAGGTCGAGGGGGGTGGGGACGAAGCCCCGTGATCTGCGGATGAACACGGTCTTGTGTGCACTCCTCTGGAGCACGGAGTCGTCGGCCCGCGCCACGATGTCGCGGTTGTGGAGGAGGAAGAGGTCGGCGCAGGAGCCCAGGCGTGCGAGAGCCTCCCTGTTGCCTCTGGCGATGGGCTCGTCGCTGAGGTTGCCGCTGGTCATGACCAGCGGGGGCAGCACCTCATCCCCGTCCCTGAACAAGAGGTGGTGGAGCGGGCTGTAGGGGAGCATGATCCCCACGGTCCCTATCCCCGGCGCGATCCCAGGGGCGAGGGGGGTCCCATCTGCCTCGTCAAGGACAAGGATCGGCCTCGCCGGTGTCGTGAGGAGCACGAGGTCCTCGTCCGTGAGCCGCGCACACCGCCGTGCCCAGGTGAGGTCCCCGACCATGACCGCGAAGGGCTTGGCGTCGCGGCCCTTGCGGGCCCTGAGCCGTCGTACCGCGTCCTCGTTCGTCGCATCCGTAGCGAGGTGGAAACCGCCGATGCCTTTCAGGGCGGCGATGCTGCCGCGCCTGAGCCTCCGCGAGAGCTCCGCCACCGGGTCTTCGGCGGGGATCTCGTTCCCAAGGCGATCCACGAGCCAGACCCTCGGGCCGCAGACGGGGCATGCGTTAGGTTGGGCATGGTACCGTCTGTTCGACGGGTCGTGGTACTCGGCCTCGCACGCCTCGCACATGCGGAAGCACGCCATGCTCGTGAAGGGTCTGTCGTAGGGGAGAGCGACTACGGCCGTGAAGCGCGGGCCACAGTCGGTGCAGTTGATGAACGGGTAGCGATACCGCCGATCTGAAGGGTCGAACAGCTCCTGGACGCACGCGTCGCATGTCGCCAGATCAGGGGGACACAGGGTGGCCCCCTCGGAGGCGAGGCTGGGGAGGATCGTGAACGCGGACGCCCCCACGGGGAGAGCCTCCCCCACCTCGAACGCATCGATGCGCGCGTTGGGGGGCGGGTCGGTGCGCACCTGGTGGAGGAAGGCCTCGACCGCAGGCGCGGGGCCTTCGGCCTGGATCTCGACCCCATCGGACCTGTTCCGTACCCATCCACCCACGCCCCAGGCGAGGGCCTTCCGATGCACGGAAGGGCGAAAGCCCACCCCCTGCACCACCCCACGGATCACGACGACTCGTCTGACGCGCTCCACGCGTGCCCCTCCCGGAGGGAAACCCGCAGCGAACAGTTGCGATCGGGCGTCACTGCATGTACCCTGTCTTGTTTGTGATTGGTCCCTCACCCATGAGGTTGTGCGAATGGCCTCCCACGAGAGAGTGCTCATCACGGCCGCCCTGCCGTACGCCAACGGGAACCTCCACGTCGGCCACATCGGCGGCAGCTACCTGCCCGCGGACACCTATGCGCGCTACTGCCGGGCCCGCGGCCGCGACGTTCTGTTCATCTGCGGTTCGGACGATCATGGGGTCCCCGCCATGCTCACCGCACGCTCCGAAGGATGCTCTCCCCGTGAGGTCGTGGAGCGCTATCACGCCGCGCAAGAGAGGGATTTCGCGGGCCTTGGCATCTCCTTCGACGTGTATGGGAGGACCTCCTCTCCCCAGCACGCGGCGATGAGCCAGCGGTTCTTCCTCACCGTCAACCGCAATGGGTTCGTCGAGAAACGCCAAGCGAGGCAGCTCTACGATGCCCAAGCCGGCGTGTTCCTCCCCGACCGCTACGTCACCGGCACGTGCCCCTTCTGCGGGGGAAAGGCGCTGGGTGACCAGTGCGAGCAGTGCGGCAAGGATCAAGACCCACTCGAGCTCGTCAATCCCACGAGCGTGATCACGGGCTCCACGCCAGAGGTGCGGGAAACCACGCATTGGTACTTCCGCCAGGATCTCCTCGAGTCGAGGCTCACCGCGTGGTTGGAGGCGCAGACGACGTGGCGCCCGACGGTCCAGAACTTCGCCCTCGGGATGCTCCGGCAAGGCTTGAAGCCTCGGGCCATCACGCGAGACCTCCCGTGGGGAGTGCCGGTCCCCTTGCCTGACGACCCCGACGCCTCGGGCAAGGTCCTCTACGTGTGGTTCGATGCCCCGATCGGCTACGTGACGTTCACGGCCGACGTCCTCGAGCAGAGGGGACAGCCCCGCGAGGCCTACGAGGAGTGGTGGAAGAGCCCGGACGTGCCCATCTACCACTTCATAGGCGAGGACAACATCGTGTTCCACGCGCTCATGTGGCCGGCGATGCTCATGGCGGAGGGAACGTACCAGCTCCCCACGAACGTCGTCGCGAACTGCTTCGTGAACTTCCAGTTCCCGGGCAAGGACGAGGAGAAGATGTCGAAGAGCCGTGGCACCGCGGTGTGGATCCACGACTACCTGCAGAGCCACGATCCTGATCCGCTCCGCTACTACCTCACCTACATCGCGCCCGAGACCCAGCGCACCGCGTTTAGGCCCGATGACCTCGTGCGGAGGAACAACGACGAGCTCGTGGGCGTGTTCGGCAACTTCGTCCACCGGACGCTCACGTTCGTGACCCGCTCCTTCCAGGGGCGGGTGCCAGAGCCCACGGGGAGCATCCCGGAGGCAGACGAGGTGCGTGCCCAGCTTGCACGACTCCCTCGCGCCGTGGGTGAGGAGCTCGATGCCTTCAGGCTCAAGAACGCCATGGCGATGGTGATGGATGTGGCCCGTTCGGGCAACAGGTTCTTCGACTACCAGGCCCCCTGGAAGCAACGAACCGAGGATCCCCCCAAATGTGCCTCCACGCTGCACACGTGCGTGCACATCGTGAAGGCCCTCGCGATCCTCGCGGAACCCTTCCTCCCCTTCACCGCCTCGAGGATCGCCGCGATGCTCGGGCTCGAGGCGAAGGAACGCAGGTGGCAGGATGCGGCGGTACCCCTGGAACCAGGGAGACCGATCGCGCCCCCCGAACCCTTGTTCAAGAAGATGGAGTGACGCATGGCCGACCCCACGCGCGATGAGGATGCCGAAGGCCCGCAGGACGACCGTTCGTTCCTCGCGCAGGCCCACTTGATCGTGGCGGGCGTCCGCGTGTTCATGCACCGTGAGGGCGCCCCGCCATCCGTGGAGGACTTGGCGGAGTTTCTCCGCACGACCCCCGAACTCGTGTACCACATCGTGAACAGGCTCGAGCAGGAGGAGGTCCTGCGCACCGTCCGCACCTCGTTCGAGACGAAAATCTACCTCCGGAAGGTGCATAAGCTCCGCGATCTCCCCGAGCAGACGATCCCGGAGCTCGAGGAGGAGATGCGGAGGCACCGCGAGAAGAAGCGCGAGGAGCAAGAGAAGCTGAGCGCGGGCCTCTCCGCCGAGGCGGTGAGGCGTCGACAGCAGGAGCGACTGGCCGAGCTCGAACGCAAGATGAAGGAGGGTCTGGGGAAGCGAAAGCCGCCGTGGGCGGAGTGAGGCCCAAGACCACGAGGAATTCCCGCGGCTGCGCGGGGTTCTGAGCCGGCTCTCTCACCGCAGGCGAGGCGGCGACCCAGCGCGCCCCCGCACGACTGGGCCCGAACGCCTCGCGTCGGGGCCGGGCCCGTCGGTTCAGAGGAGGTCCGGCCGCACGAGGAGGTCGAGGGAGCCGCACTTGCCGGGACGAAACTCCTCGCACACGATCCGGCAGAGGGACGCCTTGCCCAGCTCGAACCGGCCGAAGATGCCTCCGGTCACGAGGAGCGACACGAGCTGGCCCAGCTGCGGCTGGTGCCCCACGACGAGCACCGTGTCTGCCCCTTCGAACAGACCCGCGAGCGCGAGGGCGAGGTCCTTCGCCGAGGCCTGCCCCGCGAGCTCGGGCACGGTGACCGGCTCGGGCCCCTCGAGCTCCTCCGAGAGGATGCGCGCAGTCTTCAAGGCGCGCGTGAGGGGGCTGGAGGCGATGCGATCGACGCAGAGGTCGTTCCGTGCCATCCACCGCCCGACGGCCCGCGTAGCCTTCTTGCCCTTCTTCGTGAGGTTCCTCTGCGCGTCGTCCATGTCGGGCAGGGCTTCCTCTGCTTCCGCGTGTCGCATGACGAACAGGGTCTTCATGGTGCCTCCTTGCTGAGGTGGGAGTGGGAATGGGCCCCCGCGGCCTCTCCCGTCGCTGCGGGCCGCGGGGGAAACTGCGGCGCGTGAGGCCCGGTGGCAACACGGGACACGCCGTGCGGCCCCCCGCGCACGCTCCCCCTACGCGAGCCCTCCCCACGAGCGGAGACGATCCCGGATGAACTCGATGACCGCCTGGTGCTGGGCCTTCCCGTTGCCGGAAACCTCCAGCGCCTCCCCGAACGCCATGTAGATCGGCTTGTTGCGGCCCACAGGGCCGAAGTCTCGCAGGATCTTCCCGTTGCCCCAGAAGTCCGTCTTCACCGCCGCGGGGATGACGCGCACGCCCGCGGTGCGCGCGAGCTTGATGCCGAGCGAGTTGAACTCCTCGGGCACGAAACGCAGCCGCCGAGTGGCCTGGGGGAACACGATGACCGAGACGCCACGGCGCAAGAGGTGCGAGCCCTGGGTGAGCACGGCCTCCATGTCCTTTCGGGGGTCTTTCCTCGAGACCACGATGGGGTCTCTCGAGCGCATGACAGGCCCGAAGATCGGGTGAGTCACGAGGCTTTGTTTCACGACGAAGGTGGCCCGCATGAACGGCACGATCACGCAGGGGAAGAGCTGGGTCTCCGCGGCGCTCATGTGGTTGCTGATGATGACCACAGGGTCCACCTGGGTGCGGAGGGTGTCGAGACCACTGAGGTGGAACCGGCCGCCGCAGCGCTCCACGTGACGGAACACGGCGAGGGAATGGGCAACCCAGGCCTCATCGTCGAATCGTCCCTTCGTCGCGAGCGCCCGGGCGCTGAGCACCACGGCGATGTGGCGAAGGTAGAGGTTCCAGCGCGTCCCCACGAGCCGGTCGAGGAGGTAGCGGGGGGTATCAGGCGGCGTGTCGTAGGTGTCGGAGGTGAACGGTACGTGGATGGAACGCTCCACACAACCCTCCCAGCGGCGGGGGAGAAAAGGAACGGGGCGCCGGGTCGCGCCGACGCCCCGCACAAGGGTCGCTCAGTATCGACCTTGGCTCGAACCGCCTCCGAAACGGCCCCCGCGCCCTTCCTTGTCGTGGGCCTCGCTCACGCGGATGGTCCTGCCGTCGAGCTGGCTCCCGTCCAGCTTCGCGACCGCCTGCGCCGCCGAGGCCTCATCCCGGAAGGTGACGAACCCAAAACCTCGTGAACGACCTGTCTCCCGGTCGGTGATCACCTTGGCTTCCAGCACCGTCCCGAACTGGCTGAATGCCTGCATCAGGGACTCCTGGGTGGTGTTCCAGCTCAAGCCACCGACGAACAGCTTTCGCGCCATGGGCAGTACGCCACTCCTTTCTCGCGCCGTACGTACGGCTCCACGTGCCAACCGGGCACACGGCACGGCAATGCCGAGCTCGGAGGCGATCTTCAGGCGTGGGACCCCCACGCGGCGCGACCAGAGCGTCCGCATCGCCATGGTCCCTCGGACGATCAGGACTGCAGGCAATATACGCCCGACCCTCCCCTCCGCAACGTGCACGTGCGGGTGAGCCGAACCCGCGCTGGACTGCGACGATGAGCGAAGGTACCTTTTCCGGCGGTACCTCTCGGGACGTGAGTGCCCGAGGTGTCTCACCGCGCCGAATCCACGCGGACCACGTCGCGTGGTCCGCCCGCGTCGATGCGCGGCCTTCTCGCACGAGCCTCTGCCTGGGGCGCCACGACGGGAGTGCCCCAGCCATGAGAGGAGCTCCCATGTGCCGATCCCTCCTTGGCATCCTCGTCGCCGTGCTCTTCGCACCGTGCGGCGCCGAGGTTCCTGACGTGATCCACCTCATCCAACCGTACCCTCGGGGCAAGGCGGACTCGGTGTTGGCGGCGAAGGACCGTCTCGTCTTCATCCCCACGTCCGAACTCAAGGCCCTCGAAGAAGCCGTGAAGGCGGGTCGGCCCACGCCCCCGGCGCCCCCTGTTCCCGCGACGATCGCCGCGGCTTCTCTCGAAGGAGCCCCGGAGGGTGACATGGTGCGCATCGTCGCCACCTACACCGTCGACGTCCTGGAGAAGGGACCGGTCTACGTGCCGCTCGTGGCTCGAGACGTCCCTGTCCTCAGCGTGCGCCACGCGGGGGCTGCGCTCACCGTCTCTCCTGGAGGCCCCACTCCCGGCACGTTGGGGCCGCAGGAACGTGCTTCGGAGTGGTGGGGCATCGTGACCGAAGGCACGGGGAGGATGGTCGTCACCGCGACATTCGGTGTCCCCGTCACCAAGGCGGACGACGGCGGCTCCTTCCAGCTGACCCTCCCCGCCTTCGGTGCCGCCTCCCTCACCCTGACCCTCCCCACGGGCGACTGGGACGTGGAGTGCACGGGCGCATCGCTCAGGAGGACTAAGCCGTCGGTCGTGGAGCTCATCCCAGACGGGGGTAGGCCCCTTACCGTGGCCTGGCGGCAGGCGGCTCGCCGCGCACTCAGGCCTCGAGAGGTGAGAGAGGCCAGCCTCGACGCATCCGCCGAACACCTCGTCTCCATCGGGGAGGCGGCGGTCAGGGGCCAGGTCCAGCTGGGCCTCAAGGTGTGGACCGGGCAAGTGCAGGTCCTGGACATCACGCGGCCGGAAGGCATCGACGTCATGAACGTGAGCGGGCCCAACATCGACACGTGGGAGCAGACGACCGAAGCCCTCCGCGTGTTTCTCGCCTCGCCAGTGCAAGGGGAGGAGCGGATCCTCGTCGAGTACCTCCTGCCCATGTCGGGCCCCGAGGGGGCGGTTCCCCTCCCCTCCTTCTCGGTCAACGGAGCGCGGCGCCAGCTCGCGCACTGGGCGGTGGTCGCCACGACCAACGTGGAGATCGAATTGGCGGAGACGCACGGCGTGGAGACCTTGCAACCTCGGGAGCTCCCTGAGGGCCTCAAGGGGACGGCCTCTGGCAGGATCCTCGCGGCCTTGCGAGGGGACCCCTCCCAGGCCTCCGTGGTCGTGCAGGTCTCCCGTCACACCGACGTGCCGGTCCTCGTCGCCTCGATCGATCACGCTCGGTTGTCCACCGTGGTGTACGAGTCGGGCTACGAAGTCACGACGTGCCGATACGCGGTGCGCAACACCACCAAGCAGTTCCTCGAACTCTCCCTTCCTCCCAGAGCCACCCTTTGGGACGTGCGGGTGGATCGCCAGCCGGTGAGGCCAGGCCTCGTGGGCGGCGTGGTGCTCGTGCCCCTCGCGAGCTCATTGGGGAGATCTGAGGAGACCTCGTTCCCGGTCGAGCTCACCTACCTGGTGCCGGTGAGGCTCGGCCTCCTGGGGGGCTCGCTCGTGATCACGGGGCCTCGCCCTGACCTGCCCTCAAGCCGCGTCGAATGGGAGGTGCGCTTCCCGGAGCGCGTCCGCGCACTGGCGTGGAGCGGCAACATGGAACGGGTACGCCCGCCGCGCCGCTTCGTGCTGCCCAAGAGGGTGATGGAGGATCCGAGGGCGATACCCCCAGACCTCGTTGAGCAGCGTGCGATGGAGAAGGACCTCCAGGCACCACCCGCGGTCCAGGCCCCGGAGGAGGAGCCTCAGAGGGTGCGCGAACTCACCCGCCAGTACCTCGAGCGACAGGCGGCTGGCAAGGTGAGGCGAAGCGTGGGGCGGCCCTCGGTCGAGGTGACCACCCCCGCCGTCGGGCAGAGCGCGCGCTTCACCCAGATCCTCCAGCAGGCGCAAGCACCGAGGGTGCGCTGCCTCTACGTGCGTGGTAGGGTGTGGTGGGTACTCGGGGTCGCCGTCGCGGGGGCCCTCGTCGCGGTCGTCGTGGCGAACAGGCGGCGACACGCCGTTGCCGTGCTCCTGCTCCTCGTGGCGACCTCCCAGGCAGACACGCCACCGCGAGAAGTGCTCCGCATGGTGCCCCACGAAGAGGTCGCACGCCTCCTCACCGGCCCCTCCGCACAGGAACTCGCGTACCTTCCCTACGAGAAGGTCCGGTCGCTCCTGCAGGCGCTCGGTACCATCCCCTCCACTCCCTCCCGGTCGATCTCTTTCCTCGACAAGGTCGAGGTCTCCCTCGTCGTGGAGGACGACGAGGCGCGGGTGCGGGGGAATGCGACCGTGACGTCACTGGGGCCTGGGTGGCGCTCCATCGACCTCGTGACCGGGGCACGGGTCCTCAAGGTCACCCTCGCGGGCACCCCGGCCACGCTCTGGACGTCCGAGGGCACGACGAGGCTGCTCACCGAAGGAGAGGGTACCCGACCGCTCGCGTTCGAGTATGAGCTTCCCGTCGTCGCACAGGGCAACGCGAGGTCCCTCGTGTGTCCGCTCCCCCAGAGCGCAGGGTGCGTCCTGAGCCTCGCGCTGCCTCTTGGCTCGTCGGGTCTGGCCGTGGATGGGCGCAGGATCGAGCTGGAGAATGGCCCCACTCACGCCACCGCGGTCATTCCCGTGCCCGGGCGCACGAGCGTGGCCCTGTCGTGGCGGTACGTGCCGCCGGAACTCGCGCTCCCCAGCCCCCAGCGCGGGGAGGCCCTCCCGACCCGGGGACGCCTGCTCGCCGAATCCGTCTCCCTCTTCTCGGTCGATGCGGGGACCATCGAGGGGAGGACGAAGGTCACGGTGGACATCATCCAGGGAGGGCGGGACAGCCTCGTCTTCGCCGTGCCCTCTGGGGTCGATGTTCTCGACGTGACGTCGCCTTCGGCCACTGACTGGACCGTCATCCGTGACGGGCCAGGGCAACTCGTGGTGCTCTTGAGGAGCGGGACCAAGGGGAGGGTGGTCCTGCACCTCACCCACGCCGTGGGCCTCGAGGACAGCCTCGCGACGGTCTGGTTGAGAGAACCCGCGATCCAGGGTGCGGTGCGGTACCGCGGACAGGCGGGCGTGCAGGTACTCACGAGCGTCCGCGTGACCCCGCTCTCCCAGAGCGGTTCGACGCGCACGGATCCCCGAGAGGTTCCCCAAGACCTGTGGGCCATGGCGTCCAACCCGATCCTCCTCGCGTACAAGCACATCGATCCCGGCTACGCCATCGAGGTGCGCGTCGAGCGGCAACGAGACATCCCTCTCCTGACCGCCTCGATCGATCGTGAGCGGCTCGTCTCGGTGATCTCGTCGTCGGGACGGATCGTCACGAGCATGCGCCTGTGGATGAGGAACAGCGGCGATCAGTTCCTCAAGGTCTTCCTCCCAGAAGGCGCCACGGTGTGGAGCTACCAGGTGAACGGCACGACGTCGGCGCCGTCCCGGGGGGACGACGGCGGGCTGCGCCTCCCGATCCCTCCCTCTCCGGAACGCGATCGTACCCTCCTGCCGGTGAAGGTCGAGCTCGTGTGGAGCGAGGAGATAGACCTGAGGCCCTTCGGGAACCGACTGACCCTCAGAGGCCCCCGGATGGAGCTCCCCCGGTCCGTCGTGGAGTGGGAGGTGTACGTCCCCGCAGAGAGAAGGTGGATCGTAGCCTCCACCAACCTCGATCGCCATCGCTGGCCGCATCCCTGGGTGATGCCCGAGGGCGCAGGAGCCGAGGTGATGGCCCGCACCCAGCTCAACATCGCCGAAGAGTCGGTCCCCACGCCGGGTGAAGGGCTCGCGGTGGGCGCGATGCCGGTGAGGGTTGACATCCCCGAGGAGGGGGAGAGCCTCGAGTTCTCACGCGCCATGGTGATAGGTTGGGCGCCTGAAGTGAACCTCGTCGCCGTGCCACTCGTGCCGCGAGGGGTGGGCGTAAGCCTCGGGGCGGTGCTGTTGGCCCTCCTGTGGAGGTTCTCGACGAAGGCGAGGTGGCGCGGCGTGGTCGTGCGCCTGCTCCTCACGGTCGTGGCCGTGGTCCTCAATCCGTGGCTCGGCCTCGCGGCCGTCGCTGGCATCGTGTGGCGAGTGGCCGTGCGGCTTCGCACGGCCGCCCGGAGGGACGCTACAGGTTCTTGACCGGATCGGCGACCTGCTTCGCGAGTGGCAGCGTCACCGTGAAGGTCGTGCCCTCCCCCTCGGTGCTCTGCACCTCGATGCTGCCCCCGTGCATCTGCGCGATGCGCTTGGAGATCGCCAGCCCCATGCCGGTCCCCTCCGGGACCATCTGGCGTGCGGAGGGGGTACGGTAGAACTCGTCGAAGATGCGCCCCAGCTTGTCCTTCGGGATCCCAATGCCCGTGTCGCGCACGTGCAGGACGAACCTGGGGCCGTGGATGACCCCGATCACCCAGATGTGCCCCCCGGGGGGAGTGTAGCGGATCGCGTTGCTGATCAGGTTCGTCACGAGTTGGCGGAGATCCTCGCGGTTGCCCTCGACCGTGGCAGGAACGACCGACACCTGCAGCGCGAGGTTCTTCGCCTTGGCCTCCTCCATGAGAAGCCTCGCATTGTTGCCCACGAGCTCGTCCATGGGCACGAGGGTCCGCTGGGAAGGCCTCACCTCTGCCTCGAGCCGCGCGAACATCATGAGGTCAGATACGAGGCCCAAGAGCCCGTCAGCCCTCCGGTCGATGCGGGCGAGCGTGTTCCGCTGCTCGTCGGTAAGCGGACCCATGAGGCCCTTGAGCACGACTTGAAGGAGGCTGCGCATCGCGCTGAGGGGGGCCCGCAGTTCGTGACTCACCTTGCGCACGTAGAACGCCCGCGCCTCGTGCACGTCCTGGAGCTTTCGGTAGGCCACCTCGAGCTCGCGCTCCCGCCGACGGAGCGTGCTCGCCACAGAGCCGCCGATGACGAGGAGCAAGTAAAGGGTGACGGTCATCATGAATGAGGTCTGGAACACGTAGAGATGCCTCTTGTACAGCACGGGAGAACCGACCGTCGGGAGGTGCACGTGGGGAAGCAGGCCGAAGCACTCCCCCCAGTAGACCACGTTGACCAAGAGCGCGGCGAGCGTCGTGTGGTAGAAGACGACCCTTCGGTCAAGGAGAGGGAGGGAGTAGACGATGGGGAATACCATGAAAACCATGAAAGGGTTTTCGATTCCTCCCGTGAAGTGCACGAGGGCGGCCACCGCGACGATGTCGCAGGCGACCTGCGCATTGGCAACGGTCTTGATGTTGCGCGCGGTGATGGCTTCCCGGGCCGAGAGGTTCGACACGATCAGCGCGAAAATCGCGTTGTAGAAGGGAACGGCGAGCGCGACGACGGCGGTCTCGGGGAGGGGGAACCGCACGTGGAAGCGGTACCACGCCACGAGCAGGGCCAAGTTCGTGGCGATGCTCGCGAACCAACGGAAGCGAACCGACCATGTGAGTCGGTGGAACAGCTCCTCTTCGGTGAGGCTCAGATCCCTGCCGGGAGGCACGGTCCCTCCTCGAGGCCCACGCTCGCCGGGAACCGCCGGGAGAGGAACTGGGCAAGATCACGCACGGTCTCCTCAACCGCCGGGTGCAGGCCCACCCCCCGTCGCAGCGCGCCGACCTGGATGGCGAGGAGCACGACGGGGGCCTCTGCGAAAGCTTCCATCTGTGCCATGAGGAGCGCGAGGGGATACCCATGGCTCCCTGCCCCCAGGTCCATCACCTCATCGGCAACGAGGACACGCACGGCTCCTGGCTCAAGCCCAAGCTCTGCCGCGTCGACGAGCACCACCACCTCTGGACGAGCGCGGGCGATGACGGAGAGGAAGTTCTGGGGGTACGAACCGCAGGCAAGGAGGGGGAGGGAGACTCTCCCGGTCAAGTGCTCGACGAGGCGAGGTCCGGCGCCGTCGTCACCGCCCTCGCGGTCGCCCATCGCCACGACCATGGGCCGACTCCCGAGGCGAGACCCGAGGAGCTGTTCCCAGTCTACCCCCACAGTTCCCCGACGACGGTCATCCGTCGGCACCGGGCACACATGACGCGCACGCCGCTGGGCCGCAGCGTCGGATCCGACGGGGCAGGCGATGACCCCTCGCCCACCAATCCCAACGTGCCGTCGACCATGAGGGCGAGCGTGGGATTCGCGAATCGCTTCGTGCCCAGCTTCTCCGCCGTCCAGCGAATGTGATCACGCGGGGCGATCACCGCGCCGCAGCCCTCGCAACGCACCAACTCTTTCTCGACCGTCGAGAAGAGGGTGCTTCGGTCTAGGGTGACGAGGTCGTACTCGTTCGTGTTGCGGATGCCCGTCGTCGTCGTACAGTTGAGCTCGCAGTGACCACAGAAGATGCACACGTCGTAGTGAATGGTAAAACGCCGCACCGGGGGAGAGACGGATACGTCGTCCACCATCTCGATGGCCTTCGCCGGGCACACCTGGGCACAGGCCCCGCACCCGATGCAAGTCTTCTCGTCGTAGTAGGGGGTGCCGCGGTAGTTCGCGGGAACCTCCGGAGGCTTCGCCGGGAACGCCACCGTGATAGGCCTCGACACGAGGGAGCGGAGCGCCTCCCCCACCTCTCTTAACTTCGGAACCCACATGGCTATCGGTTCTCCTCGTCCCGCTTGGCGACGTCCGCGTATGCGTCCACCACGCTCCCTTCCCACAGCCTCACGCCCGCCCGGTACGCGCCACGGACCACCGCGTGCGCCCCCACTGGGGACGTGAACAGCACGAAGAGCATGCACAGGAGCGCCTTGATCCCCAATGCACTCACCCCAAACTGCGCGAAGACCCCGATGAGGATGAGACAGGTTCCAAGGGTGACGCACTTCGTTGCCGCCTGGGCACGGTTGTAGACGTCAGGAAGCCGTGCGAGGCCGATGCACCCCAGGAGGTCGAAAACGAGGCCGACCGTGATGAATACCCCTGGCACGGCGCTAATCGTCATAGTGGCGGCCCTCCAAGTGCTTCGCGAGCGCGATCGTGCCGATGAAGCTGAGCAGCGCCCATGCGATCGCGATGTTCATGAGGAAGTCAAGCCCCGTGGCGAGGCACGCCATGCAGCAAAACCCGACCACGAGCGTGCCGAGGATATCGATGGCCACCGTGCGATCGGGAGGCGTGGGGCCGCGGGCGATGCGGTAGAGACAGAGGAAGGAGCTGGCGAGCAAAACGCCAATACCGAAGGTAATGAACGGTGGCATCATCGGAATATCTTCCTCAGGATTCGTTCGAACTTCCCGACGATTATTCTCGTTTGTTCTTCCACATCATCCGTCGAGACGTTGATCCAGTGGACGTACAGGACGTCATCGATGATGTCCACGCTCAGCGTTCCCGGCGTGAGGGTGATGGAGTTGGCAAGAGCGGTGCGCGCGATGTCCCCTTTCAACGTGGTACGAACCTTCACGATCCCGGGGCGGATGGGCATGTCGGGATGCACGACGCGATAGGCGACATCAAGGTTGGCCTTCACCATGTAGTAGAAGAAGTACGGGACGTAGACGAGAGCCCAGAACCACCGTCGGGGATCGAAGGCCGCCTCAGGGTGATCTGGATAGATGTCGCTCAGCACTACGGCGATGACGATGCTGAAGAAGATCCCCGCCGCGACGTCCGAAGGATTCAATGACCAGGTAACGAGAAGCCACAGCAGCATGGTCAGGACGCAGGATAGGAGCTGCTTCATGGCACACCTCGAGGACCGAAGAGAGCGGCATAGCCGGAGGCCTTGACCAACAGACTAGCGGCGGCGGGATCCAAGAGCCACGACCGCAGCCACACCACCAGTGGCCCGGAGACGAGCGAGATGATGGCGAGGAAAACCATTGCGAAGCGCATCGTGCCCGGGACCTCGCGTGTGGTCGCGAGGTGGTCAGGGAGTTCTCCTTCAAGGACGTGCCGCTGGACCTTCACGAACGCGAGCAGGGTGACGAGTGCCTCGACCGCAGCAATGACACCGAGGCCCCACATCCCTGCCTGGAAGATCGCAACGAGGATGATCACCTTGCTGAAGAAACCTGCAAACGGAGGTATGCCTGATATGGATAGAGAACCAACGCGACAGCACGCAGAGGTACACGGCATAGCGCGTTTCAGTCCGCCCATACGCGTCAACTGACGGGTGCCCGTTGCGTACTCGATGGCCCCAGACACGAGGAACAGGAGAGACTTGAAGACGGCATGGTTGAATAGGTGAAAGAGACCCCCCATCAAGGCGAGGGCAGCGACCGGATGGTTTACGCGAACGAACATCGCATGTGCTCCCACGCCAAGTGCTGCAACGATGAAGCCCACCTGACCGATACTGCAGTACGCGAGGAGTCGCTTGAGGTCGCTCTGGCCGATCATCAGGAGGGCGCCTCCCACCATCGAACAGGCCGCCAACACGAGGACCACGCCGATCGTCTCACCGGTAGGCGTCAGCGCGTTGAAGAGGACCCGGAACGCCGCGTACACGCCCAGGACCTTGATGAGGACGCCAGAGAGCATCGCAGAGACAGGTGCGGGCGCCGAAGGATGAGCGTCAGGAAGCCAGGCGTGGAACGGCACCAAGGCCGCCTTGACGCCGAACCCCATGAGGAAGAAGGCGGCAGCCAGGTTGACCGCCCGGTAGGATCCCTTAGCCGCCAAGGACTCGGCCACCAACGCCATGTTGAGCTGCCCGGTCAGGTTGTAGACGATGCCGATCCCGAAGAGGATGAACAGGGACCCAACCGATCCCAGGATGAGGTACTTGAAACTGGCCTCAAGTTCCTCGTGTTCCGTGCCGAATGCGACCAGCCCGTACGAAGAGATCGAGGCAACCTCGAGGAACACGTAAAGGTTGAAGAGGTCTCCGGTCACGATGACGCCGTTCATGCCGGCGACCATGAGCATGAGCAAGGAGTAGTAGAGCCCAATGGCGGTAAAGCGACGCATGTAGGCGACGCTGAACACGAGCGCCGCCAAGGTCACGAGGCTTGTGGTGAGGAGGAGGAGCCGCGTGAACCCATCCACCACCATGCTGATCCCGACGGGGGTCTTCCAGAGGCCGATCCAATACACGAGGGGAACCTGTGCGGAGAAGACGATGCCGCCGATGGCGAGATTCGCCATGCCAACGATGAGGGCGAGGAACGCCGCCATCTGGTCACCGCGGCGGGCCTTCGCTAGGAGGGGGCAGAGGAACCCGGCCCCCAGCGGAAGCGCGACCACAAGCGGTACGATGTGGGCCATGGTCTACCCCTTCAGCCTGCGGATCCGCGTAATGTCGAAGGTGCCGTACTTGTCGTGGAGGCGCAGGGCCAGCGACACCATCATCGCGGCCACCGCCAGGCCGATGACGATGCTAGTGAGGATCAGGGCCTGGGGAACCGGGTCGACGGCACCAGCCACAAAACCCATCGAGACCTGCCCTGAAGCATCCAGGTCGGCCGGCGTGACGATGGGAGCCCTGCCCCCATGGCGGTACCCCAAGAGGACGAGGAACAGGTTCGCCGCGTACTCGGTGAGGAGGACACCGAGGATGATCTTCACCACGTTGGCCTTCGCGATGATGGCATAGAGACCGATGAGAAGAATAACCATCGTGAGCACGAAGGGCATGGTCTCGTTAGTCACGGCCTTCACCTCCGGGCCTGAACAACGACAGCGCCAAGAACACGCCGAGCAAGCCCATGCCGACCTTCATCCCGATGGCCATGTTCGAGAGGAGGATCGACCCTGCGGAGTAGAGCTTGAAGAGGGCAAACGAGCTTGGCTCTGGAGGCCTTAGGAAGTTCCAGAAGAAGCACCTCCCAAGGTATCCCAGGAGACCCACGCCGAGGAACGCCAGGGCCGCCGCCGAATCCCACACCGAGGCCGTGGTCCCGGTGACGAACTTCCCCGCCATCGTCTTGCCGAAGGCCAAGACGATGAGGGCGAACCCGGCCGCGATGATGACGCCCCCTGCAAACCCTCCTCCCGGCGTCACGTGGCCGTAGAGCACCACCGTGGTCCCAAAGATCATGATGAAGCCGACCACGATCCTCGTGATGCTCTTCACGATCGGGGTCATACCCGCAGAGCGGTGGTCCACGCTCACTCCACACCTCCCCGTGGGACCCGACCTACCCGCCGCAACACCGCATAGGCACCCACGATGCTCGCGAAGATCACCGTTGCTTCCCCCAGCGTGTCATACGCGCGGAAGTCCAACAGGACCGCGGTGACCACGTTCGTCGCACCAGTCTTGGCCACCGCCTCGCGGAGGTAGTCGAAGGCGATAGTCGGCACCGTGGGCGACCGAGTAAACAAGGGAGACCCGAAGGGGTGCAGATCGTTGAACGCGAGGACAACGAAGGTTAACACCACCCCCATCACGAGCATGATCCCGGCCACCAAGAGCGCCCCCGGGGGATGCTGTTCGGTGATGTCCCGCCGCTCCACCACGAGCCTGATAAGGAACACCAGGATGAGTATCTCGACGACCACCTGGGTCAGGGCGAGGTCGGGGGCTCCGAGGAAGAGATCCACGAGGGAGAGCCCGAAGCCGACTGCTCCCACCGCGATGACGGCGCTCAGCAGATCCCCGATCTCCACCGCGATGAGGGAGCCGAGTATCATGAACCCGAGGAGCGCGTACAAGATCGTGGGAGAGAGATCTGTCACTGCTACCTCCTCATGCCGTCACACGACAAGGACGAGTACCAGGACCGCGAGCCCGATGAGGGCCCAGCTCACGTACAGGGTCAGAAGGCCGGAATGGAGGGCGCGCAGGCCAGCCACCACCACGCCACCGAGTAGCCCCGCCCACCGGTAGACGTCGAAGGCCCCAGCCTCGCCGTCCCTCAAGAGGGCTCCCAGGAAAGGCAGCTTCTGGACCGTGACGTAGAACTGGGTGCCTGCGTAGAAGGGCGGGCGTACGCCGAACCGTTCCCCTGCCAGGAAGGGGTCGACGGTGCGTGCACGTGTGACGCCCCCTACCGCATAGAGCGCGAGGCCTAGAGCCACTCCCAAGGCAAGCAGCACCACCGCCAGCAGCGGGTTCCACATCCCCGCGTCGAGGGAGAGCCACTCGGCCGGGACGACGTAACCAAGGTCCTCGAGGGCAGGCCTGAGCCCGGAGTCGAGGCTTGGCCCAACTCCCAAACCCAGAAGGACGCAGAGCAAGGCGATGAGCACCATGGGTACCACCATGCCCACCGGCTCGGGTGTGCGCCAGTCGACTCGCGCTTCAGGATCCGGTCCAAGGAACACGCCGTGGATCACCTTCACGAACGAGGCGAGCGTGAGGGCGCTGCCGAACACCGCCACGGCGAAGAGCACAGGCCCCATGAACCCGCCAACCGCGAGGGCTCCCTGGTACACGAGCCACTTGGACGCGAACCCGTTGAAAGGAGGAACGCCCGAGATGGAGAGGGCGGTGATGATCGTCACCCCGAAGGTCCATGGGAGGGCGCGCCTGAGGCCGCCCAGCCTGTCCAAGTCGGTCGTGGCTGCGGATCGTTCGACGCTGCCCGCCATGAGGAACAGGCCGCTCTTGTAGAGGGCGTTGTTTACCATGTGGAACAGCCCGCCTGCGATGCCGAGAACGTGCCCAGTCCCGATGCCAAGCACCATGTACCCCACCTGGCTCACGGCGTGGAACCCGAGTAGCCGCTTCAGGTCGTGCTGGATCATCGCCATGAGCACTGCCGCGAGGATGGTGACGGCGCCGATGATCATGAGCACCCAGTGCATCCATGGCGCCAGTACGAAGAGGTCGAGCGAAACCCTGGCCAGGAGGTAGATGCCGAGGAGCTTGTCGAGCGAGGCCGGCAACAGGGCCGACACCACGGCGGGGCTTCCGTGTGCGACCGGAGGAAGCCAGGTGTGGAGCGGCCACGCACCCGCCTTGGCTATCGCGGCGGCCATGAACAGCAGGTAAGCGATGGCCACCCCAGGCGACCCCACGTGGATCGTGGATTCACTGAGGGAAAGACCCCGTGTCTTCCCCACCGCCAAGAGGAAGGAAATCGCCAAGAGCAGGCCCAGGTCGGTGAAGCCCAAAATGCCGTAACTCTTCTCTGCCGGCCGCGCGCCTGACGGGGCCGTGTTCACGAGGAGGTAGAGCATGAGGGTCACGGTCTCCCAGCCGAGCACGAGCAGAAGCAGGTTGTCTGCCCAGAAGACCGTGAAGGCGCCGAAGAGGGTCCACAGGAGGAAGGCGGCGAACCTGCCACGTTCGGGATGGGACCGTAGGGACACCATGCTGTACAGGGAGATCATCACGCCGAAGAAGCAGGTCCCCACCGCACCGAGGTTGCCCAGCCTCGTCGGCCGGAAGAGGAACTCCAAGGAACCTTCTTTCAGGTCGAGGGAGGCGTACCTCGCCAACCACGTGGGTGCCGAGGAAAGCGGGAGCAGGGGGTCCGAACCGCCATTCCCCCAGACCATCGCCGCGAACACCGCGGCCACGGTGCTGCCCACGAAGGCGAGCACCTGGCTCACGATGGGCGCCTTACGTGACGCGAGGTACGCGAGGAACCCGCCTGCGAGGGGCAGGAGAAGGGCCAGGGTGAGGGGGTGCATCAGGAGAGACTCCTGGGCCCGCCAAGCCGTGCGGTCTTCTCACGGCTCAGGCGCACGAGATCGGTGTGGGTCCAGCGGACCTCGCCCGTAGACGCGTCCCGCGCGACCGCGACCCGCTCCGTGCACGAGTAGCACGGGTCCACCGACGCGAGGATGAGGGCCACGTCGGCGATGTCCTGGCCGATGCAGCTCGCCTTGAAGCTGGGGATGTTCACGAACGAAGGTGCGCGGACCTTGTGCCTCACCGGGCAGGCAGAGCCGTCTGATCTCACGAAGTGGAACGTTTCGCCACGGGGGGCCTCGACGTGCCCACACCCATCGCCGGGCGGGATCTCTCTCACCATCGCGTCGATGGGGCCAGGCTCGATCTGGTCCAGACACTGCATGATGATCTTCGCCGACTCCAGCGTCTCGAAGCAACGCACCATGAACTTCGAGTACACGTCACCGTCTTCGTACACGACCTTCGAGAAGCTCACCCGATCATACGCGGCGTAGGGATCGTCCTTGCGGACATCGATCGCCACCCCAGAACCTCTGGCCGTCGGGCCGGTCACGCACCATGCCCGCGCGTCCGCCTTCTTCAGCACGCCCACCCCCTTGAGCCTCGCGTGCATCACCGGGTCGTCGCGCACGGCCTTGATGATGAGCTCGGTGGGCGCGATGACGGCCTCGGCGGCCTTCCTGATGACCGGATACAGCTCGGGCGAGACGTCGCGGCGGACGCCACCGATCTTCGCGTTCGCGTAGTTCACCCTGCTGCCGGTCACGAGCTCGAGGGCATCCATGACCGGCTCCCGGTAGCGCCACGCCCACATCCACACCGTGTTGTACCCGATGAAGTGCCCGGCGAGGCCGATCCACAGGAGGTGCGAGTGGAGCCGCTCGAGCTCGAGCACGATGGTGCGAAGGTACAGGGCGCGATCAGGCACCGTCACGCCCGCGATGTCCTCGACTGCCTGGATGTACGCCATCGGATGACTCGCGGAGCAGATGCCGCAGACACGCTCGACGAGGTAGGGGATTTGGTCGAAGGTCTTGCGGGCAGAGAGCTCCTCGATGCCCCGATGGTTGTACGAGATGCGCACATCCATGTCCACGACGGTCTCCCCTTCCACGTAGAGCTGGAAGCACTCGGGCTCTTCCTGGAGGGGATGGTAGGGGCCAAGCGGGAGAAGCGTTCGTTTCATACCGACGTGCCTTTCCTCAACGGGTAGACGCCCTCAGGCCAATCGTCGGGGAGCACCAACCGCCGCATGTCGGGGTGCCCAACGAAGGAGACCCCGAGCACGTCGTGGATCTCCCGCTCGATCCATCGCGCACCGGGGATATCCTGGGCCACCGAGTCGAGCGACGGTTCGGGCCACGGGGCCAGGGCGCTCAGTGTCATCACGAAACCGTAAGAATCGAAGCAGAGATGATAGTTGACCTCGATGCCGTCGCGCACCTCAACGCCGGTCATCGTAGCGAGCCGGGCGCCCAAGTCCCACAGCTCTTTCACACACCGGCGTATGGCCGCGGCACGAACGCGGGCAAAGGCCCGATCACCAAGTGGCGCCTTGAGCCACTCGAGGTCAGTGCCGAGTCGCTCCTTGATCGTTTCGAGTAGCGGACTCACCTCGTTCTCCTATAGGGCGGCGAGGGCCTTGACCACCCCCGAGATCATCGCCTCTGGTTTCGGGGGGCACCCTGGCACGTACGCGATGATCGCCGAGGGATCCACCTCGCGGATGACCTCATCCACGGGCCTGGGCGCACCGTACCCCGGTTTGAAGATCCCCCTATCGTTCGCACAGGAACCGATGCAGAATACGACGCATGGCTTGGCGGTCTGGAGGTAGACTTCCTGGAGCCTGGAGACCGTCTGTCGCGTGCAGATCCCCGTCACCACGAGTGCATCCGCGTGGCGAGGGCTGCCAACGAGGAGCATCCCAAAGCGCTCGATGTCGTACCGAGGGGTGAGGAGCTCGAGGATCTCAATATCGCAGTTGTTGCAGGCACCCACGTTCACGTGGTAGACCCATATTGACTTCTTCAACGCCCATCGCTTCCAGCTCATCGACCCTCCTAGAGCCAGCCGATCCCGCGTGCCTTTCCGTACGCCGCGAGCGCGACCGCGCCGAGGGCGATCGGCGCGAGCACACCCCAGAAGAACCGAAGAGCCTGATCGATCCTCAACCTGGGGTTCGTGTTCCGCAGCAGGACCATAAGTACGACGATGACGAGGTACTTCAGGAGAGCCCAAACGATGCCAAGCCCAGTCAGGTGGATTCCTCCCCAGAACACCGTGATGAGCAACATCGGCAAGACCACATAGAGCATCGAGCGCGTGAGGAGGACGACGGCGAGAGGAGGACCCGAGTACTCCACGAGGATGCCCCCCATGAGCTCGGTTTCGGCCTCGGCCATGTCGAACGGGACCAGGCCCATCTTCGCCTGGATGCACAGGAGCGCCACGAGTGCACCCAGAACGCCGCTCACGCTCGCGAGCACTACCCCCGACCCCTGAGCGGCCACGATGTCCTCAATGCGGAGGCTCCCACCGGTGCGGATGAGGGCAACGGCGAGGGAGAGGACGAAGGGCAACTCATAGGCGAGCAAGAGCTTCATCTCTCGGCTCGCGCCGATGGCGGCGTAGGGGTTGCCGCTGCTGGCCGGACCGAGCACGAACATGAGGGACGGGATGGTGAGCACGTACACCACCACGATGAGGTCGCCCACGAACCCTCCGGCGCGCCCGAGGGCATGACTCCACAGGATGGTGGAGGCGACGCACGCGGCCGCGAAGCCGATCGCCGGTGCGGCAAAGAACAGGGTGCCCCTCGCCGTCCGCGGCACGAGGGTCTCCTTCCCCAGCAGCTTCAGTATGTCCGCGAAGGGCTGGTACCACGGGGGTCCGACCCGCCACTGCACCCGGGCCGTGACCTTGCGGTCCACGAAACGGGTGAGGAGGCCCAGCACCACCGTCACGACGGTCGCCCCGAGCAAAAGCACAACGGACCGCCACAGCGTCTCCATCGCCTACCTCCGTCCCCACGGGCGAGCGCCTGCCACCCTGCCACCCAAGAGGATCAAGCCCGCCTCTTCCGCCTTGTCAGGCTCCATGAACCGCAGTGCGCCGGACGAGCAACTCGCCACACACCACGGTTCCAGCCCGGCGAGCACCCGGTCTTCACACAGGTCGCACTTCGGGATGTGGCTCCCTTGGAGCCGCTCCGTGATCACGCCGAACGGGCACCCCATGACGCAACTCATGCACCCCGTGCACCGGAAGAGAGAGCGAGAGACGATTCCGTTCTCGTCGCGAGCCATGGCCTGGTTCGGACACGCGTCCACGCACCCCGGCGACTCACACTGGCGACAGATCACGGGCAACGTCGCACCTGGGGAGGACCCGAACCCAATGATCGGCATGGCATGATGGTGGAAGTAGCACGCGGCCGCGCAGCTCTTGCAGTCGATGCAGCGATCGATGTCGATCACCACGCGTGCCGTGACAGTGCATTTCTCGCTCATCGTCCGCTCCTCGCGGGGGAGACGGTGACCCGCGTCGGCCGTGCCACCGGAAGCCCCCCACACAGGTCCCACGGAAAGAGTGCCCGGACCTCAGGGTGAGTGCACGAAAGGGTGACGAGGCCGGGGGGCTGCCGGTCACAAGCCCTCACCCTCGCGTCGCACTCGCCCGTCTCCGAGGTCACCATGACCCTCGCCTCATCGGCCAGGCCGAGCCTCGTGCAGTCGGCCACCGAAATCACGACCGTGGGGAGCCGGTCGCGCAGGAGGCTCGTCAGCCGCGTGAGCTGGCCATCCACGAACTGCTCGGGATCTGCGGCCATCAGGCCCCGGAGTGCCCCAGCCCCATCGATGCGCGCCGACGCGGGGGACGACGGTGGGGTGACGAACTCGGGATGAGGGAGCAGGGCCGGTTCCTCACCCAGCGAGAGCCCCGAGGCATCGAGGACCTCCCGCAAGAGCACGGTCGTCGTGGGCACCCCCATGGGCGGGGCGATGGCAGCCGGGACCGTCTCCCACGCGTCGTCGCCTGACAGGACCGAGCCCTCCTCCTCGAAGAAGCACACCCCGGGGAACTCAAGGGCCGCCAGGCCCTCCAGGGGTCGGATCCCGATGTGCACGAGCGCGCGCGCCGACGAGAGGGAGGCACGGGTCTGGGCCGTTGGCGCACACGATTCCTGTTCGCCCACGAGCACCACCGCCCTCCCCTCCACTGAGGCCTCAGGAAGCACGCCGACAGGCTGGAGCGACCCGTGGGCGATGAACCGGGCAGCGGCACGGGCATTCCCGTACTGGGTGAGGACGGCGAAGGGAACCCCGAGAACCCCCGAGAGGAGCCCCGCGTAGTAGGCAGCCGAAGGCCACACGCACCCTCGTCCCGGCGAAGAGGCGACCACGATGCCCGGCCGCCGGCACTTCGCGAGCGCCGCCATCGCGCGGTCGAGCCCTCCCGTGGGATCGACCTCGCCCGGCGTCTGCCTCGGGAAGGCGGCAGCCTCCTTCGGGATGAGCGCGGCGACCGCGCTGGGCACCAGCGAGGGTTCCACGATGACCGGGTGAGTGGCGAACAACGCGGTGCGCCGCGGCGCACTGTCGATCACCACGATGGGGGCCCGACGGCTACGCCATTTGAAGTCGAGGATCGGCTTCGCGCTCCGAGGGTGGCTCGAGAACGGATCACCGACTACGAGCAGGCCGTCCACCCCCTCGATGGCCTCGAGCCCCCGGCTGCGCACGCCGCTGGACCAGGCGTGCTGGAGCAGGAGGAGGTCCTCCCCGGGCAACGCGACGAACCCCCGGACTCGCTCCCTGTTGCGCTCCACCACGGACGCCACGAGTGCGAGCACCTCACCGCGGTGATTGCCATCGACGATGATGTCCACCCCCGTCGCCTCCGCGAGGAGCCTCCCCGCCTCCCTGATGCCGGAGTCGAGGGTGAGGGAACGTCCTTGCGTGGTATCCTCCACCGTTCCCCGGCGCACGAGCATCGCCAACTCACCGACGCACTGTCCTCGCGCGCACAACCCCCCGTCGGGAGGGAAGAACGGCTCGAGGAAACCACCGCCGGCGTCTCGAATGCCGAGGGCACACTGCAACGAGCAGAAGAGGCAGCGACTCCAACTGTCAACCGGTGCGTGGCTGTCAGAATACATCGGGGTAGTCCATGATCTTCGCGTAGTTCATGTCAGGACCATCCTTACACAGGTAGTATGGCCCGATGTTGCACCTTCCACACTTCCCTATCCCACAACTCATTCGGCGGTTCATCGACAGATATATCTGCTCAGGTTTCACGCCAAGCTCGAGGAGCTTCTGGACGACGAACTTGAACATGATGCTAGGACCGCACGAGAATACGAGGCAATTCTTGAGGTCGAGCTTGATGTCATCCAAGAGGACGGTCACCACACCGACTCGGCCATCCCACTGCGGGTGTGGCACATCGACGGTCGCGGTGAAGCGCACGCCAGGGAGAGACGACCACTCGGCGTACTGGCGTCGGAAGAGCAGTTCCTCGGGGAGACGCGCGCCGTACTTGATCTCGATCGCGCCGAGGGTGTCGCGGACGTGGAAGAGGTGGTAGAGGAGGGCCCTTAGGGGAGCCAAGCCGACCCCACCTCCCACGACGAGGATGTCCTTGCCCGCGAGCTTGTCCACGGGGTACCCCTTGCCCAGGGGGCCCCTGATCCCCAGTTCTGCGCCAGGCCCGAGGTGATGGAGGGCTTCGGTCACTGCGCCGGTTCGGAGGATCGTGATCTCGAGGCGCCCCGGTTCGAGGGGGGAGCTTGAGGGAGTGAAGGGGGCCTCCCCCACGCCCGGGAGGCACAGCTGTACGAACTGCCCGCAGATGAACGGGATGGGTTCCTCTGGGGTAAACACGAAGGTCTTGATGGAGGGCGTCTCGGTGATCACGTCCACGAGTCGAGCCGCGATCGGTTCGTACGGATTCGGGCGCAGCGTCATACGGCAGCTCCCACGGAGGTCACCATCTCCCGCAAGGAGAGTGCGCCCAGGCACGCCTCATCACAGCGACCACACCCGAGGCAGCCACACATTCCGTACTGGGCGAGGGAATACACGTACTTGTGGAGCACGCGGTTGGAGAGTCGGCTCCTCAGGCGCGGGCGAGGGTTGAGTTTGCCCCCCACACCCGCCATCCGCGCGTACTCGGCGAACAGGCAGCTATCCCAGGTGCGTTCCTTGAGGTAGGCCCCGGCGCGGGCGGCGGGGCCGGCTTCCTGCAAGTCGAGGAGGTAGTAGCAGTGACACGTGGGGCAGACCGCCGTGCACGCCCCGCACTCGACGCACTGGGCCGCCCATCTCTCCCACCCCTGGTGCACCTCGGTGCCTGCGAGGCGCGCCCCAAGGCTGCCGACGTCGCCAGGCTCACCACCGAGGGATGCCACCATGGCGGCTCTGTGGGTCTGGATCTGCTCGAGCATGGCCTCCGTCGGGGTGGAGAGGGACATCGCCATCCTCTCGAGGACCGCCTCACCCGCGTCGGTTCCCGCCACCACCACGTAGCCTTCGGCGACCGGAGAGAGGTTGAGGTCAAACACCTCCTCAGGGTATGGGCTCACGCCAACCGACGTGCAGAAGCATGACGGCTGGGGGGGCACGCAGTCCACGCTCACGAGGAAGGCTGCCTTCCGCCTCGCGCGGTAGAATGGGTCTTCGCACACGCCGCCCAAGAACACCTGGTCGAGGTAGCGGAGGCTCTGCAGGTCGCAGTTCCGCACGCCTACGACGGTGAAGGGCTCGACCTCGGGAACGTCGTGCGCACCCCAGAACGAGGCGACTCTCTCTCGGAGAGGGAAGAGGAACGGCTTCAGGGACGTAGTCGGCCGCCGGCCGCGCAGGAAGGGCAAGCCGGCGGAGGGGAGGGCGTAGTCCGTCCCGGTGGGCTTCTCAACCGTGACGAAGTGGCGGGTCCCGGGCAGGCCAGCGATGAACTCGTGGAGGCTCTCTTCTCGAAGGAACCGAGGCGTCCGGTGCATGCGACCTCCGTCACGAGGGGATGCAGGACAAAGAGCCAAGGCCGAATGGGCGCGACTATATACGCGCGGCAGCCAGCCTGTCAACACCCGCGTGCATCCCTTCAGGAGATGCGACGCCACAACGTGATCTCCGGCCTCACGTGAGCCCCACGCGCGGTGCACACGAGGCTCGTCGAAGGTGTGGCTCCCCGTGATACCGTCGGGTCCGCCGGAATACCCCATGTTCCCGATCTTTACAATATGATTTATCGACTGTCCCCGCGTGCGCCTCCACGGTCGCTGGGTTCCTGCGCAGCCCCGGTCTCCGGCCGCCGGGCTGGCCTCGAGAAGGCCCCTCGCCTCCCTCCGGTCCGATGGACCACTCGTCTTGCATCGGCGGGCCCGTCCACCTAGCATGAGCCGCACGAGGGGACGCAGGAAGAGCTGGAGGAGTCGAACGTGATCGTGGTCGTGATGGGTGTCACCGGGGCCGGGAAGTCGACCGTGGGGGAGCGCCTCTCGCGGATCCTCGGGTGGCGTTTCATCGACGCGGATTCCCTCCACCAGCCGTCGCACGTCGCGAAGATGCGGGCGGGGATTCCACTCACCGACGAGGATCGAGACGCCTGGATCGAGGCGGTCTGCGCCGCGGTGGGGGCGTGGCCCCATGGGGGTCAGCCCACCGTGCTCGCCTGCTCCGCCCTGCGGGCGCGCCACCGGGAGCGGCTCCGCTGTCTTGGCGACGTACGGTTCGTTCACCTCTTGGTTGACGCCACGACGGCCCAAGCGCGTGTCGCGCACCGGTGCGATCACTTCATGCCGGCGTCCCTCGTCCCGTCCCAGTTCGAGGCGTTGGAGCACCCGCCCGATGCCCTCGTGCTCGATGGCCGAGACGACCCCGAACGTATCGCCCAGCGCATCGCAGGGTGGCTGAGGCGTGGGACCGCCGGAGACCACGGCGAGGCAACCGCGGGGCGGGGAACCTTTGAGTTCCTTTGGCCTGAACCGGGGAGCGCCTGGCGCCTCATCGACGTCTCCCTCCCCCTCAGGCAAGGGATGGTGCAGTGGCCGGGAGATCCAGAGGTCCGGGTGCGGCGCGTGCTCGATCGCCGGCGGGGGGATCCGGTGAGGCTCACCGAGGTGGCCATGTCGGCCCATGCCGGCACCCACGTGGATGCGCCGGCCCACTTCCTCGCCGAAGGGGCCCCCGTCTCGTCGATCGCCCTCGACCTGCTCGTGGGCCCTGCGCTCGTCCTCGACATGGGCGACACGGCCCTCTTGACCGACGTCGTGTTCGAGACCGCACCGATCCCCCTTGGAACCACGAGGCTCCTCCTCCGCACGCGCACCACGCACAGGCGCCTCCTCGATCGCGCGGAGTTCTCACCCGACTACGCGGCCGTGTCGCCAGAAGGGGCGCGGTGGCTCGTCCGAAAGGGGATCAGGCTCGTCGGCATCGACTCACTCTCGATAGGACCGTTCTCTGGTGGCGAAGAGACCCACGTGATCCTGCTTGACGCGGGCACCATCATCATAGAGGGCCTTCGGCTCGGCGAGGTGGAACCCGGTCCGTGCGTGCTCGTGTGTTTGCCGCTCCTGCTCGAGGGAGCGGAGGCATCTCCCGCGCGCGTGGTCCTGGTGCGTGGGCCACGCGAGTGCTCATGAAGGTCGGCTCGCCAAACCCAAGCGTGGCCGAACGTGGGTCTGCCCAGTGACTGTCCCTGACTGAGGAGGTTCTCTATGCGACTCGGTGTCGTGGGGCTCGGCCGAATGGGTGGCGGCATCGCGCGACGCCTCGCCCGGGCAGGGCACGAGGTGGTGGCTTTCGACGCGGATCCGCGGCAGGCCTCTGCCCTCTCGGCGCAGCCCGGCATAACGATCGTGGACGCCCTCGATCGACTCCCGGGGCTCCTCGCCCCTGCGCGCGTGGTCTGGGTCATGGTGCCCGCGGGGCACCAGACCGAGGAGGCCATCGAAGATCTCGCTGGGGAGCTCAAGGCGGGAGACGTCATCGTCGACGGTGGCAACTCGTTCTACCGCGATACGATCCGTCGTCACGCCTCCCTCAGGGAGAGGGGCATCGAGTTGGTGGACGTCGGCACGAGCGGAGGAATCTGGGGGGAGCGCAACGGTTTCAGCCTCATGGTCGGAGGAGAAGCGCACGTCGTCGCACGGCTTCGCCCCGTGCTGGAGGCCCTGGCTCCCTCGCCCGACCGCGGGTGGGGCCACGTGGGTGAGCCCGGAGCCGGTCACTTCGTGAAGATGATCCACAACGCCATCGAGTACGCCCTCATGCAAACCTACGCAGAAGGGTTCGAGATCCTCAAGGCGGCCCGCGCCTACGAGCTAGACCTCCCTCAGGTCGCCCGCATCTGGCAGGAGGGGAGCGTCATCCGGTCCTGGCTCCTTGAGCTCTTGGGCGACATCCTCGCCCGGCCCGAAGACCTGGAGGGGGTGAAGCCTTGGGTGGCGGACTCGGGCGAGGCGCGTTGGACGGTGAAGGAGTGCGTGGATGAGGGCATCCCCGCGCCCCTCATCTCCCTCTCCCTCTTCGCCCGATTCTCAACGAGGCGGAACGAGGGCTTCGGCGCCCGGCTCCTCGCGTCGCTGCGCAACGCCTTCGGCGGGCACGAGGTCCCGCGGGAGGAGGGGGGCTCACGGGGCCGCACCGCGCAGGAGGCGGGGCAACCCTAGTAGCGCGCGAAACTGCCTTCAGGGAGCCAGCAGTCCGCCCCGTCTGCGAGCCGTACGCGGTACCAGCTGCCCTCCTGTTCGAGGACACGGAACTCGGTCCCGGCGTGGAGCCCGCCCTCGTACGCGGCGGCGTAGCTCGCCCCGGGTCCTGTGCGAGCCACCACCTCGGTCGCCACGACGACGCCGTGATCCTGCTTGACCTGGGCGATGAGATCGTTCGCGACCGAGAGCCCGAAGGCGAGCGCGACCATGGCGCACAGGCCCGCGAGGGTCGGGAGGAGTGCCGCCCTGCGCACCGCATGGACTCCGAGCAGGATCCACAGCAGCACGAAGCCCGCGGAGAAGACCCTTCGTCGCAGCGCGGGGGAGAGCACGTAGTGCCAGAAGAACAGGGCGCGCGCGATCTCCTCGCGAGTGCCGGGCTCTATCTTGTCCCTCCTCTGCGCGAGCGCGAGCTCGAGGTTGGCCTCCAAGTCCGCGAACCCTCCGATGAGCCGCTGCGCGAGTCGGTAGTTGAGGATCGCACGCCCGAGGTCTCCCGCGAGGTGGTAGGCGGTGCCGAGGTTGTAGCGGAGGTACCCGTTCGCACGTCCCATCTCGGCGATCGCCTGTTCGAGCATCCCTGCGGCCCGCTGGGCGAGGACGACCCGGTCAGGGCCCTCGGCCATGAGGGCCTGATGGTAGAGCGAGTCCGCGCGGGACACCAACGAGGCGACGTTGGCCGAGGAGACCTGCGACCACGAGAGGAGCATCGCGAGTGCGGGGGGCATCCAGGATCTCATGCACGCCTCACGGACGAGAGTACCTTCCTCGCGCGTGACACCAAGGCGGCGCGGGCCTGCGGGTCTGAGGGCCGGGGTGAGAAACGGGCACGATCGATCTCCTCGAGGAGCCCCTGCAGCTGGTCGGCACCCTCCTGCGCGAGCACTCCTTCCGCCACGAGCCGCGGGATGTCGTGGGGGGTGACCTCTGCCGGCGAGATCCCCAGCCTCGCCGCCACCTGGTGCGCGCAGAGTTCGGCCACAGCGGCGAAGAAGGCGTCATCGTCAGCGATCCTGCCCACCCTCGACAACCCGCGCTCCAGCCCCAGCATGGCCCCACGCCGTGCCCAGAGGGCACGGTTGCGCGTCAGGTGCCGTCGGATGGCCATCGTTCCCACGAGCACGCCGTACGCCAAAGGTGCCGCGAGCACCCGCACGAGCGGGGCCCACGGGTCGCGCGCCGGGCTGAGTAGGGCCTCACCTCGGGAGGGGGCCCGCAGCCCCCCGACCGCCTCGGTCGGCCGCCTCCCGGCCTCCTCCCTCGCGCCGAACGTCTCCAGCGGCCCGACCGGAGGGGCCGGTGACACGCGCAGGGGAATCGGTGAAGACCAGGCGGTCCTGTAGCGCTGCGTCGACGGGTCGAAGTAGCTGAAGGGGACCGGTGGGAACCGCCGCACCTCAGCGGACTTCGGGCGCACGGTCTCGCGGAACACCATTTCGTTCCCCGAGACCTCCCCGGGATCCAAGGTGCCCAGCACGGCAAAGTCCCTTGCCACCTCGGGCACCGCCCCGAGGTCCGGACGCCTCACCTGGCTGAGGAGCCCGCTCCCCTTGATTCGGATCGTGAGCAGGATCGGGTCGCCGACGCGCACGACCGTATCGGAAGCGGAGATCGCCAGCTCGTACGATCCCACCGCCCCGCCAAAGCCCCTCGGCCGCCCCTCCACCGGAAGACCCCTGACCGAGAGCCTCACCTGGTCCCCCACCGCCGTCATGGTCACAAGCTTCGGCCGCCGCTCCATGAAGAAGAAGTCCCGTACCACTTCCCACCCTTGCTGGACGGAAGCACGCACGATCGGCGCCGGAAGGGTGAGTGCCCCTTCCTTGAGCGGGTAGATCCTCGCCGTGACCGTGAAAGTCGTGTAGTCGGCCCCCTCCACGGTCTCCTTCCCCACCGCGGCGCCCATGGGAACACCGTTGACCATGAGCTCCTGGGTGCGGGACGCACCGCGGGGGGGCATGAACTCCACCACTAACTCGTCGCCACCGTCCAAGACCGGAATCGTGAGCTCGTACGCGTGGATCTCGTTCGCCACCAGCCACGTGACCCGATAGGTGACGGGCTGCTGCACGAACGGCGACCGATCGTCCACGGTGCACCTGAGCCTTATGGCGCTCGCCTGGGACCCCCGCTCCGCCCTCAGCCCCAACGGCCCCACCTGCCTCGTGGTCCCGTCCACCTCCACCGGGAATGCGGGGATGGTGAACTGACCGGCTCTCAGGGCGGTAATCCGGTACGTGAGCGTGGTGTGCACCGAGCTCTCCTGGCGCCCATTGATGATCGTGACCTGACTCATCCTGCTCGTCTGAGGACCCTCGATGCGCAGCCCCTCCACCTGAGGGACCGTCGCCCGAACCTCCACATCCGCGGACCCGGTGACCGTGATCGTCAAGCCTAAGGTCTCGCCGACGCCGACGACCGTCTTCTCCAGTCGCGCCTCCACCGTCGGCGTGCCCGGGCACGGCCGCACGAGGACGGTCCCCAGGACCGCCAACGCGCCTATGAGCACGTTGCCCCGGGGGCACCAAGCCCCGACTGCTCCCACGACGAGGGAAACGCGGTGCCTCACCAATCCTTCTCCACCACGATCCTTCCAGGCGTGGGCTGGGGACGGTACCGTGGGTCCCTCCGCAGCTGCTCCTCGCGCTTCCTGCGCTGCTCCTGGGCTTGCCGGTCTATCCTCGCGAGCTCCTCGGCAGCCTTGAGCCCCTGGGCACTGTCGGGCCGGGCCTGCGGGCCTTCCTCGCCCAGGAGCGCCGCCAACGCCTCCCTCATCTCGCCGAGGGCCTCGTCCTGGTGCGAGACCGCCTCCTGCGCGTGGCCACGTGACAGTTCCTCCGAGGCCCGCTCCTGCGCGCGTGCGGCCTGCGTCAGTGCCTCACCCGGCCTCTCCATCCCCTGGCGCTCCATGGCCTCGGCGAGGTCGCTCGTTCGCTGGCTCAGGCCGCGCTGCTCCTCGTCGAGGTCCTCGGGGCGCGCGCCCTCGTTCGTCCTCGTGCGCAGGTCCTGCTGCGCATGGAGGAGGTCCTGCAGCCTCTCCGCGAGCGAGTCCACCCCGGAGGAGGCCTGCTGCATCTGCTGTTCGAGCTGCGCGAGGAGACGCCAGATCGCCTCGATGTTGTACCCGGCATCCTCCTCCAACGCACGGTTCCGTTGCCCGCCCATCGCATCCCGGAAGGCTCGGATCGCTTGGCCATACACCTCGCGCGCCTTCGCGGGCCTAAGCGGCTGGAGCCGCTGCGCCACGAGTGCGTGGGCCAACCCGAGGTTGTAGAGCGCATCCTGGCGCAGGGCCGGTCTGATCCCTGGACGTCCCACCACCGCCTCGAGCACTCGGGCGGCACTGTCGGGGTTGCCCGACTCGATGAGGCACAAACCCAGGTTGTAGCCTGCCTCGAGGCTCCGCGGGTCCTTCCGCCAGAGGTCCTCGAGGAGAGGCACCGCCTTGTGCGGTCCTTCCCGATCCCGGACCCTGAGGGCATCCTCGAGGGGCGATGCCGCCGCGGGTCCCCCCAGCCCGAACGTCACGATCGCCACGAGGGCTCCGCAGCGGGCCGCGAACCGATGTCGCTCACGCATTCCATGTCCCCCGCACAAGCGCTTCAGCAACGATACACAAGAAACCAATGGCCAAAGGAACTTGGAACCACTCTCTCCACTGAAGGCGCACACCTCCTCGCAGAGTCTTCTCTTCCTCACGCGAGATCACGTCACGATACAGAGAAACAAGCTCGAGGTCTCCCGTACGCGCGGGGAGGTAGGTACCCCCTGGGGTGAGCTCCGCGATGCTCCTCAGGAGGGGCTCATTGAGGGACGAGCGCACGACCTCCCCACGGTAGGTGAGGAAGGCACCAGGCTTCTGAGGATCGGGGATGGGGGAACCCTCAGGGCTGCCCACCCCGACCGCATGGATCCTCACGCCCCGCACGGCCAACTCCTTTGCCGCCTCGAGGGCGAAGGAGTCGTGGTCCTCCCCATCGGTGATGATGATGATGTCCTGGAAGGAGGTGCCTTCCGGGGAGAGCACCCGGTCGGCGGCGATGCGGAGCGCGTCGCCGATGCTCGTGCCTCCCTGGCTCACGTCGTCGGGCCCGACTGCGTCGAGCACGGAGGAGATGAACCCGTAGTCGAGGGTGAGGGGACACCTGAGGGCCGCGGTGCCCGCGAACACGACGAGGGCGACCCGATCGCCCTTCACGTGGGGGAGCATCTCCTTGATCGCCAGGACCGATCGTGCCAGGCGGCTCGGCGGCAGATCGCTCGCGAGCATGCTCCGCGACACGTCGAGGAGGAAGACGAGGTCCCGACCCTTCGCCATCACCTCGACCTTGGTCGGATCCCCCTGGGGACGCATGGCGGAGAGCGCGAGCATCGCCGCACCCGTGGCAAGGAGGAAGACGGAGACGGCGCGCCGTCCAGGCCTCATGCGGGGAGCGATCCTCCACCGGGTCTGCGCCGAGGCGAGGAGCTCGAGGCGCCGTGCGCAGCGTCGCGCGGCCCACAGGCGCAGGATTACGAAGACCGGCACGAGGAACAGCCACGTGGCCAGTTCGGGTCGCAGGAATCGGAAGGAGGTTTCCATCGCTTCAAGGGATACGGAGGAACACGGTTGCACGCAAGAGCAGCTCGATCCCGAGCAGGCCCAGACCTGCCGCGAGGGGGATCCCGTACCGTTCCCGGTAGCGGACGACCTTCTGCCTGATCTCTGTCTTCTCCTCGCGGTCGATGCGGCGCGTGATCTCGAGGAGGGAGGCACGGTCGGTCGCGAGAGAGAACGTGCCCCCGGTGAGGGAGGCGACCTCCCGCAGCGCCTCCCCGGAGGAGGCATCGCTGGGGATCGTGATCGTCCTCCCGAAGACGTCGATGGTCTGACGCGCGCCCAGGGGCGAGGACACGAAGATGCAGTGCACCTTGATCCCATAGGAGGCGGCGACGCGGGCCCCCTCGGCCGGGGTGAGCTCCCCGGCGTTCTGCTCTCCGTCCGTGAGGAGGATGATCGCCTTGCTCTTCACGGGTGTGCGGGCCGTGGCGGCGACCAAGCTCAGGGCCGCGTAGCGCAGGGCATCCCCAATGGCGGTGCGGTCCTCCACCGGCGTGGCGAGCGTGATGCCGTCGATGAAGCTCGCCAAGGCGGCTCGATCGAGGGTCAGCGGGCAGTTCTGCTCGCTGAACAGGGCGAACGTGCACAGGCCGATGAGGTCGTTGGGGCGGCCGGGGAGGCCGTCGCCTCCGAGGACGAACGAGGTGAACACGCGTTTCACCACGTCGATCCGCGACAGGGTGTCCCTCCCCACCACCTGCATGGGCAACCCCATGGAGGTCGAGCGGTCCACGAGCATCATGAGCCCAACACCCTCCGTGCTCACGTGCACGTGCTCCTCTCCGTGTCGCGGCCTGGCCAAGGCGAGGAGGAGGAGGACGAGGGAGGCCAGCCGGAGGACCTCCGGGGTGCGAGACAGACGTGCCCTCCATCCCCGTGGACCCTTCGCGCACAGCGGGGCGGTGGACATGAGCACCCCCGGGGGTCGTCGCAGGAGGGTGCGCCACGCCACGAGAGGCACCACGACCGCCGCGAGGACGAGCGCCGCCTTGAGGGAGTGGGGTTCACACTGCACGCGCAGGTTCCTCCGTGGGGGACGTGGCGCGCACGAACGCCCTCGCGTCCCTCAGGTGGTTCTCGGCCGTCTCGAGGTCGGGCCTGTGCTTGGCGAACTTGACGAGGTCCGCATCCTCGAACAGGGCGCGCGCGGTCGAGGCCTGGTCGGCCGGCAGCCTCATCCCCGATCCGAGGCGGCGGAGGAGCTCCTCCGTCGTGAGTTCCAAGGCCGGGACACCAAACCCCCCTTCGAGGTAGCGCCGGATGATGTCGGTGAGCTCCTCGTAGAACCGCTTCACCTCCCCACGCCTGAGGAGGTCCCTCCGTTCGAGTTCGCCGAGCTCTCGCAGGGCGATCACGTTCGGTGGCAGAGGCACGCTCGCCTTCCGAGCCCGCCGCATCGACCACCAGTACACCGCGGCGAAGACGGCGGCCAGGCCCAGGACCACCGTGATCACGGAGGGCAGCACCCGTGGCCGAGGCCACGCGGGACCGCGTGGTGGCTTGAACTCGATGGGACCGGTTTCCGGCACCCCAAGGGATCCCACGGGGATGTCGATCCTGTCCGTTTGGAGGCGGCGGCCGATCCACTGATCCCCTTCCCGCTCCTCGTAGGTGACGACGATGGGACCCACCGACGCCACGCCCGGGATCGTAGGCTCCATCACGGCCCGTCCCCTCTCCCGGTATCCACCGCCCCAAACCGGTTCCGGGGGGCTCGCCGTCCAGCTTCGGAGCACGAGGTTCGTCACGGGCACGATCTTGGGGAGGTGAGCCCGGACGTCGGCGCTGGACTCGAGCTCCAGTTCGACGGTGAGCATCGTGGCTGCCGTGAGCGAATCACGGTCCAGGTGCACGGTGAGCCGTACCGGAGGGGCCCCGAACACGAGCGCACGAGCCCACTGCACGGGCCTTGACTCCTCTGGGGCGCGAGCGCAGGCGAGGCAGAGCAAGAGGGCGGCGACCCTTCTCATCGACGTGCGCGCTCCCGTCTCCTGAAGAACCGGTGGAGCTCACTCACGTAGTCCTCGGAGGCGCCGATCTCGAGGAGATCGGCCCCTCCGGAGGCCGTCTCCCGCTCCAGCCATGCGAGACTCTCGGCGGTCTTGGCCCTCACGTGCTCGCGCGCCTGGAATCTGGAGAGGTCCACGACGGTCTGCAGCCCTGTCTCGGGATCCGTCGCCACCACGAGGCCGAGTGCGGGCAGCACTGACTCCTTCTCGTCGCGCAGCACGATCGCGACGAGGTCATGGCGTCGGGCGGACAGCCGAAGGTCGTGCCGGAAGCCTTCGCCGAAGAAGTCAGAGATCACGAACACGACCGCCCTCCGGTGGACGACGAGGTTCAGGTAGCGCAAGGCAGCCGCGATGTCCGTCCCGGACCCTCGGGGTTGGAAGTACAGGAGTTCGCGGATGAGGCGGAGCACGTGCCGCGTCCCCTTCTTCGGGGGGACGAACTGCTCGACCCTGTTGGTGAAGGAGATCAACCCCACCTTGTCCCGGTTCTGCGAGGCGCTGAACGCGAGGAGGGCCGCGAGTTCCGCCGCCCGCTCCCGCTTCAGAGACTGCCCGGTGCCGAAACTCATCGAGCCGGACAGGTCCACCACGAGCATCACGGTGAGCTCCCGCTCCTCGACGTACCGTTTGACGAACGGACGTCCCATTCGGGCGGTGACGTTCCAGTCGATAGTCCGCACGTCGTCGCCTGGCACGTACTCCCGCAGCTCGTCGAACTCCACGCCGGGGCCCCTGAACACGGAGCGAAACTCCCCGGCGAGGAGCTCCGTGACCGGCTTGCGCGCCTTGATCTGGATGCGCCTCACCCGTCTGAGGAGGTCCGCGGGGATCATGTCGCGTGTCGCACTCCCTTGCCACGCATCGGGCGCCCCGTGCGTGAGCGATGGAGGCCGTCAGGGCACCGGCACATTGTCCAGGACCCTCTGCACGAGGTCCTCGGAGGTGAGTTCCTCGGCTTCCGCCTCGTAGGTCGGGATCACGCGATGTCGAAGGGCATCCATAGCCATGGCCTTCACGTCCGCGGGCGTGACGTAGCCCCTGCCCGCGAGGACCGCATGCCCCTTGGCGGCGAGCAATAGGTGGATGCCCGCACGGGGGGAGGCCCCATACCGGATTAGCCCCCGAAGGTCCCGAATCCCGTAGGCTTCGGGGTCCCTCGTCGCACTCACCACGTCCACGATGTACCCCATCACCTTCTCGTCCACGTACACCATGTCGAGGACGTCGCGGGATGCGAGGATCTCCTCCTTCGTCGCGACCGGACGCACCGTCACGTTCGGGGACACAACCCCCATCCGCCGCAGGATCTCCTTCTCCTCGTCCTTGCCCGGATACCCCACCCTCAGTTTCAACATGAACCGATCGACCTGGGCTTCAGGGAGGGGATACGTCCCTTCCTGCTCGATGGGGTTCTGCGTCGCGAGCACGAGGAACGGCTCCTCCAGCGTGAACGTCTGGTCCTGGATCGTCACCGCACGCTCCTGCATGGCCTCCAGCAGCGCGCTCTGCACCTTCGCAGGGGCGCGATTGATCTCGTCAGCGAGGATGAGATTCGCGAAGATCGGGCCCTTGCGCGCATGGAAGGTCCCTTCCCTCGGGTCGAAGACCGTGGTGCCGATGATGTCCGCCGGCAGCATGTCCGGCGTGAACTGAATGCGCTGGAACTTCGCGTCGATGCTGCTGGCCAGCGTGCTCACGGTGAGGGTCTTCGCCAGCCCTGGGACCCCTTCAAGGAGGAGGTGCCCACGCGTGAGCAGCCCGATCAGGAGCCCGTCGATAAGGCGCCCCTGTCCGACGATCACCGAAGAGACGTTGGCCCGGATCCTGTTCAGGAGCTCGATCCGCTCCCTCACGAGATCCCCGGTCCGCCGAATGTCGACATCCATCGCATCCTCCCGCACCGCTGTCCTGCGAGGTGGTGGTGTGTGAGCGTGGCGACGAGCGGCACGACGCGCCCGATCACCACGGGGGTGTGTGTGGTCATGGAGCCCGATACGGGTCGGTTCAAGCGTGATATTACCACTGACGTCCGGGTGAGGTTCCACCGTCGGGTGTCATCGCAGAGCGTGCCCCGAATACCTCACGGGGGGAACCGTTTGGGCCATCCGGCCCGGACCTCATGATCCGTGCGTCGCGGGGCCTGCCTTCCGGGGTCGCGCGCGGCATACGCGGACGAGCGGGTCCGGGTTGGCGCGTCAACCCGGAAGCACAGACGCCGACCTGCACCTACGGCTGGACGAGAGAGCATGCCGTGGGCTATCATGGGACGAAGACGCGGTCGTGCTCCTCCCGCTCGCACCACGCATCGGGCGCGTAGGCAGGATCGATGCGGAGGGTTGACTGGGTATGCCGATGCGGGAAGGTCGCGCGTCCGACTCCCAAGGGGGAAGACACGCCATGAGTGGAAGGGCGCGGCGTTCCTGCCCCGTGTGTGGACGCCTCGGCACGGTCCGATGGGGCACTCTCTCCGATCGCCTGGGCCAGGCACCCGGGGCGTGGTCCCTGCGGACATGCGGGAAGAGCGGATGCGGCCTCCTCTGGCTCGACCCCCTCCCCGACCCTGAAGACCTCCGCGCCGCGTACGCGTCCTACTACACCGTTGACCCACCGCGTTCGCCTCTGGCCAGGGGGATACGTGAGCGCGTGGCGCGCGGGTACCTCGCCCTGCGATTCGGCTATCCGCCCACCGGTGTGCGCTCCCTCATCGGCTTCATGGCGCTCTTGCATCCAGGGGAACGCCAGGCGATCGAATCGGAGGTGATGTACCTCCCCTACCTCTCACGAGGCAGGCTCCTCGAGATCGGATTCGGCGATGCCCACAGGCTTCGTGTCCTGGGGTCGCTGGGGTGGGATGTGTGTGGCATCGACGCAGACGAGCGCGCCGCGCTCCTGGCCCGCCGGTCGTCAGGGCTCCGGGTGTGCCGATGGTCTTCTGGCTTCCTTCCGTTCCGCGACGCCTCGTTCGAGGCCGTCGTCCTCGCGCACACCGTCGAGCACCTCCCCGATCCTCTCTTGGCCCTCCGTGAGGTACGGAGGGTGCTTCGCCCCGACGGGATCGCCGTGGTCACGACTCCGAATGTGAGGAGCGCGCTTGCGGCCGTCTTCAACCGGCACTACTTCCCCCTTGACCCGCCGCGTCACCTCGTGCTCTTCGACGCGAGGAGCCTCGCGTTCGCGTCCCGGACGGCGGGCTTGCAGGTGAATCGAATCTTCACGTCCACGCGCAACGCCGCTTCGACGCTCTGGGCGAGCCTACGCCTCGCGCGAGGCGGCAGGTTCGACCTGAGGGAGAAGCCTCGCCTTGGGCTTGCCCCGTGGGCGTGGGCCTACCATTGGATCGCCGCCCTCTGCACGGTCGTCTCGCCTCGATTCGGCGACGAACTCGTGCTCATCGCACGACGCCACGACCCGCGAGGAGAGGGGCCCACTCGAGGGGGAGCGGGGTGACGACCATCGGGGCAAGGCTCCTTTCCAAGGTCTTCCGCGGACCGTTCATTGCGAGGCGCCAGAATCGCTCTCCCGAGGTGCCTCATGCGTGAGCTTCGCCCTGTCCTCGGCACGCGGATCCTCGTCGCAGACGGGTCCACCGGCGTGGCCCTCGCGCGCCTCCTCGAGGAGGAGACCGGCCGAAGCGCCTTCCCCGATGGGTGTCCGGAGGCTCTTGTGCTCTCCCATCCTCACCTCGTGCGGACGCTCCACGAGGCGTACTTGGGGGCCGGGGCGGACATCGTGCTCACGAACACGTTCGGCGCGAATCCCCTCACGCTCGAGCCGTTCGGTCTGGCCCCCCGGAGCGAAGTCGTGAATCGCAACGCGGCCGCCCTCGCCCGCGAGGCCGTGCAGAGACGCGGGCACGGCTGGGTGCTCGGCTCAATCGGTCCCGGCTCGTTCCTGCCGAGCCTCGGCCAGTCGTCGTTCGACGAGCTCCGGGCCTCCTACCTCACCCAGGTGAGGGCCCTCCTCGAGGGGGGCGTGGACGGGTTCGTGATAGAGACCTGCCAAGACCCCCTCCAGGCCAAGGCCGCGGCCGCGGCCCTCCGGGAGGCAGTCCCCTGCAAGGGGGAGGGCCCCCTCCTCGTGATCTCCCTCTCGCTCACCGAGGAGGGCAGGATGCTCCTTGGGACCACGGCCGAGGCGGCCCTTGCCACCCTCCTGCCCTTCGGTCCAGACCTCATCGGACTCAACTGCGGCATCGGACCGAGGGAGGTGGCGCCTGCCTTGGCTTCCATGGCCGCCTGCGCCCCCGTTCCCCTTTGGCTCAAGCCGAACGCGGGGGTGCCGACCATCGAGGGCGGGAGAGAGGTCTTCCCGCTCGGGCACGAGGAGTTCGCCCGGCTCGTGCTCGCGCTCGTCGAGCGCCACCCTGTCGCGGTTGTGGGAGGCTGCTGCGGGACCACCCCGGCGCACATCCGCTCGCTCTCGAGCCTCCTCGGCACACGAATCCCCACCCCCGTGTCAGGGACCTGGGTCCCCTCCCTTAGCAGCCTCTACCATCGGGTCACCTACCGCCAGGAGGACACCGTCCTCCTCGTGGGAGAGCGCGGGAACGTGAACGGGTCCCGGAAGTTCAGGAGGGCAGTCGAGGAGGGGAACCTCGAGGAAGCCGTGTCCATCGTGCTCGCCCAAGCGCGTGAGGGGGCGCACGCGGTGGACCTGTGCGTCGACCTCGTGGGCGAGGATCCGACCGGACGGCTCTGCGAGCTCGTGCGTCTCTTGCGGGCGAGGTCCGAGATGCCGCTCGTGCTCGATTCGGCCTCTCCGTCTGCCCTCGTCGAGGCCGCCAAGCTCTTGCCTGGCCGTGGCATCTTGAACTCCGTCACCTTCGCCGAGGGAGAAGCCGACTTCCTGCGCGTGGCCCATTCGTGCCTCCGGACAGGCTGCGCCATGGTGGTGCTCGCCATCGACGAAGAGGGGCAAGCCGTGAGCAAGGAGCACAAGCTCCGCGTCGCCCACCGCGCCGACGCACTGCGGCGGGAGGTGGGGCTTCCGGACGACGCCCTGTTCTTCGATCCCCTCGTGCTCCCGATCACGAGCGGTACCCGGGAGGCCGAGAAGGCCGCCTCCGAGATGCTCGAGGCGCTCGAGGAGCTGCAGCGAACCCGCCCATGGATGCCGACCATCGCGGGGATCTCGAACGTTTCCCATGGGCTGGATCCCGCCCCTCGTCGGGTGCTGAACACGCTCTTGCTCAGGCTCGCCTCCGAGCGTGGGCTCACCGCCGCGATCGTCCACGCGGGACAGATCGAGCCCCTGCACCGGATCCACCACGAGCTCCGCGCCGCCGGCGAGCGCCTCCTGCGCGAGGGCGCACCGCGCGAGCGCCTCCTCGCGTTCCTCGCGCACTTCCGGAAGGAGACGGCCCCAACGCGGGAGGAAGCGGCGGTCCCCTCCGACGTGCTCGGTGCCCTCGAGGCCGCGGTGGTGAGCGGGGAGAAGGGGGCACTCCCCTCCCTCATCACGAGAGGACTCGCCACGTACCGTGCCGAGGAACTCTTGGAGCAGGGGCTCTTGCGGGGCATGACGAGGGTCGGGGAGCTGTTCAAGGCGGGGCAGATGCAGCTGCCGTTCGTCCTCTCCTCCGCCGAGGTCGTGCGCGAGGGGAGCAGGCTCCTCTCCCCCCACTTGGGCTCGGCCGCCTCACGGGGGCGGGGCTCGGTGGTGCTCGCCACGGTCGAGGGCGACGTCCACGACATCGGCAAGAACCTCGTGGGGATCATCCTCGCGAACAACGGGTTCGAGGTCGTGGACCTCGGGGTCCGCGTGCCGGTAGTGAGGGCGTTCCAGGAGGCGGTGCATCGGGGGGCCCTCGCGCTGGGCCTCTCGGGCCTCCTCACCCAGTCCGTCGCGGTGATGCGCCGCGGGCTTGAGCACCTCGCGACCTTCGACGGCCCTCATCCCCCCATCATCGTGGGAGGGGCGGCGCTCACAGAATCCTACGCGGCGAGGGAACTCGCCCCTCTGTATCCCGGGGTCCTGCTCTACGGCAGGGACGCCGTGCATGGCCTCGAGCTCGTGCGGCAGCTCTCAGAGGGCTGCATCCCCCCGCGTCCGCGGCCCTCGACTCGGCTCGCTCCCGCGCCGAACCAACCCCCGATCCTGCCACAAGCCCCGGCCCCTCCCCCGTTCCTCGGCGCACGGATCCGCACCGACATCCCCTTGGAAGAGATCGTCCCCTTCCTCGATCGTCCGCTCCTCATGAGGAGGTTGTGGCGCGTCCCACCGGACGAGACCACCGAGGAGCGCCTCAGGGGCTTCCTCGCCGACTTCGGGGCCGCCGGGGTGACCGGGGCGGCGGCCTGGGGCTACTGGCCCGCACGGCGAGCCGGAGATGAAGAGCTCTTGCTCGAGGACCGGTCAGGGGGATGGCGGGTGATGTGGGTCGGCCGTGACGCAGCCACTGGCCGCTCCCTCGCCCACTACCTCCCGGGTGCAGGCGGTGCCATCGCCCTGTTCATCGTCACGATGGGGAACCGTCCCATGGCCATCGCGGAGGAGGCACGGACGGAGGGCTCCTACGCACGGTACTTCCTCGTGCACGGCCTCACCATGGCGTTGGTCGACGCCCTTGCGGACCTCCTCCGCTCCTCCATCGTCCGCGAGTGGGGCATCGCGCCGGACACGAAGAGCTTCTCACCTGGCATGCCAGGGTTCCCCGAGCTGGGTGCCCACGGCGTGTTTTTCGACCTGCTCGCGCCCGAGAGGATCGGTGTTTCCCACACCGAGACCTGGCAACTCGTACCGGAATGCTCGGCCTCCGGCCTCGTCTTGCCTGATAGTCATAGTTAGAGGGTTTGTTCACGCCGACGTGCGCGAGAGGAATGACACCTCTATTGTGCGATAGAAAACGGGATTCTATTGTGGATCGACTTGCATTCAACCTCGCCCTATGTAGGTGTCATTGACGACGAGGACAGACGGCTCGTCGGGAGGAAGGTGGAAAACTCGGCTGAAGGGATCGCGCGGGATCTGGAGCTGACCAAGAAGAGGGTGTGGCGGTGGAGTCGACATTCAATGGGTATTGGCTGGTAGGAGGGCTGCAGGAACAGTGGTATCCGGTGAGGGTGGCGAATCCGTCGGCGACCCGGCAGTATGTATGAGGGATCGAAGTACGAGGATGATCGATGGGACTCGGCTTGGCTGACGCATATGCTGCGGTTGGGGATCCTGCCGACGGGGTACATCTGAGGGGCGGGCGACGCCGGGGCTGCTGCGGAGGAGGCCCTGTTCGTACGGCAGCTGACCGCTCCCCGACACGAGAGATGGAACGGGTGCGATGAGCGACGAGGGACTCGGCCCTCCCTGGGGGCTGTGCCCGGGCCCGGCGAGGGCGCGGGGCACGCGAGGGAAGCGCACAACCCAAGGAGGGAGTCATGAGAGCAGTGCAGGTGATGGGCGTGGTGGGAGCCATGGTGTTTCTGATCGGCTGGGGGGCGTCTCCCCGGCTCGGTCCGAGCTGAGGGCGGTGGTGGAGGATTCGACGACCACCGTGGTGATGAGAGGCGACAGCGTGGTATTCCGGAAGGAGATGGCGTTTGCGG
>FWPV01002239.1_pt1 | contig 48423 bp, 41 predicted proteins | sample 2228371 | NCBI WGS metagenome assembly FWPV01 (sample SAMEA103939776, study PRJEB20133) | metagenome | reverse complement strand
GACCGGCATCAGCGTCTCGCGGCCGTCTTCTTCCACCACGATGGCGCGACCGCTGCCGTACACGTGCACCTCAAAGCCCTCCACGCGGATCAGGCCGGGAAGGGGCCGTGTCGTGTACGGCGTATCCTGCTGCTCAGCGGTCAGCCCTCTGGCAGGTTCGGAACCGGCGGGAGGTTCATCCGGCCGCGTTGGCCGGGCGCGGGAGATGAAAGATTGGCCGAACAGTCGCGTGGCGTTGGTGTAATCGTAGATGCGGAACATCAATTTGCTGCCGCGCGGTTCGCCGGTGCGGGTGCCGCGCCCTACCCTCTGGTAGAACTCGATGGGCGATTGCAGGTATTGGAAAAAGACCACATTTTCCAGGTTGGGAATATCCACGCCGGTCGAAAGCAAGTCCACCGTCGTCGCCACAAAGTATGCGGCTTTGGAACCGCGAAAATCAGGGATCAGATCGGCGGCCGGTGGGCGCAGGTTGGGATTGCCCGTGCACTGAAAAGCGTAATGCTCCACGGGCCATTGGCTGTTTTCCCGGCACCACGCCTGATACAGGTTGTTCATCTCCTGCGTCACCATCGTGGCGTGGCTGTCGCGCACGCAAAAGATGATCGTCTTCTGGTGCGGCCCGCCTGTGTCGAGCAAGTGCTGGAACAGGTCAGCGCACATGGCGCGCACGCGGTCGGGTAGCATCAGTCTCTCCTCGTACTGGGTGGCCGTGTACCGCTCCTCGATCTCATCCGGTTCCACTCGTTGGCCGGTGAAGGGATCGGTAGCCGTTCGCCGTTCGATGTCCTCGCGGGTGATCTCGTGCTGATCCAGGTCCACCACGCGGCGAACCACCTCGCTGGCCGCGAGATAGCCGTCTTCCTGTCCCATCCACATCGGGTACTCGTAGACCGGCTCGCCAAAGTACTCGATATTGTGGGCGGTGATGGCCTCATCTGCCTGACGCGCCGGGTCGTTCCTCCTTCCGCCGGTGATGATGCGCGGCGTGGCCGTCAGGCCGATGTGCACGGCGTCGGGATTGTCCGTCAGGATGATGCTCCATTTTCCCCAGGCCGAGCGATGGCACTCGTCAATGATGATGTGGCTGAAAAAGCCCGGCGGATAGTTCTCGCGCCAGAAGCGCGGCTCGGCGTCTTCATCGGCGATGTTCAGTGTCTGATAGGAAGCAATCAAGATACGCGCGTTCTTTTTTGCGTCATGGGTTGTCACGATTTGGGCATTATCGCCAAAGAGGGCGTGCATTTTTGCCCAGCCCTGGGTGCGCAGTTCGTCTCTGTCGCAGACGAACAACGCGCGCCGTAATTGCCCGGCTTGAGCGAGTTTGTGCAGCAACTGGGCCGCGATGATCGTCTTGCCTGTGCCCATAGCCAGAGAGAGCAGTACGCGCTTGCCGCCCCGGGCGATCTTTTCCAACGCCGCGCGGATGGCCGCGTCCTGGAAGTACCAACGGGCCGCCTCGCCGCCTTTGTAGGGAATCAACAAGGCTTGTGCCTGCGGAGCAGACAGGGGGTAGCCCTTGATCGCTTCGTAGCGCGTCCGCAGCTCGTCGGGCGTCGGGAACTGGGCTAACTGGAGGTTGTCTGTCGTTTGGCCGGTATCTTCTGCCCATTCGGCGTACAGGTGGCCGTTCGTGGAAAAGACAAATGGCACGTGAAACCGGCGGCGATAGTCGAGAGCTTGCTGAATGCCCAGAGCCGGGAACTCGGTTTCCCTCTTGGCCTCTATGATGGCTACGGCAAGTGGCGACCGGCCGGGTTCGACGGGCAGGCAAAGTAGATAATCGGTACGGCCTTGACGTTTGTGCGGCTTGCCACCTATGATCTCGGTGCCGCCAACCGTCCGTTCGACACGGACCAGGTCTTCCGTCCAGCCCCGGTCGCGCAATTTGGGGTTGATTAGCTCACGGCGAGTCTGCTCTTCGTTGCGGCTCATTGGACATCCACCTGCTGGCTATGACTTGACCGGCGTTTGACCATCGGGAGCCAGCCCACTTGGCGCGGCGACTCCACGCGGGTGAACTAGGCACGCAGGGCAATGCTCACCAGCCCTTCTGCTTCCAACGCTGCCGTGGCGTAGGACTGGTACTGCTGCCGCTGCTCCTGCAACGCGCCAATAGATTGCCACTCACCATGTTCGTAAGAGTCCAACAGTTCTCGTTCTTCGGCCTCCAGCTTCACCTGATCGGTCATCCTACTGCCTCTCCAAAAGCTCCGCGAACAGCGCCAACGTCTCCCGGGCAATGTCCTCCCACTCGAAGCGACGGGAGAGCGCGCGCGCACCCGCGCCCAGCCGGCGGCGCAGGGCCGCATCGGCGACCAGCGCGGCGATGGCCTGGGCCAGAGCCGGCGGGCTGGCCGGCGGCGCCAGGCGGATGTTTTCACCATCCACGAGTTCTGGAATGGGGACCCGGGGCGCGGTGGTGACGATGGGCAGGCCGTGGGCCAAGAGGGCCATAAAGCTCCCGCGCCGGAAGCTGGCCCCGTCCCGGTACGGCAGCACCCCCACGTCGGCGGCGAGCAGGTGGGCCGAGACCTCCTCCGGCGCGGTGTAGCCGGTCCAGATGACCCGGTCCGCCACGCCCAGCCGGGCCATGAGCAACTCCACCCGGTCGGCGTAGGCCACGTTCGTTGGATCGCTGGAGCCGACGCGCCCGCCTACCATGAGCAGGCGTACCGGTAGGCCCCACGCGACCAGATCGGCCAGTGCCCGCACCAGGTCCTCGCCGCCCTTGCTCTCGTTCAGGAAGCCAAAGTAGGCCAGCAGGGTCTCGTCGGGCCGCACGCCCAGGCGCGCGCGCCAGGCGGCCCGGTCGTAGCCGGCCGGCGGCTGCACCGCAATGTTCGAGCCGATGGGGATGCGCGCCAGCCGGTAGCCTTCCGGCAACCGCGCGCGCAGCCAGGCCTCGTCCTCGGCGTTGGTGGCGATGGCCGCGTCGCTCCACCGGGCGATGTGCAGCGTGACCCACTCGCGCAGGCGGCCGGCCTTGGGGAACAGGTACGGCTCCCGCACATCGTGGTACGTCACCACCCAACGAACCCTTCGCGCCGGGTAGGTTCGACGCAGCGAGTAAGGCAGAAAATTGACAGCCGGGTGCATCCCGTAGGCCGCCGTTTGGTACTGGATATTGACCACGTCTGGCTCCAGGTCCACGAGGGCTCGATTGATCTGGAACGATAGCCGCCAGCCCCAGCTCTTGACGACTCGCAACACCCGCCAGGGCACGTCGTCGGTGTCGTCGGTCGGCGGATTGGCGGCCCCGGTCAGCACGGTCACGGCGGCGCCCTGGGCGGTCATGGCCCGGGCCAGCTCGCGGGTGAAATCGCCCACGCCGCCCTGCATGGGGGGGTACTCGCCAGTAAGCAGGCAGATTTTCATATCGTCACTCGTCAAGCGTCATTCGTCAAACGTGTTGCGCATTCCGCGACGCGTCATTGCTCTCTTGCTCCCCCGCTCCTCTGCCCCTTTGCTCCCTGGCTCTCCTGCCCTCGCAACCCGGACCGGAGCACCTGTATGTACGCCCGCACCCGGCTCGCCCGCAGCGACCGCTTGTGCCCCACCAGCCACTTTAGCCCCTCGACGGCAAGCTGATAGACGAACGTCGCCAGGACGAACCACCGCACCAGCCCGGCCTGAAACGCGCCGTGGTATTTGCGGAAGTAGCGCACCCGGCTGGTGTGGAACCGGATGTCGCGCTGGGCCAGGTTCTGCTCGCTGGATTTGGCCTCGTGATGGATGACCAGGGCCGTGGGCACATAGACTACGCGCCAGCCAGCCGCCCGGAAGCGCCGGCCCCAGTCCAGCTCCTCGGAGTACATGAAATAGCCCTCGTCCAGCGGCCCCACCTGCTCCACCGCCTCCCGCCGGGCGAACATGGCCGCGCCCACCACCCAATCCACGTCCTGGATCGCGTTGTCCGGCGTGTCCAGCATCCGATAGCGGCGGATGGGGCCGGCATTCGGGAACCATTGCTCCAGGACCGTGCTCTCCACCAGGGCCGTCGCCAACGTGGGGAACCGCCGCCGCGAGGATTGGAGCCGGCCATTGGCGTAGCGCAGCATCGGCCCCAGCAGGCCCACGTCCGGGTGCGCGTCCATGTATGCGGCCATGGTGGGCAGGGCATCGTCCACCACCTGGGCATCGGGATTCAGCAGAAAGACGTAGCGGCCCCGGGCCGCTTTTAGCCCCTGGTTGTTGGCCGCCGCAAAGCCGGGATTGTGCTCATTGGCGATGAGCGTGACCTCAGGAAACTCCATGCGCACCATCTCCGCGCTGCCGTCGGTGGAGGCATTGTCCACCACGATGGTCTCCACGGCCAGAGCGCCGCCGCCATCGCGCACCGAGGCCAGGCATTGGCGCAGCAGATCGCGCACGTTCCAGTTGACCACGATCACCGATACGTCTGTCACGGTGGCCTCCGCGCCCGTATAGCTGTTCGCTGGCCGGCCTTTGCCCTTTACCCCGCCCCGCACAACTCCCGGATAATGTCTCGAGCCATCTTGACGCCCAACTCCAGGTTTTCCAGCGAGACGCGCTCGTCAATCCCGTGGGCGCGGGAGAGGTCGTCCGCTCCCAGGATCACGGGGCCAAAGCCGTAGGCGGGATAACCCCGCTGGCGAAAGTAGCGGCCGTCCGTGCCGCCGGGGATGAGCAGGGGAAAGATGCCCGCCCCCGGCGCGTGGCGCTCGATGGCGCGGGTGACGGCGCGGTAAAAGTCGCTATCCGTCGGCGCCACGCCAGAGGGCGGCGAGCTTTCCGTAATCTCCACCTGCACGCGCTCGTCGGCGATGCGCTCGCGCAGCCAGCGGTGAAACTCGGCGGCATCCGTGTCCGGCAAGAGCCGGCAGTCAATCTCGGCCTCGGCGCGCGCCGGGATGACGTTGACCTTGTACCCGGCGCGCAGCGTCGTCAGGCTGATGGTATCGCGGAGCATGGCGTTGAGCAGCTTGTGGGCTGCGAGCCGGCGACCGGCCAGGCGCAGCACCAGGGGGTTGGTCAGGTGGCGCAAGAGCAGGGACCGGGGAAATGGCTGACTCTCGGCGACGACGCGCAGCATCCCGGCGACGACCGGGTGCACGACCAGCGGCCGGGGTGAGCGGAGGATGCGCGCCAAAGCGCGCAACAGCGTGACGGCGGCATTGTTTTCGTGGGGTATGGAGCCGTGGCCCGGCTCGCCGGTGGCGACGAGCCGCAGGTGCTGGATCTGTTTTTCCACCACAGCCACGCCGAACAGCAATCGGTCGCCCCAGATGCCGGTGAAACCGCCGCTCCCTTCGTCCCACACCCACTCGGGGTCCAGGTCCGCCAGGTGGTGCTCCACCAGCCAGCGCATTCCCTGGCTGCCGCCGGTCTCCTCATCCGGCACAGCCAAAAAGATAACGGGCCGCCGCAAGCGAACCCCCTCTTTCAGCAGGGATTCCAACGCCAACATCACGACCACGCCCAGGCCCTTGGTGTCCAGCGTGCCCCGGCCCCATACAAAGCCCTCGGCGATGGCGCCGCTGAACGGGGGATAAGTCCACTGGGCCGGATCGGCCGCCACCACGTCTATGTGATGGTTGACCAGCAGGGGCTTGAGCGGCTCGCTGCCGGCCACGCGGGCGACGAGCAGACCCCGGCCAGGGGCCGGCTCGTATAGCGTCACATCGTCCGTGATCCCGCGCCGGCGCAACTCGTCGCGCAGCCATTCGGCCGCCGACAGCTCGCGGCCCGGCGGGTTGGTCGTATCAAACTGCACGTACCGACTCAACGTCGCCGCCGCGTCCGCGCGGATCGCGTCCCAGTCTATGGTTCCTGACATGGCATCCTCCCACCGCATCATTTTGGCCTACGACGATCACCAGGGCGCCGGGCGGTTATCCGGCGCGCCCGTATTATAGCCGCTCCCGGACAGACTGGCAAGCCCACATTGACAGCCCCAGGCGCACACAGTATAATCAGGGATAGACCCTTCGGGTTTTCCAAACCCGAAGGGTCTGGAGAGGGCCTTATTTTCGAGAGGGAGACAGACGAACATGGGAGAGATTGACATCGCTACGCGCTGGACCGAGGACGGGATCGCCATCCTGGAGCTGCGCGGCCGGTTGGACGTACACGCCGCCCCACGAGTGCAGAAAGCCTTGAGCGAATTGGTAGAACGCAACGGCGGGCATGTCCTGGTGAACATGGCCGGCGTGGACTTTATTGATAGCACCGGGCTGACGGCCCTGATGGCCGGCTTTCAACTCGCCGAGGCCCTGGGCGGCGCCGTGCGCCTCTGCTGTCTCCAGCCCGGCGTGCACGTGGTGCTCCAACTGACCATGTTGGACAAACTATTGGCCGTCTACGATGACGAGGCCAGCGCCCTGGCCAGCTTTCCCCGGCCAACCAGGGCGCAGAGCGAGAGCCAGCGCGCTCTCCACGACCCCCTATCGCCGGAGGATGCCCATGTCCCACGTGACCTTCGACCGCCACAGCTTTTTGATTGACGGCGAGCGCGTCCTGCTCCAAGGCGGGGCGTTTCACTATTTTCGCCTCCCAGCCCCCGACGCCTGGCGTGACGCCCTGCTGCGCCTGCGCCGGGCCGGCTACAACGCCGTGGACCTGTATTTCCCCTGGCACTATCACTCCCCGGCCCCCGGCGTCTATGACTTTACGGGCATCCGCGATGTGCCGCGCCTGCTCCGCCTGGTGGACGAACTGGGCCTCTACCTGGTGGCCCGGCCCGGCCCCTACGTCTGCGCCGAGGTGGACGCCGGGGGCCTGCCCGGCTGGCTCCTGGCGATGGAGGGGGTGATCCCCCGCTGTCGCCAGGACCTGCGTCACGCCGACTCGCCCACGTACCTGCGCTACGTGGCGGAATGGTACGAACAGATCGTCCCCTTGATCCTTCAATGCCGCAACCTGATCCTGTTCCAGATCGAGAACGAGTATTTCACCGAGGAGATGGGCGATGAGCCAGCGTACATGCAATTTCTGTACGACCTGGCCCGGCGACTGGGCGTGACCGTGCCCATCATGCACAACGATGCCCTGCTCCCCATGTTGGGCGGCTGGCGCAACGTGGCTGACGTGACGACCGTGGACCTCTATCCGGTGAACTTTTCCACCATGACGACCTGGCGCCAGGACCCCAACGTGTTCTTTAACGTGGATAGCCTGGCGGAACGCTGGGCCGAAGAGGAACTGGACTGTCCCATCGGCCTGGGAGAGTTCCAGGGCGGCTGGTTTGACGGCTGGGGCGGCCCCGGCTACGAGGCCCTGCGCGCGGCCCTGGGCGAGGATTATCACCGCCTGTTGCTGGGCAGCGCGTTCGGGCAAGGCGTGGCGTTCTACAGCCTCTACATGTTCCACGGCGGCACGACCTGGGGCTTCTGGGGCGCGCCCAACGTCTACACCTCCTACGATTACGCGGCCCCGGTCGGCGAGGCCGGGACCCTCACCCGGCGCTACTACCAGGCCCGGCGCCTGGCGATGACGGCCGAGGTCCTGGCCCCCGTCCTGACCCGCGCCACTCCCACGGTCGTGGAAATCTCCGACCCCGGTCTCCTCTACGCTGCCCGCACCGACGGCCAATCCACCATCGTCTTTTTGCGCAATATGACGGACCAGGACGCCGAGACGACGTTGTCCTGGCCCGGCGGTTCCGCGCCCGTGACCGTCCCGGCCCACGGGCTGCGCCTGGCGACCCTGGACCTGCCGCTAGGCCCGGCCGCGCTGAGCTGCTCCACCGCCGAGCCGGTCCTGCATCATCTGGTGGACGATCACCGGCTCCTGGTTCTGGCGTGTGAACCCGGCGACGGGGCCTGGCTCCGGGTGCCGGGCCTGGGGGAGGTCTCGCTCCGCTGGCCCGACGTTGGCCTGACCGCCGCACGCTGGCCGGGAACGGTCGAAACCCTCCACGTCCTGGCCCTGCCGCCGGAACCGGCCGAGCGCGTGTGGCCGGCCGGCGACGTGGTGCTCATCGGCGCGGACTACGTGGGCGCGGTGCGCGACGTGCCCGACGGCGTGGAGGCCGAGGTGGAGATGGCCGCCCCGGGCCAGGTGCACATCTGGTCGCCGGCGCCGGTGCGCGTCCGGGTGAACGGGCAGCCCACCCCCGTCCGATGGAGCCAGGACCACCCGCTGAGCACGATCCAATTGCCCGGCCCGAACCCCCTCTCTCTCCACCGGGGGAGGGGTAGGGGCCGGGAGTGGGATTACCTCCCGGCGTTGGGGCCGTCCACCCCCTCAGGACACAGCGCATGGGAGGGCAGCCCCGGCAGCCCGGAGCGACTCCTGGATTTCGATGACAGCGACTGGCAAAGCATCCCGCCCGACGCGCCGCTCCACATGGATGCGCATGGCATCCATCGTGGCCTGGCCTGGTATCGCGGGCGCGTGACCGGCCCGTTCGCGCGGATCGTCATGGAAGCGCGTCACTCCTATGACGTGTTCCTCAACGGCGTGCGCCTGGCCTCTGTGGATAACGCCGGCGGCCGGGAGACGGCGTCGTCAGGGCCGGTGGTCATCCCCGTGCCCCCGGGCCTGGCCCTGCCCGGCGAGAACGTGTTGGCGGTGTTGGTGGAAAGCCTGGGCCACGGCACCGGGTTCGAGAGCGAAGAACGCGAACCGGTGGGCCTGCTCTCGTGCGAGCTGGATCCGGCCCGGCCCATCGCCTGGCGCGTGCGCGGCGGCCTGTGGCACATGGATGCGCCGGATACCCTGGCCTGGCGCGACGAGCCTGTCCGCGAGCAAGACCCGGCCATCGTATGGTATCGCACCTCGTTCGCGTTGGATCTGCCTGCCGATCATCGGGTGCCGGTGGGCCTGCGCATCCAGAATACCCCCGGCAAGGTGTTCATCTATCTCAACGGTCTCCTCGTGGGCCGCTACTGGGGGGAAGTGGGGCCACAAACGCGGTTTTACCTGCCAGAAGGGCTGCTGCGCCCGCGCGGCCGCAATGACCTGGCCCTGGCCCATTGGCAGCGGGGCGCGCGCGCCCCGCTCGGCCCGGTGCGCCTGGAAGCCTACCCCGCCCACCGTCGCTTCACCCTGCGCGTGCAGCGACGGTAGGCCCGGTGGACGAGGGCCTGTGCCCGGCTACGCGAGTGAACCACCCCCCACCTGCTCATACAGGGCCATGATCTGTTCCACGTGCGCTGTGTCGCTGAACCGGGCCGACCGGACCAGTCCATCCTGGGAGAACGCGAGCCAGCGGGCCTCATCGTCCAGGATCTCTGCCACCCGCGCGGCGATCTGCGCGTCCGAGTCTACCAGGTAGCCATTGCCGCCATCCTGAACCAGGTCCGCATAGCCATCATCGCGCCGGGCCACGATGGGCCGGCCGCACATGGCCGCCTCGATCACGGTGATGGGATGCACCTCGCTCAACGACGCCGTGACGAACACGTCGGCCAGGGCATAGACCTGGGGCATCTGCGCCCAATCCACGTACCCGGCGAACACGACCTGCTCTTGCAGGTCGTTTTCTTTGGCCGCCCGGAGCATCTGCGTTCGGCAGGGTCCGCCGCCCACAAACAGGGCCTTCACGTGCGGGCGCGTCCGCAGCAGGGGCGTCAGGGCGCGCAGCAGCTCCAGCACCCGCTTTTCCGGCGCCAGCCGGCCCACGAAAAGAACCACCTGATCCGATGGCGACAGGCCCCATGTGCGCCGGGCCTGCGCCCTCGCGTCGTGGGTGAGGAGGTCTGGCCGGAACCGGGCCGGGCACGCCCCGTTGCCGATGACCACGGTGCGGACGTGGGGCATGAACGCCTGCAAGTGTCGTTGCGCCTTGCGCGAGGGGCAAACCACGACGGTGTGGTTTCGCAGGAAAAGCCGCAGCCAGCCCCGGATCACCGCGACCGGCAGGAGTGCGCCGCCCGGCAGATAGTGGCGATAGTCCGGGTACAGGGTATGCGCGGTGTGGACCAGCGGCAACCCCAGCTGGCCGGCCGCCAGCCGCCCCGCCCACCCCACGCTGAACTCGGTGTGGGTATGGATGAGGTCGAGGTGCTCCCGGCCCACGAGCGGGTATACGGCCCTGGGATTCACCACCCCCAGCCGGATCTCGATGTCTGGCCGAAACGGGATCGAGGGAAACCGATAGACAGCGGCGTCCTCATCCGCATGATGCGGCATGGCCACCGTCACGACGACGACCCGGTGACCGCGCTGTTCCAGCCCGGCCTTGAGCTGGACGATGGAGGTGACGACGCCGTTCTTGGTGGGCGTATAGCAATCTGTAAAGACCCCGATGTTCATGGTCGGCGTGAAAATCGCGCCTTGCCTAATGGCAAGGCGCAATCCAGGCATTGTGCAGGCAGCGGCGAGCCGTCAGCCGGCCGGCGGCCGTTCAAACTTTTTGCCTGTCGCCAGGGCCACGCACTTGTACGCACCGTCGTAGATGCCGATGCTCTTGTTGCGGACGATACAGCTGCAGAACAACTCCAGCAGGTCGTGGTCCTGGGTGAACAGGTCAATGGCCTGAAGGGTATGCGGGATGGTCCGGGCCTCCACCGTGCCATCGCCGAGTTCCGCGCCCCGGATCGCGCCCCACATCTCATGGCCGCCCACCCGTTCGTTAAAGATCTTGGGCACGGGGTAAAAGGCCAGCTCGCTGGGCTTGGTGATCATCACGTCCACCACGCGCATGAGATAGTTGGTGGTGTATACGGCGTGAAAGATGTTATCGTGCAGGAAGACGTGCAACCCGTGCGCCGGCCCGGTGCGGATCTCGTCGGCAAAGCCCTGCGTGTCCTCCCACTGGAAGTGGGTCTGGATCAGCGCGCGATGGGGGGCCAATTCGGCCTGGAGCCAATCCCAGTTCGCCCGATGGTCTCCCAGGTTGACGAACAGGGCCGCCCGGTCTTGTTTGATCAGGGGGATGCAGTGCTCGATCACGGCCTTGAACAGCTCGCGTTGCGCACCCGCGCCGCCCATGGTGAGGAGAAAGCGACGCGGCTCGTTCGCCCGCATCCGCCGGAGCCGGGCGGCGCAATCGGCCTCGATGTTTTCCACCAGCTCGTGGTCCACGTGATGCCCGACGTAGAACAGGGCATCCGGCGGCACCGGATTCATCACCTTGCCGGATTCGTCAAAGCCGCGCATGATCCGGAACCCATAGTAGCCGGACGGTGATTGCACACCGTGTTTTGCGCCCTCGGTCAGTTGAAAGGCCATGGGCCAGTTGTCGAACATCATGTCCACCACGTTGGTCATGCCGCCGGCCACGGCCCCCATACAGTTCCACATGTGCGAGGTCAGCACCGGCATATCAGAGGGCAGGGCTTCGTGCAGGTTTCGGAACAACTCGCTCATCTTGTAGTCTTTGACGTTGGTCTTGAGGAACCGCCAGGGCCAGCCCACGATCCAGGTATTGAGGAACCACGACAGGCCGGGGAGGGTGGGTTCGCCGGTGGTGACTGGTTCCCATACGTATTGATTGAACAGCCGACTCCTTTGCGACAGCCGAGACCACCGACTGTACCACGTGTTGCACCAGTTGATCACGTCTGTGGTGATGCCGGGGATCGCCAGCAGGTCCAGCCAATAGGGGGTAAAACCCATGGCCCGGGCGCAGGATGCGCCGGCCATGGCGATGCGATAGTGCCCAAAACCCATGCGGATGGTGCTGCAGATCACCGCGTTTTCTGGGGTGATCGGCTCCCCCTGATCCCCGCGCACGATATTCTTGACCCCAAAGATCGGCCCCAGATATTCGTTTTCTACCAGGCTGAGCACGTATTTTTCGTCCGGGTCGTAGCCGAACTTTTTGATGAACATCTCTTGCCATTTGATCGCTTTTTTGGAATGTGATCGCTTGATGGCATTCCCATACACAACAAAGCGACCATTTTCTAGCCGCATATCGTTCCTCCCTATTGCTCAGTAATGGAAATTGGTGTTCCTCGGCGGTTTGCCCCTGCCGATGGCAGGCGCGCGGGTCCCAGACTCGCTTTGAGCCACGTGTTTTCTCTCGAAAATAAACCCCTCCCCCGGCCCACCTGCACCCGCCAGGGTGTCCCCGACGCGGGGAGGGGAGTCCTGGCCCCAGGCTCCCCCTTCCCTCATAGGGAAGGGGGCCGGGGGGTTAGGTCGCCGCCGGACGCACATTTTCGTGGCCACGGGGTGCGCCGGGGCGCGTGAAGGTCTCTCTACGGATGCTGTGTGCCCAGCGCGCCGGCTCGTTGCCAGCGCGCAGTATAGCACAAAAGCGATGCAGGAGCAAGCCAGAGGGGCGACGGAACCTGGGGGCTGTTTTGCCAGGCATCTGGAGACACGTTTTCGCCGGAAAAATGCCCCCACCTGGCGGGGGGAGCAATCGGCTGGCGGCTGGCTCACGGCAATGGGGCCAGCCACCGGGCCACCACGGCCTGGCCCGCCGGCGAGCGCGCGAACCGCACCAGGTCCCGGACGTCGTCGTCAGGGGGGTCGGCCATCACCAGCACGACCGGGAAAGACAGCGGGTACTGGCCCGCGCCAATGTTCGGCACCGTGGGAGCGATCCCGCCGATGGACAGCGCCCGCACCCGAGACGATAGCGACTGCCAATGCATATACCCGATGGCGTGGCGCTGTTCGGCGATGAGGGCCTGCACGCCCTCGTCGCTGGCCGCCACCAGGGCCGTGGGCGTGACCCGGCGCTCGCGCATCACCATCCCATCGAAGAGCTGACGTATCCAGGCCCCGTCGTACCAACTGATGACCTGCACCTCCTGGTCATGTCCACCCACCTCTTGCCAATTGGTCGTCCGCCCGGCGAACAAGGATTGGATCTCGCGCACGCTCAGGCTGACCACGGGGTTGTGCGGCGCCACCACCACGGCCACCGCGTCGCGGGCGATGAGCGTGGTCGTGAGGCCCGACCCCACCGGGATGCCCCCGTCGGCTGGCAGACCCGCCCACAGGCCCACCTCGGCGGCATGGCGGGCCATCGCTGCCGGGCCAGAGTCCCGATCACCGGGCCGGTACGTCACGGTGGCATAGGGGCGCAGGGCCATATACGCCTCGGCCAGGGCCTGCCCCAACGGTTCCAGCTCGGCCGGGCCGGCCAGGGTCAGGTGGACCGGGGCCGGGGTGGGCGTGGGCGGAGGTTGTACGCAGGCCGGTGCGAGAAACACCAGCAGGATGAGCAAGACCACGCGGCGCATCGTCATCGCCCCGGCCAGCCCAGGGCCACCAGCGCCAGGGTGATGACGCCCGCCGCCGCGCAATAGCCGGCGAACACGTGGAGCCGACGGCGTTGGACGAAACCCAGCAGCAAGTGGATGCACAGGTAGCCTACCCCGGCCGAAGCCAAAAAGCCCAATGCCAGGGGCAGCCAGGGTGTATCCAGCCCCCCCAGGAGCTTGCGGGCCTGCAGCAGGCCGGCCCCCACCACGATGGGCACAGAGAGGAGAAACGAATACCGCGCCGCCACCGGGCGCGTCAGCCCGCGCCACAGGCCCGCGGCGATGGTGGTCCCCGAGCGCGAGAGGCCCGGCGCGATGGCGCAGGCCTGGCCGATCCCCACCCACAAGCCATCCAGCCAGGTCATCTCCTCGGCCTGGTGCTCCTGGCGGCTCCAGCGCTCGCTGGCAGCCAGTAGCGCGGCCGTGACCAGCAGAAACACGCCCACGGCGGCCGGGTTGGCGAACAATTCCTCAAAGAGGTCCTCCAGCAGCAGCCCGGTCACGGCCGCCGGCACCGTCCCCAGCAGGATCAGCCAGGCCACCCGGCGTTGCGGACTGTCGGCCAACGAGCGGTCGCGCAGGCTGCCCAGCCAGGCCCCGGCCAGGCTCAGCAGATCCCGCCAGAAATACGCGATGACGGCGACCGCCGTCCCCAGGTGCAGGAACGCATCAAAGGCCAGGCCCGGCGCCGGCCAGCCCAGGAGCCACGGTATCAGCACCAGATGGCCGGAGGAGCTGAGCGGCAAGAACTCGGCGGCGCCTTGAACGATACCCAGGACGAGGGCGTGAACGGGGTCCATACACTTTCCTCCATGCAAGACGGCACAAGGCCCTAAACTACGGGGTTTCCAGGCAAGAACTGGATAACCGGGGCCTATTATACCACGTTCGCCGGGATCGTACCAGAGAACCCGGCAGGATCAACAACCTTGACAGATCACCGTTGTAGATGGTATACTGTCCCTGGCGCAGCGGCATCACCACAACCGCTTCATTCACTTCCGAGGAGGTAGACAAAATGCCCGACATCAATTGGCTCGACATCGTGGGGTGGATCCTGTTGCAGATCGCGGTCTTTGTCCAGTCACTCATCTACGCCGTGGTGGGCGTGATCTTGCTCTTTCTGGCATACAAGGTCTTTGACTGGCTGACACCGATGGACATGAACAAGGAGATATTCGAGGAGAACAAGACCGCCGTGGCCATCGCCGTAGGCGCGTTCGTCCTGGGCATTGCCCTGGTCATCGCGGCGGCCATCGTGGGTTAGCGCGAGAACGGGGGCGACATACCCAGCATCAGTAGATGGAAATTGGTGCTCCCAGGCGGTTTGCCACCGTCGTGAGACGCGGGTCGCAGACCCGCTTGGAGCCACCTTTTCCATCTATGGGGTCTGAACGGTTGATAGGGGAGCTTATGAGCAAGAGCATCGTTTATTACACGAATGCCCGGGCCACGAAATGGGACTATAAATACAGCGTGAGCGCCCGGCTGGAGGGGATCATCCGGCGGCTGGATTTCAGCCAGCACATGGCTCCAAAAGAGTACGTGGCCGTCAAGGTCCACTTTGGCTCTGAAGGGGCCTACCGCATCGTGCGGCCGGTCTTTATCCGCAAGATCGTGGAGGGGATCCAGGCCGTCGGGGCCAAACCCTTCGTCACGGACACCACCCGCATCCCCGGCTGGGACTATCTGGAGATCGCCAACCAGAACGGCATCAACCCGCAGAGCATGGGCGCGCCGGTGATCCTGGCCGACGGGCTGTTCGGCTACGATGGGCTGATGGTGCCGGCCGGCCCGATCCTGGGCGAGGTCTTTGTGGCGGCGGCCATTTACGACGCCCCGGCGATGGTGGTGGTGAGCCACTGCAAGGGCCACATCCAGGCCGGCTACGGCGGGGCCATCAAGAACATCGCCATGGGCGGGGTCTGCGGGCGCAATCGCAGCGGCGGCTGGCAACAGGCGCGCGGCCACCTGCACATGCCCACGGATGCGGCGACCATCACCCGGCACCCGGAGATATGTACCCTGTGCCTGCAGTGTGTTCACGTCTGCCCGCTGGAGGCCCTCAGCTACGATGAGGTGGCCGGCGAGATCGTCTGGGACGACGAGAAGTGCTGGCGATGTATGCGCTGCTCGCGGGTCTGTCCAGAGGGCGCCATCGAGATCGGCCGGACTTTTGCAGAGTTTCATCAGGGGCTGGCGGAGGCGGCCGGGGCGGTGTTGAGCACGTTCCAGCCAGGCAAAGTGCTCTACTTCAACTTTGTCATGGAGGTGCAGCCGGAGTGCGATTGCATGCCGGCGGCAGATACCCCGCTGGTGCAGGATCAGGGCATCCTGGCCTCCACGGACATCGTGGCGGTGGAGCAGGCCACGCTGGACCTCATCAACCGTGCAATTCCCTTGCCGGACTCGCTGGCCGCCGACAAGGGCCTCCAGCCCGGCGCCCGCGTCCTGGCCGAGACCCTGGGCGTGGATGGGCAGGCGCACGTGGACGCGGCCGCGGCCCTGGGGCTGGGGAGCAAGGAGTATGAGCTGATCCCGGTCACAGAAGGATAACAGGTGAACGTATTTGGTGTGTACAGGCCGGGGATTCCCCGGCCTGTCTTGCATCCCCGCCACGACAACGAATCGGGAAATCAACGAATCCACGCCCCCGCTTTTCGTTCCATTCCCAATTGGTTGTCGTGCCCCGATAACAAGCGTTGACGGCCTGGGCGCGGTGTGGTATGATAGAATCGTGAGGTATAGCTGGACGTGAGAACGTTTCCGTGCCCTTATCTGAAGGGCGTGGTCGAGCTGACCGATGAGCGGGAAGCGCATATCGCTCACATGCACCCGGACCTGCTGCCGGCCCATCTGGCCCAGATCGGGCAAACGCTGGCAGACCCGGATCAGGTGCGACGCAGCCTGCGTATGAGCGCGGCCCGGCTGTTCTATCGTTGGTTCACCGACGTTCGGCAAGGCAAATACGTGGTGGTCGTTGTGGTTAGCGAGGCTGCGCCCAGGGTGCGACATTGGATCATCACCGCCTACATCGCTCGCCGGGTGGCGAATGGAGAGATAGAATGGAACCGAAACTAACCTTCCAGTACGACCGCGAGGCGGATATCCTGTATGTCAACACCGTGGAGCCATACGCGGCGCAGGAATCCGAGGAACTGGGCGACGAGATCATCGCTCGCCTGAACCCGCAGACAGGCCGGATCGAGAACCTGGAAGTGCTATTCTTCACCAGCCGTCTGCTGCGGCGGGAGATGTTCTCACTGCCGGTGATCGCAGATCTGCGGCCGATGGCAATGGCCTGAAGCGCGAAGGACGCCAGGCACCTGCTGCTGTGGGTAGGGCGCGCAGGCCGGGGAATCCCCGGTCTGCTTTGCATCCCCGCCACGACAACGAATCGGGAAATCAACGAATCCACGCCCCCGCTTTTCGTTCCATTCCCAATTGGTTGTCGTGCCCCGATAACAAGCGTTGACGGCCTGGGCGCGGTGTGGTATAGTATTCCCCGCCGGATCGTCCGATCCAGCGGACTGGTGGCGGATCTGACGATCCGTCGCAAAGGGATTGACGAATAGAGGAGGAATTATGTCCATGAACCCAGCCGACCCGCCCGTCGCGGGTCCCGAGATCGTGCCCCAGGAAGGGGGCCAGGTCCAGCCGTTCCCGCCCCTCAACCAGCTCTATTTCTACCTCACCGAGGGCTGCAACCTGGCCTGCCGCCACTGCTGGCTGGCCCCCAAGTTCGATGCCACCGGCGACCGCTATGCCACGTTGCCGGTGGAGCTGTTCGAGACGGCCGTGCGCGAGGCCAGGCCCCTGGGCTTGCGCGGCGTCAAGCTCACCGGTGGCGAGCCGCTCTTGCACCCCCAGTTCCTGCGCCTGCTAGAGATCGTGCGGCGTGAGGAACTGCGCCTGGTCGTGGAGACCAACGGGCTGCTGTGCACGCCCCTCATCGCCGCCGAGATCGCCCAATCGCACCGGCCTTTTGTCTCCGTCAGCATAGATGGGGCCGATGCCGCCACACACGAGTGGGTGCGCGGCGTGGCCGGGTCCTTCGATGCCGCCTGCCAGGCAGTGCGCCACCTGGCCGCGGCCGGCCTGGGGCCGCAGGTCATCTTTTCCGTGATGCGCGGCAACGCGGACCAGGTCGAGGCCATGGTGCGCCTGGCTGAGAGCCTGGGCGCGGCCTCGGTCAAGTTCAACGTGGTGCAGCCCACCGCGCGCGGCGAAAAGCTGCACCAGGCCGACGAGGCGCTGGACGTGGAGGAGCTGATCGCCCTGGGCCACCGGGTGGACAAGGAGCTGGCCCCCACGACCCGGCTGCGCCTGCACTTTGACTACCCGATGGCCTTCCGGCCCCTGCGCCGCATCACCAGTGGAGATGGGTGCAGCGTGTGCGGCATATTCGGCATCCTGGGCGTCATCCCCAGCGGGCACTATGCCCTGTGCGGCATCGGCGAGCAGGTGCCCGATCTGGTCTTTGGCGTGGTGGGGGAGGACCCGCTGGAGATGGTATGGCGGGAGAATGCGGTGCTGAACGCCATCCGCGCCGGGCTACCGGGCGATCTGCAAGGCGTGTGCGCGAGCTGCCTGATGAAAGGCCGTTGCCTGGGGTCGTGCGTGGCCCAGAACTATTACCGCTCCGGCGACCTCTTTGCGCCCTTCTGGTTCTGCGACCTGGCGGAAGCGGCCGGCGTATTCCCCGCCTCGCGCCGGGTTGCAGCCTGATCAGGCCGGACATCGCGCCACAGGCCCTATGGGTTCAGGAGACCCGTAGGGCCTGTTTTGCGATTGAACAGCAGGCAGCTAGGATGAAAGGGTGGTCTCGTAGAGGCGGATAGTCTCAGGGGATGGTTCCACGTCCAGCTTCTCTCGCAGGCATTCCACGCAGCGCTGGTACGCGCGCAGGGCTTGCGCCCGGTTGCCCATCTGCGCGTAGGCGATCATCATCAGCCGATAGGCGTGTTCCCAGCAGTCATCGTGGGTCAGGATAGACTGGCACACCTGGATGGCGGCCCCCCATTCTTGTCGCTCGATCAAGGCCCGGGCCAGCTTATCGGCGGCGCGCAGATAGAGGGCCAGCAGGCGTTCGCGCTCTGCGTTACCCCATTCCTGGTACAGCCGCTCTGGCAAGTATGCTCCCTGGTAGAACGCCAACGCCTGGCGGTAGCGGTCCATGGCGGTCGCTGGCTCGCTGTCGAACAGGCGGTCCCCCTCGGCGATCAGCCGCTCGAGCTGGTTGGCATCCAGCCAGAGGTCGGCCTCCGGCCGCAGGCCATAGCGACTGCCACGCCGCACCACAAAGGCCGATGGGTCGCCGGCCTGGCGGTTCGGCTCCAGGACCCGGTACAGCGTGCTCAGAGCTACCTTGAAATCGCGCCGGGCGGTCACCGGGTCCAGGTCAGGCCACAACAATTCGATGATCTGATCGCGGTCCAGCATCTCCCGGCGATGGGATAGCAGCAGTTGGAATAACTGGCGGGCCTTGTCGCGCGGCCACTCGTGGGCCGCGATCTCGTGCGCGCCGCGCCAGACACGGAAGGCGCCCAGGGTCTGGACGCGCAACTGGTAGCCGGGATGGATCTCCAGGCGGTCCAGCCCCAGTTGGCCCAGCAGGGCCTCCGCGTAGGCCCGCTGGTGGCTGCTATCCCGTGCCCAGAGCAACAGCGGCACCAGCCGATGGGGGTCTGGGGGTCCCAGCAAGGTCTGCCGGGTGAGGAGATAATCGTAGCCGCGCTCGCGGATCCATTGCAACAGGTCGCCCAGGCCCGGCTCCAGCCAGGAGGTTTCGCCGGCCTCCCACCAGGCCAGGCATTGCCACAGGCGGGCCACGGCCTGCCCGAACGAGTCCCCGCAGTCTCGGAAGGCCGTCCATGCCGCCGACAGCCAGACGGCGGCCGGGGCGTACTGGCGGGCCAGCACGTACCCGCCGCCCAGGGAGACGCGGATGAGGGCCATGATCCATTCGTCACCCGCGCGCCGGGCGATCTCCAGGCCCTGCTCGGCCATCTGCCGGGCGACCTCTAGATCGCCCTGGAAGCCGTGGGCGCGGCACAATCCCCAATAGGCTTCCACCTTGAGCCGGGGCACGGCCAGGGTATCCCCCAGGGCGATGGCCTCCTGGTAACAGCGGCACGCCTCTTCGTACCCGCGAGCGGCCCCCACCCCACCTCCTGGCTCCCTGCCCCCATCCAAATTGGGGGGAGCGGAGAGGGCGGGGGAGCGGAGGAGCCAGGCGTGGCCCTGTCGCATGTAGCCCACGGCGGTGACAAAGGGCGAACTGAGGGCCTGCCCGCGCGCGGTCCCCTCGACGGCGTAGCGGTAGGCGGCCTCGCCCTCGCCCTGGAAGGACAGGATCAGGGAGAGGATGAGGAGCGTTTCCCGATGAGCGCGCGGCTGCAAGACCGGCTCGCGGCGTTCGGCCTCCGCCCGTTCTTCCAGCAGGCGGCGGGCCTGGTCCAGTTGGCCGGTGCGGAGGAGGACGCGCACGGCCAGTTCCGCCTCGCCGGGGCCTTCCTCGCGCAACTCCCGGGCCTGGGCCTGCAACTGGGCGGCGCGCTCCGGCCGGCCCAGGTTGAGCTGATTCTCCGCCATCAGCTCGAGCAGACGCGCGCGGGCGGCGCGGTCCTCCTGGCCGTCAATCAGGCGCAGGGCCTCCTGGAGCAGGCTCTCGGCCTGGGCCGGCCGCACCGTGTCCAGGTGGACCAACGCCTGGCCGCGCAAGGCCCGGCTCATCCCGGCCTTGTCCCCCCGGGCCGCATATTGCTGGCGGGCCTGTTCATACCAGGCCAGGGCCGCGTCAAAGCGCGAGCGCAGGCGGCAGACGTCGCCCTGGAAGTGCAGCAGGATCGGCTGGGCTGCCAGCGTCTCCACCGGCAGCCGGTCTATCCAGTCGCTCAGGGTGGTCAGTCGGCCGAGCCGCAACAGGTCTTCGCCGACGGCGGCGATGGCGGCCCCGGCCGCGTCGTGCTCGCCTGCCTGGAGCAGGTGGTAGATGGCTTCCTCTACATCCCCTCGCTCGCGGTAGAACCCGGCGGCCCGCCGGTGGAGGCGCGCGCGCTCGGCCGGCGAGAGTTGGCGATACAGGAAATCGCCGAACAGGTGATGGTAGCGGTATTCATCGCCCACGGCGATCACGAACAGCCCCTCGTCTTCCAGCGCCCGGAGCACAGCCAGACCGTCGTCGCGGTCGGTCAGATGATCGCAGGCCGCCGGGGTCAGGTGGCGCAAGACCGAGGTGCTCAGCAGAAAGGCCCGGCGTTCGGCCGGCTCTTTGGCCAGGATCTCCTGTGCCAGGTAGTCGAACAGGCTTTCCAGCGAGTCCGGCAGGCCCGCCAGCACCTTGTCCACGCCGCCGGCGACCCGCACGCCCTGGCCGATGAGCTGCAAGGCGATGGCCCAGCCCTCGGTCTCCTGGGCCAGGGCCTCGATCTGGGCGGCGCTCAGGCCGTAGCCGTGGAGTTGGAACAGGGCGGCGATCTCGGCGGGACGGAAGGCCAGGTCCTCGCGGCCGAGTTCCAGGACCTCGCTGCGCGCCCGCCATCGCGCCAGGCCGGGCAGGTGGGGGCGATGGCGCGTGCTGATGATCACGTGCAGATTCGGGGGCGCATATTCGATCAGGTGATCCGTGAGGGCAATGACCGGCCCCACCACGTCATCCGGGCGGGCAGCCGGCGTCGCCCGGATCAGGTGATAGTCATCCAGCACCAGGAAGGCGTCATCCGTCAGGCCGGTCGCCAGGTCATTCACCAGGGCGTCCACGGCCGGCTCGTAACGGGCCTCTGGCTCTGCGGCCTGGAGCAGGGCCAGGCTGCGCCGACCCACACGCTGGTCACGCTCGGAACGGATGCGGAAGGCATAGATCAGGTGGAGCAAGAACAGGAGGGGGTCGTTATCGGTCTCGGTGATGGTGTACCAGTAGACCGGCTGGGGGACGTGAGCCAGGGAGGTGCTGAGGGCCGTGCTCTTGCCGTAGCCGGTGCCGGCCTGCACCACCGTGAGCCGCCGGTCCAACGCCTCTTGCAGGCGTGCGGTCAACCGGGCGCGGGGCAAGACCCGGCGCCGGGGACGCGGGGGGATGAGCTTGGTGCGGAGGATGAGGTCTTCACCGAACAAGGGTCAAATCCCGCATTTCCGCCCCATCACCGTCGTTCCTGCCGGGCCAGTCGCAGGAAGCCCTGACGCACGGCCTGGGTCTCCTCCACGGTGATGAACGCTTTGGGGTCCACTTCGTGGGCCAGCTTGCAGACCGGGTTCACCTCTCGGCGGCGGACGACGGCCTTGACGGTGCCCACCATGCCGCCAGCGCCGTGCGCCAGGCCCTCGGTGGCGCCATAGCCAGCCTGCCGGATGGCCTCGGCGATGGCCGGGGCATGATCCACGGAGATGATGCGCACGGTAGAGTAGCCCAAAGCCAGCCGTTCCTCGATCCACATGCCCAAGATCGTGCCGATGGAAAAGCCCAGGCAGTAGGCCAGGATGTTCCACACGTTGTTCAGGTTCTGCACCACCTGGCCGATGGCGAGGACGTAGGCCAGCACCTCAAAGAATCCGGTGACGGCCGACAGCAGCTTGTGGCCGCGCATCGTCAGGAGCACCCGCAGCGTGCCGATGGAGATGCCCACCACGCGCAGCAAAAAGATGGACAAGGCGGCGATCAGTATCTCGACCATGAGATTGCCCTCTCAATCACGTTTCACGCGCCCCGGCTAAGGGCCTGTAACGACCGTACTGGTGGGCGTCGGCGTCCAGGTGGGAGCCGGCGTCGGGGTGGTCCGGGGATTGGGGATGACGAGCAGTTGGCCGGGGAAAACGGCGCTGCCCGACGGCAGACGGCTGGCCTTCAGGATGTCCTCCGCCGTCACGCCGAACTTGGCCGCGATGTCCGCCAGCGTCTCGTTGGGCTGCACCGCATACCAGAGCACGTACACCGTGGGGGATGGTGTGGGCGTCGGCGTCGGCGGCAAAGGAGTGCGCGTGGGCGCAGCCGTGGGATACGGCGTGGGCGTGGGCGTGGGCGTGGGCGACGGCGTGGGCGTGGGGCTGGACCAGGTCACGGTAGGTCGCTCTGCCTGGCCGCTCCCGCTCAAAGCCGACAAAAACATCCAGGGCAGGCTGATGATCCCCATGCCCATGGAGGCCACTAATCCGCTCACAATGGCCACCAGGGCCACCACTCCCGCGATGAGCAAGGTCTTTTTCAACTATCCTCCTCCAGGTGTGATCTGTTCTGCATATCCTCCCGCAGATTGCCCGGCGTGTTTGAGTTTGTATTCCGATCCCCAGCACGGCGCGGGGGAAAAGCCCAAACCTGCGGGTGGGTGAGCCGTGATCGGGGGCATCCCCGTTCTGGCCGGGGAATTGTATCACGACCGGGGCCAGTTGGCAAGTTGGGCGGCCAGGGGGCGCTTGACAAACCGCAGACCTCGTGATAAGGTTAGGCATTGTGTGCGGAGGAACCATGCCTGACGTCGCGCTTCCAACAAGCCCGCCGGTCCTCATCACCACGCCAGAGTCGCTGCGCCGGATGGTCGCTCGTCTGCGCGAGGCGCCGGCCGTGGCCGTGGATACAGAGGCCAACAGTTTCTATGCCTACTATGAGCGGGTCTGCCTGATCCAACTCACCTTTGACCAGACAGACTATGTGGTGGACCCGTTGGCGGTGACGGACGTGAGCGCATTGGGGCCGATCTTTGCAGACCCGGCCATCGAAAAGGTGTTTCACGCCGCCGAATACGATCTGTTCATCATGAAGCGCGAATACGGCTTTGAGTTCGCCGGCCTGTTCGACACGATGATCGCCAGCCGCATCCTGGGCCGGTCGGTCATTGGCCTGGCCGCCATCCTGGAAGAGCAGTTTGGCGTGCGCCTGGACAAGCGTTGGCAACGGGCCGATTGGGGCAAGCGGCCCCTGTCCCCGGAGCAATTGGCCTACGCCCGGCTGGATACCCATTACCTGCTGCCGCTGCGCGACGTGCTCCTGGCCGAGCTGCGCGCGTTGGGCCGGGAGGAAGAGGCGCGCGAGGAGTTTGCCCTGTTGGCCCAGGCGGCACCGCCGCCCCACGAGTTCGACCCGGAGGGCTTTTGGCGGATCAAGGGCGCGCGGGACCTGACACCCCGCGAGGCGGCCGTGCTCCGCGAGCTGTACCTCTACCGCGACGAGCAAGCCCGGCGCCGGAACCGGCCCCCATTCAAGGTCTTTTCCGACGCGGCGCTGGTGCGCGTAAGCCAGGTTTGCCCCCGGGAGCGCAACGAGTTGGCCTGCATCCGGGGCATGAGCGATTACGTGGTCCGCCGCTATGGCCGGGGCCTCCTGGAAGCTGTGGCCCGGGGCTTGCGGGCCAGGCCGCCTCAACGTCCTCGCCCATCGAATGAGCACCGGCCGGACGAGGCTACCTTGACCCGCCTGGAGGCCCTGCGGGCCTGGCGCAAGGGTCGCGCCGCCCGGCGTGGCGTGGCGCCGGATGTGGTGCTCTCCAACGCCACGCTCATGGCCCTGGCCCGGCGCGACCCACGCACGGAAGACGAGCTGAGCGCCGTGCCGGGGCTGAGCCACTGGAAGCGCCGCGAATACGGCCCGGAGATCATCCAGACGCTGCGTGACCTGCGCACCGCCCGGCAGCGACCGCTACGGCCAGGCGGCCGGCGTTAGGCGACCGGAGGTCGCGCCTCAAGGGCCGTGGGCCGGGCGTCCTCCCGCTACCCGGAGACCTTCACGCGCCCCGGCGCGCCCCGTAGCACGAAAATCGGCCGGGCGCGAGCAAACTAACAGTTTGCCCCACGGAGGAAACTCATGGATACCCATATTCCCAACCCGGCAATGCCCTTCACTCCATCTCGCGGGGTCAGCTTGCTCCTGGCCCTGGCCCTGCTGGTGGCCTTTGTGGTCTTGCAGGTGCTCCTCGGCCTGGTGGTGATCCTGGTCCTCCTGTTGTTGCCCATGATGGGCGTGACCGCCGAGACCGCCATCCATCTGGCCGAGAACGGCGCGGTGGTGGGCGGGGCCAGCGCCCTCGCCGGCCTGCTGATGATCGGGCTGATCTGGCTGGTGGTGAGCCGGGCCGGGCGACGGCCCTTTCGCGCCCCCATGGCCCTGGTCTCCCCGCAGGGCTGGCCGCTATGGGCTTTCGCTCCACTGGCCGTCGTCGTGGCCCTGGGGTTCGATGGCCTCACGGCCCTCTTGGGACAACCCCTCGTGCCCGAGATCTTGGTGCCGTATTTTCAGGGGCCGTTCGCCGCGCTGGTCATGGCCTGTGCCTCGGTGCTCGTGGCGCCCGTGGTGGAAGAGTTGCTGTTCCGGGGCGTGCTGTTCGGCGCGATAGAGCGCTTGGGGCCGGCCTGGCTGGCGGTATTGCTCACCGCTCTGCCCTTTGGCCTGCTTCACGTGATGACCTATGGCAGCGATTGGTACACCATCCTGCAAACCTTCGTCATGGGCCTGCTCTTGGGCGGGCTGCGGGCCTGGACCCGGAGCCTGTGGCCGGGCATCGTCTTTCACGCCGTCCACAACCTGTATGCGACCGCCGAGGTGGTGGTGCTGGCGAATCTGCTGGGCGGCATATAGTGCGTGAGGAGTGGTATGACCCCATCCATTCGCGAATCCAGCCAGTCGTGGGGCGACGAGGCTGCCCTGCGCGCCGCTGTGGACGACGTGCTGGAAGTACACGATACCACCTACGCGCCGGTCGCCGGCGTCGCGGTGCGGTTCCGGGGCCGGCTGCGCCTGGCCTCTGATCAGGCCTACCGCATCGTGTCCGCACGGTTCCACGACCTGGGCTACATGACCCTTTTTCGCCGTGACGGGGACGCCGATGTCATCCTGGCCGCGGCCGGCGTGCCCGATACCACCTCCCGGCTCTGGCTGGCCTTGCTCCTGTTCGCCGCCACGTTCCTGTCCGTGCTGTACATCGGCGCGCTGAACGAGATCGGCGACTTTCTCTCGGCCTTGCTGGACATCGGCCGGGGCCTGCCTTTCGCCCTCAGCCTGATGGCGATCCTGCTCACCCACGAGATGGGCCATTACGTGGCCGGGAAGCTGCTGGGCGTGCCCATGAGCTTTCCTTTCTTCATCCCGCTGCCCTTGCCGCCGTTGGGCACGATGGGCGCGGTGATCCAGATGAAGGCTCCGCCGAGGAACCGCCGAGCCATGCTGGTCGTGGGCGCGGCCGGGCCACTCGCCGGCCTCGTGGTCGCCCTGCCCATCTTGCTGGTGGGCTTTTCCATGTCCCGCATCACGCCGCTGGACCTGAGCCAGCCGGTGCTCATGGAGGGCAACTCGATCCTGTACCTGCTGCTCAAGTTCCTGTGGTTCGGCAAGGTCCTGCCCGGCGGCGGCGAGGACGTGCTGATCCACGCCGTGGCCTTTGCCGGGTGGACCGGCCTGTTCGTCACCGCCCTGAACCTCATCCCGGTGGGGCAACTGGACGGCGGGCACATCGTCAACGCCCTGTTCGGCGACCGGGTTGCGGTGCTGCGGTGGCCCATCATCCTGGGCCTCATCGTGTTAGGGCTGTGGCCGGGCGGCTGGTTGGGCTGGCTGCTGTGGGCCGGGCTGCTCTTTGTCTTTGGTGGCATCCGCGCCCAACCGCTGGACGACATCACGCAGCTCAAGCCCTGGCACTGGGCCTTGGGCCTGGTCATGCTCGTGCTCCTGATCCTGATCTTTGTGCCCGCCCCGCTCACCATCTGGGGGGAGATACCTCCCCTAATGTGAGGGTTCGGCGTCCATAACCAACCACCCCGTGACCTGGCCTCCTACAGCTTGACTGCGTGGGAGGCTTTTTTGCCGACTTTTATTTTGCTGCCGGATATGGTAAAATACCGGGCAGTGCACCTCACCTACCCTCACCCTCTGGCCCCCTTCCCCAAACTCCCTCCCCCAAAGTTGGGGGAGGGCCGGGGTGGGGGCGGAGGGAGAGGTCAAACTCACCATGCAGGAGAATGCCCATGCCTGAATACATCCTCGTCGCCGTCGCCTGGCCGTATGCGTCGCCCCGCCACCTGGGCCACGTGGCCGGCTTTGGTGTCCCCAGCGACGTCTTTGCGCGCTATCAACGCTTGAAAGGCAACCACGTGCTCATGGTCTCTGGCACCGACGAGCACGGCACGCCCACCACCGTCCGCGCCGACAAGGAGGGCAAGACCCCCCAGGAAGTGGTGGACTATTACAACCAGGAGATCCGCGAGAACCTGCGCGATCTGGGGTGCAGCTACGATCTGTTCACCCGCACCACCACCGCCAATCACTATGCCGTGGTGCGAGACCTGTTCCTGCGGCTGCTGGAACGCGGCTACATCTTTCGCCAGACCATGATGGGCACGTACTGTCCCCATTGCCAGCGTTTCTTGCCCGACCGCTACGTGGAGGGCACCTGCCCCCTGTGCGGCTATGACGACGCGCGCGGCGACCAGTGCGACAACTGCGGCAAACAGTTGGACCCGGCCGACCTGCTCCAGCCCCATTGCCGCATCTGCGGCCATGAGCCGGCACTGCGCGAGACCGAGCACTTTTTCCTGGACCTGCCTGCTTTCGCTGACCGGCTCCGCGCCTGGATCGAGCAACAAGCGCATTGGCGGGTCAACGTGCGCAACTTTAGCCTGGGCCTGTTGGAGGAAGGACTCAAGCCACGCCCCATCACCCGGGACATCGAATGGGGGGTTCCCATCCCCGTGGCCGGCTTTGACGACAAGCGCATCTACGTCTGGTTCGACGCCGTCATCGGCTACCTGTCGGCCAGCATCGAGTGGGCACAACATATCGCCGGCGACCCGGCGGCCTGGAAGCAATGGTGGGAGGTGCCCACCTCGCGCGGCTATTATTTCATGGGCAAGGACAACATCGTCTTTCACACGATCATCTGGCCGTCCATGCTCATGGGGTACAGCGAAGGGCGCGCCCCCCAGCCGCCCCTGAACGTGCCCTACGACGTGGTTTCCAGCGAGTTCCTGACGATGGAGGGGCGCAAGTTCTCCGCCAGCCGGGGGGTGGCCGTCTGGCTGACGGATTTCCTATCACGTTATGACCCGGACCCGCTGCGCTATTTCCTGATGGTCAATGGCCCGGAGACCCAGGACACCGACTTTACCTGGGCCGGGTTCGTGCGACGCAATAACGACGAGCTGGTGGCGACGTGGGGCAACCTGGTGCATCGGATGCTCACCTTCACCCACAAGCACTTTGGCGTGGTGCCGACGCCCGGCCCCCTGCGCGACGAGGACGTGGCCCTGCTGGACGCCATCGCCGCCGGCTTTGCCGAGGTCGGCGCGCTGCTAGACGCCTGCCGGTTCCGCGCGGCCGTCACCGCCATCATGGCCCTGGCCCAGCAGGCCAATCAATACCTGGACCGCCAGGCCCCCTGGAACACCCTCAAGACGGATCGGGAGCGCACGGCCACCACGCTCTATGTCATCTTGCGGGCCATTGACAGCCTCAAGGTGCTGTTCTGCCCGTTTCTGCCCCACACCAGCCAGCGCCTGCACGAGTACCTGGGCTACGACGGGTTCATCGCCGGGCCGCTGTTCTTCCGCGAGGTGCGAGAGCCGAACGGCCGGGCGCACCAGGTGCTCACCTGCGAGCCGGCCACCTGGGTGGGCCGCTGGGCGCCCAGCGAGTTGCCGGCCGGGCAGCCGCTTCGCCAGCCCGCGCCGCTCTTTACCAAGCTGGACGAGGCCGTGGTGGAGGAGGAACTGGCGCGCATGGAGGCCGCAATCGGCGAAAGCCGCTGATGTCCACTGCGCGCGGCGGACCAGCGGTCGTCGCCGACGCGCTGGACTGCCCACACCTCCAGGGACCGCGCCCGCCGATTTTCGTCCCGCGAAGCGGGGGTGCGCCGGGGCGCGTGTGGGTCTCGGTACATGGAAAAAGTTGCTCCAAGCGGGTCTGCGACCCGCGTCTCACGGCGGTCACCCAGTCCGGCCTGCCTGCCACCCATTCCGGCCTGGGCCGGGGGTCGCAGACGTGGGGCCGGGCAGACCGCCTGGGAGCACAAATTTCCAGCCTACCCTTGCGAAGGTTACAAATGCGCCCGTGATCGGGCACGATCTTGCCAAAACAGACCGATTTTGCCAGCGAGTTGACCGCAAACCTTCGCAAGGGTGAGCAGTTCCCCGACTAATAAGCAGCGACGGACGACGAATGACCGGGAAGAAAGGAGAATGAAACGATGGAAGCCAGTGTGAAACTGGGTCGGATCTGGGGCATCCCGGTGGAACTGCACGTGAGCTGGTTCCTGATCTTTGCGCTGGTGACGTGGTCCCTCGCCGTGGGCTATTTTCCGGCCGAATACCCCGATTTGCCGGGGGTAGCCTGCTGGGCTTTGGGGGTGATCACCAGCCTGCTGTTCTTTGGCTCCGTCTTGCTACACGAGCTGATGCACTCAGTGGTGGCGTTGCGGAACCGCATCCCGGTGCATGGCATCACCCTGTTCATCTTTGGCGGGGTGGCGCAGATCAGCCAGGAGCCGGCCGACGCCGGCACCGAGTTCCGCGTCGCCATCGCCGGCCCCCTGACCAGTCTGATCCTAGCGGCCGCCTTTGCCGGCCTGTGGTGGCTGGATGGGGCGATCCCGTATCTGGCTGCGCCCAGCGTGTGGCTGATGCGGATCAACCTGATCCTGGCGCTCTTTAACCTGATCCCCGGCTTTCCGCTGGATGGCGGCCGGGTGTTGCGGGCCGTGATCTGGCGCCTGACCGGGAACTTTTACCGCGCCACGCAGATCGCCGCCTCCACCGGCCAGTTGACCGCCTTTGGGTTCATTGGCCTGGGGGTCCTGACCATCCTGACCGGGGATTGGCTGAGCGGCCTGTGGCTGGCCTTCATCGGCTGGTTCCTGCAAAACGCCGCCGCGACCAGTTATGCCCAGACGAATATGCAGCGGGCCTTGCGCGGCATTACCGTCGCCCAGGTCATGACCCGCGATTGTCCGCTCGTGCCGGCTCACACCTCGCTGCAACAACTGGTCGAGGATCACGTCCTGACCGGGGGGCGCCGGTGTTTCTTTGTGACCGAGGACGACCGCCTGCGGGGCCTGCTGACCCTGACCGACGTGACCAGAGTGCCCAAACAGCGCTGGGCCGAGACTGAGGTCGGGCAGGTGGCGGTGCCCTGGGACCGCATGGTCCGGGTGGCACCAGACCGGCCGCTGTTGAGCGCGTTACAGGCGATGACCGACGCCAACATCAACCAGGTCCCGGTGGTCGCGGGTGACCAACTGGTGGGCCTGATCTCCCGGGAGCAGATGCTCAACTATATTCGGACGCGGGCCGAACTGGGGATGTGAGCCGGGCAGAATGCAAGCTGATCGTCACTGCGGAAATGGAGCACACGTTTGCCTATGAAAAGCTATCGCAAAGAACTCTGGTTCAACGTGCCGAGTCGTCGGGCCTTCATCAACATCACCCCCCAGGTAGAGGAGTGCCTGCGCGAGAGCGGCATCCAGGAGGGGCTGTGCCTGGTCAACGCCATGCACATCACCGCGTCCGTCTTTATTAATGACGACGAACGCGGTCTCCACCAGGATTATGACGACTGGCTGGAGACCCTGGCCCCCCACGAACCCATCAGCCGCTATCGCCACAACCGCACCGGCGAGGACAACGCCGACGCCCATCTGAAACGCCAGGTCATGGGCCGTGAGGTGGTGGTGGCCGTTACCAATGGCCGGCTGGATTTCGGCCCGTGGGAGCAGATCTTTTACGGCGAGTTCGACGGCCGCCGCCGCAAGCGCGTCCTGGTCAAGATCATCGGGGAGTAGAAAACACCGTGCTGGTGCGGATAGGTGGTAAGCGGAATTGGGAGGCGTGATGAGGATCTCTCGCATCATCTGGCTGCCCGAAGTTGAGGACAAGTTGTGGGCCAAGCACAACGTGCTGGTTGAAGAAGTCGAGGAAGTGTTATTTGACGATCCACGCGTTCGGTTCGTGGAGAAGGGGCACCGGGAAGACGAAGACATGTACGCCGCGTATGGGCAGACCGCGGCCGGCCGTTGGCTGATCGTGTTCTTTATCTTGAAAGGCGGTAACGTGGCGTTGCCCATCAGCGCACGAGATATGGACCGAAAGGAGCGCCGAGCTTATGCCAGAGGATAAAGTCAGCAGTATCTCGCGCTCTCGCTCATGGGAGGAGATGGCCGAGTTTTGGGATACGCACAGCCTGGCCGATTATGACGATCAGACCTACGAGGTCGAAATGTCTTTTGACCCGGCGGCGCGGCGGTCGGCGGTGCAGGTCGAACCCGAGCTGCTGGCTGACATCGCGCGAATTGCTCACGAGCGCCGGATCAGCACGCAGACCCTGGTCAACGTATGGCTGCGCCAGCAGGTGGATCGGCTTACGGCTCAACTCGCGAGCAGATCCAGCACATGATCGGTCTGGTTGACAGTCACGCTCACCTGGATGACCGCCGGTTCGCCCAAGACCTTGACGCGGTCATCGCGCGGGCGGCCCAGGCCGGCGTGACCCGCATCATCACCATTGGCTTTGACCTGGCGACGAGCCGGGTGGCCGTGGAATTGGCCCGCGCACACCAGGGCGTCTATGCCACCGTGGGCGTGCATCCCCACCAGGCCAGGACAATGGATGCGCGCCTCCTGACCGAGTTGCGTGCCCTCGGCCGCCAGCAACCCTATGTGGTGGCCGTGGGCGAGATCGGGCTGGACTTTTACCGAGACCTGTCGCCGCGCGAGGCGCAGCGCCGGGCCTTCCGCCAGCAGCTCGCCCTGGCCGACGAGTTGGGCCTGCCGGTGGTGATCCACGACCGGGACTCGCGCGGCGAAGTGCTGAACATCCTGGCCGGCTGGGTGCGCACGCGCCAGAGCGACCGGCCGCCGGGCGTGATCCACTGCTTCTCCGGCGACGCGGCCCAGGCCCAACGAGCCGTCAAGCTCGGCTTCTACATCGGGATTGACGGCCCGGTGACCTATCCCAACGCCCGCAAGCTGGTCGAAGTGGCGCGCACGGTGCCGCTGGAACGCCTGCTCATCGAGACCGATGCGCCCTACCTCACGCCAGAGCCGCACCGGGGCCGCCGCAACGAGCCGTCCCACGTGTGCCTGGTGGCCCAGCGCATCGCCGAGTTGCGCGGCCTCTCGCTGGCGGAGGTGGCCCGGGCCACCACAGAGAATGCCCGGTTGCTCTTTGGTCTATCCGGCGAATCCGCGAATTGACGAACCTGCCCATTCATCCATTCATGCGGGACCTACACTTGGATATTCAGACGATCCTAAGCCCTATTCAAGACGAACTCGCCCAGGTGGAAGCGCGCCTGCTGGCGGAGGCCGAGACCCCTTATGCCGGTCTAAACACGGCGTTAAACCATCTGTTCCGGGCCGGGGGCAAGCGCATCCGCCCGGCGTTGGCCCTCCTGTCCGCGCACGTGGCGGCGGATGGCAGCTTTGACCAGGACAAGGCGATCCGTTTTGCCACCGGCGCCGAGTTGCTCCACACGGCCACTCTCATTCACGACGACATGGTGGATGGAGCCGAATTGCGGCGCGGCCGGCCGACTCTCAACACCGTCTTGCCGGCCAGCCTGGCCGTCCTGGTGGGCGACTATTTGTTCGCCCGGTCGGCCGTGTTGGGGGCCGGCGTGGAGAACACGCCGCTCACGCTCCTCTACGCCCGCACCCTGGAGACCATCTGCAGTGGCGAGTTGCGCCAGGCGTTCAGCAACCGGGACTGGCGCCAAAGCAAGGCCGCCTACTATCAGAAGATCTATAGCAAGACGGCGGCACTCTTTGTCCTGACCACCGAGGGCGGCGCCATGTTGGTGAACGCCCCGCCGGCCACGCAAGAAGCCCTGCGGGAATACGGCCATCAGTTGGGCCTGGCCTTCCAGATCGTGGACGACATCCTGGATCTCACCAGTACCTTCGCGGAACTGGGCAAGCCGGTGGGCAGCGACCTGCGTCAGGGCACGGTCACTTTGCCCGCCCTGTATTACCTGGCCGACGCGCCGGCCGATAACCCGGTGCGCCGCTATCTGGACCACAGCATCGAGGCCCCGGAGCCAGAGCGCGAACGCCAACTGGCCGAGGCCCTGGCGGCCATCGTGGCCTCGTCCGCCATTGAGCGGAGCTACCAGGAGGCCGAAGCCCGTGCTCGTGCGGCCCAGGCTGCCCTGGCGACCCTGCCCCGTTGCCAGCATGGCCATTCCCTCCATGACCTGGCCGAGTACGTGGTGCGCCGCCGCCGTTGAACTGTAAAAACGCCGGAATGGGCAGGTCAGGTACGCTATCTGCCATTGTAAGCTGGCCTCGGAGCTGATGCGGCCGTGGAGATCATCGTCACCCACCCCAATACAGACTTTGACGGGCTGGCGGCCATGCTGGCGGCGGCCAAGCTCTACCCGGGCGCCGTGCCGGTCCTGCCGGGGATGCTCAACCGCAACCTCCGCGATTTCCTGGCCCTCTACCGCCACCTGCTCCCCTTCATCGCGCCGGGCGACATCCCCAAACACGCCCGGATCGAGCGCGCCATCCTGGTAGACACCCAGTCCCTGCCCCCCTTGCGCGGCCTGAGTGACGACACCGCCCTCCTCATCATAGACCATCATCCCCTCAAGCGCGAGCTGCGCCCCGCCGACTCGTACACCGGCGAGGAGTTGGGCGCCACCACCACCCTGCTCCTGGAACGTCTCGTGGAGGCCCACATCACCCTGACCCCGGTGGAGGCCACCCTTCTGCTCCTGGGCATCTATGAGGATACCGGCTGCCTGCGTTACAGCACCACCACCTCCCGGGACCTCCAGGCCGCCGCCTGGCTATTGGAACACGGGGCCAGCCTGGACGTGCTCAACGATTTTTTGTACCGGCCCCTCACCCCGCAGCAACGCGCCGTCTACGAGGACCTGGAACGGCACCTGGAGACCCGGGACTATGAAGGCCACCTGGTGCTCATCGCCACGGCCCAGGTGACCGGCTATGTGGAGGAGCTGGCCACCCTGGCCCACAAGCTGATGGAGTTATATGACCCGGCCGCCTGTTTCGTGCTGGTGCAGCTAGACCAACACCTTCAGATCATCGCCCGGAGCCAGACAGACGCCATTGACGTGGCGGCGATCTTGAAGCCGTTGGGCGGCGGCGGCCACACCAAGGCCGCTTCTGCCCTCCAACGGGACGCCGACCTCGCCACCACATATCATCGTTTGCTGGACCTGCTGGCAACCTGTGTGCCGCCGGCCGTCACCGCCGCCGAGCTGATGAGCCGCAACGTCCAGACCCTCTCGCCGAACACCACCGTGGCCGACGCGGCCGAGATGATGCAACGCTTCGGCTACGAGGGGTTCCCGGTGGTGGACGAGCGCGGCGCGCTGGTCGGCATCCTCACCCGCCGCGAGATTGACAAGGCCCTCTACCACGACCTGGGGGCCGCCCCGATTCGCGTCTACATGCGCACCGGCCCGGTATCCGTGCCCCCCACCGCCTCGGTCAGCCAGATCCGCCAGCTCATGATGGAATACGATGTGGGCCAGATCCCGGTGGTGGACGGCGACCGAGTCATCGGCATTGTCACCCGCACCGACGTCATTCGCCTGTCCATCGAGCCACCGGCCGCCGCCCCGCCCAGCCTGGCTATCGAGATGGCCAGCGTGCTCCCGGCCCCCACCCTGGCATTGATGCAGCACATCGGCCGCGCGGCCGATGGGCTGGGCTTTAACGTCTACCTGGTGGGCGGCTTTGTGCGGGATTTGCTGCTGGGCATCCCCAACCTGGACCTGGACCTGGTGGTGGAGGGCGACGCCATCGCCCTGGCCCGGTCCCTGGCCGCTGAACTGGGCGGCCGGGTTCGCTCCCACGCCCGCTTTGGCACCGCCAAATGGCTCATCGCGGAGAAGCGGCCGGCTCCCCCGCCCACCATCATCGTGAACGGCCAATCGTTCACCGTGACCGATCTGCCCCCGGCCGTGGATTTCGTCACCGCCCGCACCGAGTTCTACGAACATCCCACCGCCTTGCCGCAGGTGGAGGTCAGTTCCATCAAGCGCGACCTCTATCGCCGCGATTTCACCATCAACACCATGGCGCTGCGCCTGAATCGCGCCCGGTTCGGGCAGTTGGTGGACTTTTACGGTGGCCGCCGCGACCTGGATAGACGCCTCATCCGCGTTTTGCACAACCTCAGCTTTGTGGAAGATGCCACGCGCATCCTGCGCGCCGTGCGCTTTGAGCAACGTCTGGGCTTTCGCATTGAGGAACGGACGGAGGAGCTGATCCTGGACGCGGTGGGGTTGCTGCGGCGCGTCTCACCCAAGCGCATCCGCACCGAGCTGGAACTGATCCTGGAGGAGCGCGAGCCGGAACGCGCCCTGGCGCGCCTGGCCGAGCTGGGTGTGTTGGCCCACCTGCACCCGGCCCTGGTGGTGGATGACTGGCTCAAAGAGCGGTTCGCCCTGGCGCGTCAGGCGGCCCGGGCATGGGATCTCTCGCCCTCCGTGCAGATCTATCTCGCCCTGCTCACGTATCGCATGAGCGAGCCGGAACTGGCGAGATTGAGCGAGCGGCTGCGGCCAGAGGCCCGGGATGTCCGGGTCCTGCGTTCCGTCCACGCGCTCCAATCCGCGTTGCCAGACCTGACCGCGCTGGATCTGACGCCCAGCCAGATCGCCCGGCGATTGCGGCCTCATCCCGACGCCGCCCTGTTTGTCACCTGGATCGCTTGCGATGACGAGCTGGTGCGCGCCCGGCTGCGCCGTTACCACGACGAGTGGCGGCACGTGCGCCCGATCCTGGATGGCGATTACCTGCGCGCGCTGGGCGTGCCCCCCGGCCCGATCTATGGCCGCGTGCTGGATGCCCTCTTGGATGCCCGGCTCGATGGCCTCGTCACCACCGAGGACGACGAGCGCGCGTTTATTGGGACGCAAATACGCGCAGACACTGGCCCGTGCGAGGTATGCACGGGTGAACGCTGATTCTCAGGATGATCGGTGAGAACCCGCGTTTATCTGCGTTCGAGGGGGTTCTATGCGTGACGAACTCTCCCCGGCCCTCATTCGCCAGGGCCTCCGCACCCGCTTTATCGGCCAGGACATCACCTTCCTGCGCGTGGTGGATAGCACCAACGTGGTGGCGGCCCGGGCCGCATCGCGGGGCGCGGCGGAGGGGCTGCTGGTCATCGCCGAGGAGCAGACGGCCGGCCGGGGCCGCCTGGGCCGGCGTTGGGAATCGCCGCCGGGCGTGGGATTGTGGTTCTCCCTCGTGTTCCGGCCCACGGACCTCCCGCTATCGGCCACCGGCCAGCTCCTCATGCTGACCGGCTGCGCCGTCGCGCAGGCCATCGAGCAGGTGGCCCACCTCGCCGCCTGGCTCAAGTGGCCCAACGACGTGCTGGTGAACGACCGCAAGGTGGGGGGACTGCTGGGCCAGGCCGCCCTCCCTCTCCCCCCAGGGGTAGAGGGCCGGGGTGAGGGGGGATTCCTAGCCTGGGTCGTCATCGGCATCGGCCTGAACGTGAACGCGGACGAAATCACCATGCGCGCCATCGCCCCCAATGCCTCCAGCCTCCTGGTGGAGCGCGGCCGGCCGGTCTCCCGCGTGCGGCTGCTGCGCGCCATTTTGGAGGGCATCGAGCCGCGCTACGAGGCGCTGCGGGCCGGCGAGGCGGAGCGACTGCGGGCGGAATGGGCCGCGCGCCTGGCGACCCTGGGCCAGCACGTGACCGTGACCACGCCGGGCGGCGCGTTGGAAGGTCTGGCCGAGGATGTGGATGCCGACGGCGCGCTGCTCTTGCGCCGGCCGGACGGCCGGCTGGAGCGATTGCTGGCCGGGGATGTGTCCGTGCCGACGGGCGTGACGCTGCACCCCCAAAGAAGCATCGAAGGAGCCAACCCATGAGCATTGTCAATCAACGCGATCTGAAAACGGCGTTGCCGACCAGCTCACCCGCCGTGCGGGCCGCTCTCGCCGCCTACGTGCGCCAGGTGACCGCGGCCTATGCCAACGTGGAATCGGCTTTCTCGCAAGACCTGGTCAAGCCCGGGCGGATCGAGCCGGAGTTCAGCCGTCTGTATCAGCGAGCACGTCGCCAGCGCGAAGAGGCGGACTATGCCGAGGAATCGGTCATTGACGAAGCCACGGCTCGCCAAACGCTGGCCGACGCGGAGCGGTTCGTCGAGCGGCTGGAGCGCTTTCTGCGTGAGGTAGCCGCGCTATAGAACCATAGGGGCCGCGTGGCCGGCAACCTGGGGGTGCCGGACGGCCGGCTGGAGCGGCTGCTGGCCGGGGACGTGATTCGTGATGCGTGAAACGTCAAGATGGAAGCACAGATGAACCTGAAAACCGTGTTGGTAACTTTTTCTACCCTCATTCTGGCCGGCGGCCTGGCAGCCTGCGACCTGGCTTTCACTGTGACTCCCACGGTGCAGGTTTCCACTCCTTCTCCCTCAGCGCCGGTGTTTACGGCTACGCCATATGTATCCCCAACCCGGGTACCATCGCCCGCGCAGACGCCTACGGCTGCGGTTACACCGCAGCCGACCATACCAACCACACCTCCTAGCCTGGCAAACCCTCACGAACGACAAGCCCTGGCAAACGGCGTCAAATTCGTCACTGCCTGGGAGTACAGCGCTTACGAATATAGATCAGCGAGCTGGGCTTGGTCAACGTACGGCCTGGCGTTTGTTTACAAGGACGCAATCTGGGTCGCCCAGGGACCGCAGTTTCAGCGTCGGCTCGTAACCCTGGTGCCACGATTCGAGCAACCATTCGATAGCGGCCCCTGGCCCAAACTGGCCTATCTGACGTGGTCGCCAGGTGGTACGTACATCGCCTTCAGCGGCTCGACGCCTCAGTCTCCACTTTCTCTCTTTGTCGTTCGGTCCGATGGTTCTGGCACGCCCAAGTTGCTGGGAGGTGAACAGGCTTATCCGACGAAGTGGAGCAATGCGCGAACCCTTTTCTACAATGAGCACGTCACGACTGACTGCAACCCGCTCTACCGTGTGGATGTGGAGACCGGCGAAAGGAAAACCATAGACGAAAACGGATGGGGGTACTATTGGACACCCAACCAGGATCGCATTCTCGTCGTGGATCGTTTCTCGGGTCTCCGACTGATAGACCTGGACGGACGCGATCTGGGACATGTAGGGGATAAAGAAAGCCGAAAAGCTGATGATTGGGCTGCGGACGGGAACCGATTCCTGTTTAGCCAGTGGGAACGAGTGAAAATCGAATCGGGATCGGGGTGGGGAAGGCCTGAGTTATGGGTCTGGGATGTTCTCCGATGCCAGGGACATCGTGTGTTCTCCAATGCCTGGGATGGGGCTTGGTCGCCGGACAACCGGTACATCGCCTGTTGGGTGGCCGGTACACCAATCCGCGACAGCGCCGGGCACATTACTGGCACCAACTACACATTCGGGCAACCTGCACTCCGGAGCTTGGGACTTATCGAGTCTCAGACCGGCCTGATGAAAACGCTCATCCCGGTGGAATCTGACATGACCAACCCATCCAGCTCTACCGGCCTGTCCCTATTCTGGTTACCCGATGGCACGCTGGCCTACGGCGATGCGCAGAAGAATCTGTGGTTGCTGCCTATGTCCACCTTGCAGCCATATCGAGTAGCCGACGAGCAGGAATTAGACCGGCTGCGCGCCTGGTCGTTTGGGGAACCGTCGCCTGATGGTACGCGCCGGATTTACCGGGATGGCCAGGGAGACTGGTGGTTGCTGACCACGTCCACCCAGCCCATGCGCCGATTAACTCAAGGTCTGGAAGGTATAGCCGGGAAGTCCACTCTCATCTGGTCCCCGGATGGCCGCTATCTGGCCCTCATCACCCAAGAACGCATCCTGATCCTGGAGCCGTGATGCTCATACATGCCGTCACCGATCGCGATGCCTGGAACCAATCCCTCGCCGCCATCCCGAACGCCCACGTCCTGCAATCCTACGAGTGGGGCGAGTTCAAGGCCCGGTATGGCTGGCGGCCCACGCGCTTGCTTTTCGAGGAGGGAGACCGGCCGGTGGCCGCCGCCTCGCTCCTCACCCGCCGGCTCCCCTGGCGCACCCACTGTGTCGCCTACGTGCCCAAAGGCCCGGCCCTGGACTACACGGACGCGGCCCTGTGGGACCGGGTGCTGGCCGGCATCCTGGCGGAAGCCCGGCGGCAGCGCGCCGTGTTCGTCAAGGTGGACCCGGACGTGCGCCGGGGCGACGCGGTCGCGCTGGACGCGCTCCGGCGCGCCGGGTTCATCCCCTCGGCCGAGCAGATCCAGTTCAAGAACACCATGCTCATAGACCTGCGCCGCTCGGACGACGATCTGCTCGCCGCCATGAAGCCCAAGACCCGCTACAACATCCGCCTGGCCGGGCGGCGCGGCGTCGTCGTGCAGGCCGGCGCCCTCGATGACCTGCCGCTGCTCTACCAGATGTACGCGGAGACGGCCCGGCGCGACAACTTTATCATCCGCCCTTACGAGTATTACCTGGACGCCTGGGGGCTGTTCATCCGGCGCGGCCTGGCCCAACTCCTCATCGCCCGGTTCGAGGGCGAGCCGGTGGCGGCCGTGCTCCTGTTCCGCTTCGGACGGCGCGCCTGGTACATGTACGGCGCATCATCCGACCGCCATCGCCGGTACATGCCGAATCACTTATTGCAATGGGAGGCCATGCGCTGGGCGCGAGCTGCGGGCTGTGATACCTATGACCTCTGGGGACTGCCGGATGACCTGGGAGAAGACCCGGAGGATGGAGAAGGGAAAATGGCAGATGAGGGGATGTGGGGGGTCTATCGCTTCAAGCTGGGCTTTGGCGGCGAGATCGTTCAGCACATTGGCGCGTATGACCGGCCCCTGAACCGGCCCCTGTACTGGCTCTGGGGGCGCGCCCTGCCCCGCTACCTGGCCCTGTTGCGCCGCCGGTATACACCGACCCGCCCTGGCGATGACTAAGTCGGCCCGTGCCATCATCGTGCTGATCCTGGTGGGCGCCCTGGCCGCGTGCGACGTAGCCCGGCCCACGCTGCCCGCTCCAGCCGGCGCGCTCACGCCACCGGCTGGGGAGCGAGGCCCGGCGACCCCCATCCCCACGCCGGTCCCAACCCTCCCACCGCTGCCCACTCCGCTCCGACCGGGCCTGACCGCCACCCCCGTCCCCGCTCCCGGCGAAGCGGAGCGGGCGGCCCTGGCCGAGGCCGCTGCCGCCGTGGGCTGGAGCGCGCCGGTCTTTGGCGAGGAACCAGAGTTGACCGACAAAAGAGCCTACCATTCGTGGAGCGTGGCCGTGCTCTTTTCCGTCGGGGCCGACTGCATCATGGAGATCCGGCAGTATCCCGACGGCGCGGCGGCCGCCCGTGGGCTGGGCTACGAGTCGGGCAATCCCCTCACGTTCCACGGCCTGCCCGCTCGCCGACAGCGGATCACCAGCGTGCAATACGGCGTCATGGCGCACCTGGACACGTTGGTCTGGCAGAGTGGCTCCCGACTCTTTTGGGTCCGGGACGCCAACAACCTGGGCGGCCTGGCCGAGGCCATGCCCCTGGCCGAGGCGCTCTATGCCGCCGCGGGCCGCCACGGCCTCCTAGCGCCCCCGGCCATCACCGTGGTCCGGGACCTGAGCGCCTGGGGCACGGCCGCCGGCTTTGCCGTCACCTTGCGGGTTCAGACGCATGGCCCCGACCTCCCGGACCGGGTGGTGGTGGAGGAACGATTCGCTGGCGCAGCCCTGGCCGATCCGCTGGAAGCCGCGCATCATCAGGAATCGGATGGCACGTGGGTGCTGCTTTGGGAACTGTCGGGCGAGCGCGTGGCCGCCGGGGAGCTGATCTATCTGGTGCTCGTGCCATGTTCCACCGTGGGCGCATTCCAGGCCCAGGGCACGGTGGCTTTCGACGTGGCTGGGGAAACGGTCACGTATCCCATCGCTGGCGAGGCCACGCGGCCGGTGGCCGGCCCCACCTGCACGCCCCCCACCCGGGCGCCGGGGTGAAACCCAGCGCCATGAACCATCTCGCCGATCAAGGGGTATAATACTCGTCGTGCGCTTTCGCCACCGATCCGATTCGCTGGCGCACATGGAGGTACGCATCGTGAATAGACGGGGACGACTTGTTGCGTGGGCCGTGATCCTGAGTACCGTGCTGCTGGTCACTGCCTGTGTCATGCGCTCGGACCGGGTGGACAGCGGCTCGCCGGACTGGAGCCGCGCGCTGCGCGTGGGCATCAGCCGGCTGAACAACCGGCCCGCCCTGGCGGTGGACGATGCCGGCCGCGCGCATCTGATCTGGGTGACATCGTCTGCCGGCAAACAGGTGTTGCACTACGTCCGGCTGTCGCCCGCTGGCGAGGTGGAGCAGGAGCACGACTTGCTGGACCTGGCCTTTGGCTACCCAGACACGCCCCAACTCGTGCCGGCGAGTGCGGACCGGTGGCATCTGGCCTGGCTCACCCGTGTGGCAGATGCCGAACACCCGGCCGGATTCTACCACGTCATGCTCGACATGGACGGTCATGTGCTGGGCAGCCCGCTGTGTCTGTCCGCTCTGGCCGGGCCGGTGGCCGCACACGGCGTGATCACCCGGCTGTCGGCGGGCGGGGCGTATGCGTTTTGGTCCACCGATCCAGGCCCCGAAGCCCGGCTGTATGGGGCGCGGCTGGATGCGGCCGGCGCCGTCCAGGCCGGTCCGCACCTGCACGTGCCCGGCGGCGCCCTGCCCCATGCCCAGACCGATGCCGACGGTCGCGTGCACCTCATCTGGCAGAAACAGCCCACGGCCCAGGCCGACCGAACGCTGCACTACGGGGTATGTGATCCGCGCACCGACGGGCTGACCACCGCCGGGGTCGTCACCATCATCAAGGTCGGGACCCAGAATGTGCTGGGTGGCCCGGTCCTGGGCCTCACCCACGAGCGCGTGTACGTCCTGTGGAGCCTGGAGGGCCGGGGCAAGGGCGCCGGATCGGCTCAAACCTTTTACCTCTCCTGGCCCTTTGGCGAGTTGCCCCAGCAGATCGAAATCCCGGAGCAACTGTGGCTGCCCACCGAGTTTCGCCCAGAGTATGTCCCCGTCAGTTCCCTGGGACTTGCCGGCGGCGAGTTTACCTACACCCGCCTGGCCCCTGTGCGCGAGGGCTTTCCCGGCTTTATCATGCAGCCCAACGTGCTGCCCGGACAACACCAGGAACTGCTGACCGTGCTCACGGCGGGCGTGTCCACGCTTCGGGAGAGCGCGCAGCCGGTGGTCTTGACGGTCCTGGCCGCCGGCCAGCCGCAGGCGTATCAGATCATCACCCGTGCCGATGGGCTGTCCACGCGCTCCGTTCTGGCCGCGGATACGGAAGGCAACCTGTATGCCCTCTGGTTGCGCCAGGCTGGCGTATACAACTTTGAGGTTTTATTCGCCAGCACATCCCCCCGGGTACAGGGGCATCTGAATCCCTGGACCCCGGCCGATTTCTCCAGCCGCAGCCTGGACTATCTCTGGAACCTGAGCGTGGCGTTGGGGTTCTTTCCCCTGGCGATGGTGTGGGTGTTCCTGTCGGTGATCTGGCTGGGGCTGGCCTATCTGATCTCTGGCGACGTGGAACTGTACGACCGGCGAGGTTGGGCGATCCTGGCAGTGGCCTTGCTGTTGCACTTTTTCTCCAAATACTTTAGTATGCCGGGCATGTTCACCTTTGTGCCGTTCCGCGAGATGTTGCCGGAAGCGGTCGTATTCGCCGTTGGGCGTATCCTGACGCCGGTGCTGTTCAGCGCCATGGGCCTGGTGGTCATGTTCATCTACCTCAGGCGTGCGGAGCACCGCAACGCCTTCGCGGCCTACATCGCCTTTGCCCTGGTGGACATCATCGTCTCGCTGCTCGTGTATATACCGACCCTGCTGGGCGGGAACTGGTGATGCGCCCATAATGCCAGATAAACAGCCAGCCCCTGTGCCAACTGGCATAGGGGCTGGCGCATTTTGGGCCGCTTTTCGGCTGGCGCTACGGGCCTGGGGAGTGCCCGCGCAGCAGCAAAGGCAAATACAGGCGCGGCAATGGCCTGGCCCGCGCGCCCACGTGTACCTCGTCCAACCAGGCGAACGCGGGGGCCTGCGCTGACTGATAGACCTGAAAGCGCAGGGTCACAGTGCCGGTCACGCCGCGCAGCTCGCGGACGACGTAGGCCCAGGCCGTTGGCGTCGTCGCGTGCGTGACGGATATGATCGGCCCACCGGCGACTTGCACCCACACGTCGAACGCATCGGCCGGGGCTGTGGCGCTAAAGGCGTAGGCAAACGACAACGTGGGCGAGATCAGCGCGTCGGAAATGGTCACGGTCTGTGTGAGCCACGCCACGCGCGGGCCGGCCCCGTGGCCCAGCAACGCGGCTCGTTGCCCGGTGTGGGCGGCGACCGTCACGGTGGGCGGCGCGTCGCCGCCGGGATGCCAGCCGCTCAACAGCGCCTCGTCCTCGAAATCGCCGTTCTGCACGAGGTCTTGGGCCGGCGGGAGCAGGAACTCCAGGTCGGCCACGTCCCCGGCGACGGTCAGTTGGCACGGGGGCAGGACGCCATAATCGCTCGCCGCGAGGGTGGGCGTGATGGTCAGCGTATAGGTCCCGGTGGCGGGCACGCCGATCTGGAACTCGCCAGACGCGCCGGTAGTGGTCGTGACCACCGGGCTACCGGCGAGCGCCACCCGCGCGCCGGGGACGCCTTCCCCGGCGTTGTGGCGCACGCGCCCGGCCACCGTCCAGCCGACCGTGGTCTGCGCGTCCGGCGTGTCCGGGTACTGCTCCACCCAGCCCCAGGTCCGGCCCTCGTTGGTGCCGCCGGTGGCGTCATGGGCGCGGCAGCGAAAGGCGTAGGTGCGGCCGGATTCCAGCGACACCGGGTCGCCCGCCCCGAACGTGGCCGAGGTGGCGAACGTGTTGGTCAGCCAGGTCGTCCAGGAGCCGCCGTCCACCTGGTATTGCACGTCGTAGGAGTAGGCGACGGGGGGGCTGGGCGGCGGGGCCTGGAGCGTCGCCGCGACCCGGCCCCATTGCACCGGGAACGAGTCGGCCGGGGTATAGACCGGCAGGGGCCACACCTGGGAGTGGTTCGTCGTGGTCTCGGGCGAGGTGTAGAGCAGCGCCTCGTCCCACAGCGCCTGGCAGTTCTCGCCGGGCCAGCGGTTGTTGATGTGGATAAAGACGGTGGCCGTGGGGGTTTCGGCGGTGAAGGACAGGTAGGCAAAATACGCCCAGCGGTCGCGGAAATCCTCTGCGCCCCGGAGCAGATCGGCGGCCGTCCAATCCGTGCCCCCGCGCAGGTCCACCGCCAACTGCTTGCCGATGTTGTCGCCGGGCACCGGCGGGCCACCAGCCGCGCCATAGATGCTGAGGATCCACACCTGGAACGTGTATGATTCGCCGGGGATCAGGTCGCTCACCGTCTGGTAGACGCCGCATTGATAGCTGCTGTAACTGGACCAGACCCACTGGCTGGTGGGCGGGTCGCGGTACTCGTCTGCGTTCCGCTTGAACTCGGGCACGACGGCGCTATAACTGGTCACGTATGGCGTCCAGTGCTGGGCCACGAACTCCGGGCGACCCTCGATGTCCCACTCGATGAAGGGGTCGTTAAAGCTGCCGTTGCGGAGGGTGGGGCCGGTCTGGCCCGGCGCGCCCGCGCTCACCCCTACGCCCGCGACGAGCACGATCACCAGCCCCATGCGCCAGGGCTTCATCATCCACCTCCCGGCCCACTCAATCCCGGACGGTTCACGTTGTCCCGCCAATGCACCTCCGGTCGGCCCCAGTTCCGCAGCCGCCACCACCAGCCCACCGGATACCCGCCCATCTTGGCCAGGTCGCCGGTCACGCGGATGAGAGGTACGTCGGCCAGGGCCTTGAGCCGCTCGAAGGGCGGCAGATCGCGCAGATAGGGCCATAGCCGGCGATATGGCGTCCACACATAGACGGCGAACCCGGCCGGCAGCAGCAACCACACCAGGGGATGAACGAGCCAACCCGCTAACAGCAAGGCCGGCGTCGCCGCCAGGTACGTCAGGTAACGGATGGCGTGCCGCTTGCGCCACAGGTCCGCCTTGCCGTCGCCTCGCGCATACTGCCAATACTGCTTCCAGAAGGCCCGCAGGCTGCCCCGGGGCCGGAACCAGGCCACCGCCCGGGGCGCAAAGACGAACCGATACCCCAGCCCTTTTAACCCCAGGTCAAAGATGAGGTCCTCGCAATAGTCCAGCCATTCCGGGTACGGCCAGCGCGCCCACGCCGCCTTGCGGAACGCCACGGAGCGGCTGGACGGCAGGAACGTGGCCGGGTCAATCTCGGATTCGACCGGGAGCACGGTGGCCCCCATCGCCACCTCGAAGGTGGTCTGCGGGTCCGGCCGGAAAAAGCCGCAGACCACGTCCGGCGGGTCGTCTCCGGCAAATGGCGCCACCAACTCGGCCAGCCAGTCCGGCGCCAGGCGCACCCCGGCGTCCGTGGCGGCAATGATGTCGCCCGTGGCGGCGGCGATGGCCCGGTTGCGGCCTTTGGAGATATTGTCCGCGCCCTCGTCCACGATGACGCGCAGGGGGAGCCGGTCCTCATAGGTGCGCAGCACGGCCACGGTGTCGTCCGTCGAGCCGCCGTCCACGATGACCACCTCGTCCGGCGGCCGGGTCTGGGCGGCCAGCGAATCCATGAGCCGGGCGATGGCCGGCCCCTCGTTCAGCACGGTGGCGATGACGGATACGTACACAGGTGATAACCTCGGAAAGGGTGACACGTCATTCGTCAAGTGTCAAACGTCAGGTCAAGGAGTAGGCTCGTTGGCAAAGCCGGTCCAGGGTTCCACGGTCATCCAGCCATATTGGCTCATCCTCTGGTACCATTCGGCGGCCGGTTTGGGCGCAAAGTAGAACTTGGTCGAGACCGGGTCGTCCCGGCGCACGCCGGGGCACCCCTGGCTGGGTGATGAGAAGCAGGTCAACTCGAACACAACGCCCCGGGCCGGGTACGCCAGGGCGCTCCACGTCAGGTTGGGCGCGCCAGGCGTCTCGTCGCCGGGCTTGGGCAGCTCGACGTAGGCCGGCGCGCCGTACTGCGCCACGACCTCGCCGGCCGTCATGGTGGGCGTGATGTCGCGCAGGACGATCTCTTGCACGGTGTCGTCGGCGAAAAAGACCGTCAGATAGGCCCGCAACTCGCGCCCGGCCAGGTCGGTCAGCGTGACCCGGGAGTATGACCAGCCCTGGTCCGGGTAGCCGGCCACCATGTCCCGGCTGTCCGGCGCGCCGAACCGGGCTTCCACTTCCAGGCGCGTGGTCAGGCCGGGCACCAGGCCGGTCTCGTTCTGCGCGCTATCCGGCAGGGCCGGCGCGGGTGTGGGGGCCGGGCGCAGCAGGCCCGGGAGCGCGCCACACCCGGCGCAGCCCAGCCAAAAGAACGCGCTCGCCAGCAGGCCGATCAGCAGCAGGTGACTCTTGGGCATCTCACGATTCTCCACGCGCCTGACGCCAGAAATACCAGGCGAACAGCGGCATGCCGATCAGGAAAAACACGCCGCGCAGGGCCACCAGGCCCGGCATCGCCACGCCCACTATGCCCACGAGGACAAAGAGCAGCATCAGCCCGGCGATAACGCGGTTCAACCAGCCGTCGCGGGGCCAGGCCAGCCCAAAGGCATAGAACGCGGCAAAGGCCCCCATCCATTTGAGCTGGCCCAGGATATAGATCAGCGGCAGGTCCGGGTCCTTCAATGGCACACCGACCAGGGCCAGGAGCGCGTAGGTGATGAAAAAGGCGTTCTCCGCTGCGTCGAACAGGGCGGTGAGGACGCCGGCCCCCAGCCCGATCCAGGCCAGCACGCGCCCCCGATAGACGACCACGGTGTGCAGCCCCACGAACACCACCAGGTAGCTGAGCACGAACAGCGAATCGGCGGCAAAGTAGCGTAGGGCCAGGTCCGGGACTTCATTGGTGGGCCGGACGAACTGGGCCAACGGCGCTGGCGGCACACTGGGTTGCAGGCTCAGCGTGGGGTCCGGGGGACGCACCCCAAAGCCCATGAGCAGTGCACAGAGAAAGGCGATGATGGCGGCAATAGTTGCGGCTTGAAAGACGGGTTTGCGTTCCATGATTACCTCCCTCGAAAATCGTGGGGCGGCCTTTCCAGGCTGCCCGCTCGCAGGCTCGAAAGCCTGCGCCACGCGATTTTCATCCCGCGAAGCGGGGGTGCGCCGGGCGCGTGGACACCCTCGTAAATAGCCCCCCGGCCCCCAATCCTGGCAGAGCGTGCTGGTTCCCTCAGGATTGGGGGGTTAGGGGGGGCGATTTTCGTGCCGCATAGCGGGGGTGCATCCGGGGCGCGTGGGCGACTCCCTCGAAAATAGAACGTAGGGCACGCTTCGCGTGTTAGTTTGCCTGCGCGCGGCGGTCTCCACCCTCACCCCGGCCCTCTCCCTGGTAGGGAGAGGGGGAGCCACCCTCACCCCGGCCACCTGCACCCGTCAGGGTGTCTCCCTACGAGGGAGAGGGGGCCTGCCGCGCCCGGCCGATTTTCGTGGCCACGGGGTGCGCCGGGGCGCGTGTGGGTCTCCTCACCAGACGCTGGTGCGGTACCCGGCCGGCGACTCGCGGATCAGCGCGTACTGCATCCCCCCGGCATGGCGAACCATGCCCTTCAGTTCCATCATGGTCAGCGCGGCGCTCACGTCGGCGACCGGCAGGTTCGTCCCCCGCGCGATCTCGTCAATGTGGAGCGGTTCCGCCGAGAGCACGCCCAGCAAAGACGCCTCGGTGGGGTTGGCGGGCAAGATCTCCCGGGCCTCCTGTTGCTCCGCGATCATGGTGAGGTTGAGTTCCTCCAGGATGTCCTGGACGCCGGTCACCAGCTTGGCTCCCTGCTGGATGAGGCTGTTGGTGCCGCCAGCGCTGCGGCTCAGGATGCTGCCGGGCACGGCAAACACCTCACGCCCCTGCTCCAGCGCGAAATCGGCGGTGATCAGCGCGCCGCTGCCGATGCCGGCCTCGGTGATCAGGGTGCCCAGGGCCAGGCCGCTGATGATGCGGTTGCGGGCCGGAAAGTTGCTGGCCTCCGGCCGGGTCCCCAGGGGGTAATCAGAGACCAACGCCCCTTGCGCCGCGATCTGCTGGGCCAGCTTGCGGTTCTCGGCCGGGTAAATCACGTCCAGGCCGCTGCCCAACACGGCGATGGTGCGGCCGCCGGCTTCCAACGCCGCCCGGTGAGCCACGGAATCCACGCCCCGGGCCAGGCCGCTCACGACCGTGACCCCGCAGCGGCCCAACTCGCCGGCCAGTCGCGACGTGACCTCGCGGCCATAGGCAGTGACGCGGCGTGTGCCCACCACGGCCAGCGCCCAGGCATCGCGGGGGAGGAGTTGCCCCAGGACGTAGAGGACCGGCGGCGCGTCGTGGACCTCCCGCAACAGGGCCGGGTAGTCCGGGCTATCCCAGGTGAGCACCTGGATGCCCAACCTGTCCAGACGGGCCAACTCCGCGTCCAGGTCCGTCGCTGCCCGGGTCGCCAGTACGGACTCCACGGCCCGCCGGTCCAGGCCGGCGGCTGCCAGCGCGCTCGCCGAGGCTCCCCAGGCCGCCCCCAGGTCGCCGAAATAATCCAACAGACGTCGAACCTTGACCGGCCCCACACCAGAGACCTTGTTGAACCCCACCCAATACCGCGCGTCGGTCACACCAGCCTCCCTGAAACCGGGCATGTGCAGCATTTTCTATTCAGTCTCCATGAACTCCATTCACCGCAAGGCATGAAAACGCAGGGCAGGCTTGCGAGCCTGCCGCAGCCTGGCAAGGCTGCGGCACGATTTTCAAGTCAGTCGGGTCTGCCCGGCGATGAGCAGCGACCACACGACTGCTGCTGCCAACACCGCCAATGCCAGGACGATCAGGAGCACAATGGCCGCAATCGCCACTCCCCAGCGCCAGGCCCGGCCACGTATCAGCGCCGGCGCCCACCGCCGCCACTCGCGCAGCTCGTAGCCCTGGAGATAACTGGCCGAGACCACGGCCCCGGCCGACGATAGAAGCATGGCTACCAGGTCGTCCAGCCAGCCCGCCAGCGGGATGGTATCCGGGATCAGGTCCAGCGGCGAGCACAGGTAGCTGATCCCCGCCACCGCGAACAGGATCAGGGCCGTGACGGCCGCCGTGCGCCGACGTTCCGGCCCCAATGATTCGGCCTCTGCTCCGGGGAAACGGTTCATTCGCCGGCGGCCCGGTTTTCCGCCTTCATCCCTCATCCTTCATCCCTCATCCTTCCACCAGCCGCCGGCCGGCCGCAAACGCCTCGTCCAGAGCCGTGGGATGCTGCAGGATGTCGCCCTTTTTGTCAATGCCGCGAT
>FWPV01002237.1_pt1 | contig 48461 bp, 33 predicted proteins | sample 2228371 | NCBI WGS metagenome assembly FWPV01 (sample SAMEA103939776, study PRJEB20133) | metagenome | reverse complement strand
AAGCGCAGGCCCTCGATCAGCCGGGCAGGCAGAGCGCGGTCGTCCTCGCTCAAAATGTCCAACACGGCGCGCATCTTGAACCGCGCACCCGCAGGGACGCGCTCGAGCGTCCGGGGGTTGGCCTGAGAGGTGATGCGGTCCACGGCGTTTTCGCTCTTGACCTCAGTCAGCTCATCGTCCAAGTGCTCCCGCATCTGCGGAGTGATGCTCTCGGGAATGAGCGGGGCGTCGTACACGGTGAGCCGGGCGGGGCTGGCCACCGTGGATTCGAGGACGTCTCCCTGTACGCGCTCCATGCGCCCGGGATTGCGCCCGAACAACAGGCAGACAAAATCGTCGGGACGGTCGCTCTGATGGATGCGCACCTCCTGGCCGCGGCGCTTGGACAAATAGACGAGCTCAGAGGGCACCGCCAGCCCGTTGGCCTGTTCAAGCAGCGCGCGGACCCTGCCGCGCAAAGAGCTCCCGGGAATGTAAGGGCGCCCGAACGCGTCCTTCACCACCGGGTTGTCGGCGCCCCCGATTTCGAGGGAACCCTTTCCGGCGCCGATGTGGAGACCCGTTTCACAAACGATTTCTCCCTCAATGATCAACTTGCCGATCAGTTTCAGTTCCATGATTTCCTCACTCGTTGTAGGCGACGATCGCTTCGAACAGGTCGCGGAACCGCTCATAGCCCCGCGGTTCGTTCTTGCGGGTCACCTGCAATAGCAGCTTTTCGAGCGTATCGAGGCTGCGCAGCGAATGCCGGGCGATGGTGTAAGCCAGACGCGCGCGCAACATCACGAACTCGTGCTGGCGCTCGCTTTCCGGCGCGCGGCAAGCGCGGCGCACGGCGTTGTACAGCCGGCGCAGTTGACTCTTGGTGCCGGAGTCCATATCGCGCATGCGGCTCACCACCGCGTGCGCCTGATTATCGAGATACAAGCTGTCGGCGATCAGCTTGTCGAGATCGATTTCCGGCGGCCCTTCGGGCCGTCCGGAACGCTCGCTTCCCCGGCCGCGGTCGCGGTCCCGGTCGCTCCCTTCGCGGGATCCACGGGACTCCCGCGCGGGGCGTCCTTCGCGTGACTTGTTTTCAGTTTGCGGTTCAGGCATGCTTCAAACCTTGTTCACAGTTGTGTTCTGCGGAGTGTCCACCGTGAGCCTCGCCCACTCCAGCGCCGCGCGCCCGGTGGGCCGCAGCTTTCGCTGGCCGCCGCTCTTGCCGGCCAGTTCCTGGAAAATCTGTTGGCGAAGCTTTTGGAATTCGCGTTCCCGCGGCCCCTCCACGAGCCGGTTCAAACGGCGGTGGATGCGCCACGGTCTTTCAAACGGGATTTCGCGCGAGCGCGGCGTGTCCTTGTAAAACATCGCCACGTCGCTCAAAAACGAAGCCGGGCAGCCGAATTCCCGCACCATGCGGACCAAGCCGTCCTTGAGCTCCGAGATGTAGTTCATCTGCCGCCACGGTAAGGTGCGTCCGAGCAAATGGAAGCAGTCTTTTTCACTGCTTTTCGCGATTTCGAGGCGCCGTCCGGCGTCTTGATACACCTCAGCCAGGGGTGCGTCAAGCTCCGGCGCCAGCGCCAGCGCCATGGAGATGGTCTTGCCTTCTGGACCGGGATATTCCCTCAGGCCCTCCTCGCTCAAGCGGTGGAACATGCGCTGGATTCCGGTGGCGAGCACGATCAGCGCGTCCCACGCGCCATAGACGGCGAAGTCGTCGCCGCCCGAATACAACAACGTCACCTTTCGCCAAAACTCCGGCATCGAACATGCCACTTCGAGTTCGCCGGCGAAAAATTGCTTGTAAATGACCGACAGTTGGACGTGATCTTCGATGGTCTCAGCACGGCGCAGACGGATGCCGAAATTATCGACGTCGCCGCGCAACACGCCCCAGGCGGGCTTGCCGTCGGCGCGCAGGGCGAGCGTCCGGCGGTCGGCGGGATGAGCCGGGTCGTCGTCCGGCGCTGCGTGACCGGCGAACGGAATGGCGTCTATAGAAGCGCCGAGCGTCCAGGTATGCTTGCCCTCGCCCACCAGAACGCGTCCCGGATGCTCAGGAGACCAGCCAACCACGCTCGTTTCATGCAAGCGTACGACGAGGTCTTCGGCGAAATAGTTCGCCGCCTCGCTGTCCGGCAGCGCCGGATCGAATGCCGCCCAGAAATCGCCGTTCGCCCCCGCCGCGGGCGCGTTCCGCAGCCGCTCAATCTCTTCGCTCAACCGCCGCCGGACGATGGGCCATTCGCCCAGGTTCTCGGTGGAAGCCCAGATGAGCCGCAATGCGCCGTGGCTGAGCGAATCGATCTCGGCAGCCGCGGCTGATAAGAACTCGTTCGCGGCGCCCCGGGATTCTTCCGGCAATAGCAATAAAAACTGCCCGCCCCCGCTGGCGCCCAGCAGGACCTTGGCCAGGCGCAGTTCAGCCAGAAGCGCCCTCGGCAAGACTTCGCTCAGCAACGTCACCCAATGCGACCGCCCGACCAAAGCGCGCTCATCGTCCGTTCGAGCCGCCGTGGCGGTGAACAGAAAGTCTTCAATTCCGAGGATCTTGCCAAGCAAGAAAATCTGCACTGACATGGGGGCGAAGCCCTAACTTACCATATCTGCCGGTCTTCCATCGAGTTGCGGGGATTGGCCCCTACCGCACCACCACATTCACCAGTTTCTCCGGAACGACGATCACCTTCACGATCTGCTTGCCCTCCCAGTAAGCGCTGAGCTTGCCGTCGGCCAAAGCCAGCCGTTCGAGTTCTTCCCTAGGCGTTCCGTGGGGCACGGTCATGCGCCCGCGCAGCTTGCCGTTGACCTGAATGACCACCTCGCAGCCTTCCTCGCGGGCCAGATCCTCATCGTAGTCCGGCCACGGCTGCTTGAACACCGGACCCGTACGTCCCATGAGCGTCCATAGCTCCTCGGCGCAGAACGGCGCGAACGGCGCAAGCAGCAGAGTCAGTTTCTCACAGATTTCCCGGCGCGCCTGCGCGGAGAGTTCGGCTTCCAAGTGGTAAAGCACGTTGAGCAACTCCATCAGCGCGGCGATCGACGTGTTGAAGTGCCAGCGGTTTTCAAAATCCTTGGTCACCTTGCGGATGGTTTGGTGCAATTTGCGCAATGCCTTGGCGTCGCTTGCGCCGCTCGCGCCGGGCGCGTCCCAGTTGCGGGTGACGAAACGGTACAAGCGGCTCAGGAAGCGGTACTGCCCTTCGACGCCCGCTTCGTCCCAATCCATGTTTTTCTCGGGGGGAGCGGCAAAGAGAGTGAACAAGCGGCAGGTATCGGCGCCGAACTTCTCGACCATCTCGTCCGGGTCCACGATGTTGCCTTTGGACTTGGACATGGTCTGCCCGTGAAGCTGCACCATGCCTTGCGTGAAAAGGTTGCGGAACGGTTCGTCGAGCTCCACCAGACCGATGTCGCGGAGGAACTTGCACCAGAAGCGCGCGTACAGCAAGTGGAGGATCGCGTGGGTCACGCCGCCGATATATTGGTCCACCGGGAACCAGGGTTTAATCTTGGCGGGGTCGAACGGCGCGGCGTCGTTGTTGGGGTCGATGTAACGGAAGAAGTACCAGGACGAATCGACGAACGTGTCCATGGTGTCGGTTTCGCGGCGCGCTTCCCGCCCGCAAGCGGGGCAGGACACGCGCAGAAAGCTCTCCACGGTTTCAAGCGGCGAACGTCCTTTGCCGGTGATCTCAATGTCCAAAGGCAGCACCACCGGGAGGTCTTTTTCCGGCACGGGAACCACGCCGCACGCCGGGCAGTGGATCGCCGGAATGGGCGTGCCCCAATAGCGCTGCCGCGAGACGCCCCAATCTTTCAACCGGTAAGTGACCGCCGCTTTGCCGAATCCTTCGCGCTCGGCTTTCTCGGACATCAGGCGGCGCCCTTCGGCGCTCGGAAGCCCGCTCCATTCGCCCGAGTTTTCCATGATGCCGTCGTCGACGAAGGCTTCCGTCATCTGATCCGCGGCGGCTAGCTCGCCGTCCACCGGGCGGATGACCGGGCGGATTTCGATACCGTACTTCTTGCAAAATTCAAAATCGCGCTGATCGTGCGCCGGAACCGCCATGATCGCGCCGGTGCCGTAACCCATCAAAACGAAGTTGCCCACCCACACCGGGACGAGTTCGCCGCTATAAGGATTGCGGGCGTACGCGCCGGTGAAGAAGCCCTCCTTTTCCAGGTTCTCGGGATCCTTTCGCCCCTGGTCGTCAATCATGTTCTTGAGTCGCGCGGCTAAGTCCCCCTGACAGAGCTGTCTGGCCATCGGGTGTTCAGGCGCGAGGATAACGCAAGTGGCGCCGTAGATCGTGTCCACGCGGGTGGTGAAGACGCGGATCTTCTCGCCGCCCGGCTCCAGAGTGAAGTCGGCTTCCGTGCCCTCGCTGCGCCCGATCCAGTTGCGCTGCATGGTGAGCACGCGCTCCGGCCAGCCGGCTTCCAGTTGCGCCATGTCGGCCAGGAGTTGCTCGGCGTAGGCCGTGGTGCGCAGGAACCACTGTTCAAGCTCCCGCTGCTCCACCGGGGTGGTCTCGTGCCTCCAGCAACAGCCGTCCACCACCTGCTCGTTCGCCAGCACGGTGGCGCACTCCGGGCACCAGTTGACGAGCGACTTCTTCCGGTAGGCCAGCCCGCGCTCCATCATCTTGAGAAAGAACCACTGGTTCCACTTGTAATACTCCGGCGCGCAGGTGCACACTTCTCGGGCCCAGTCGTAGCTGAAACCCAGGCGCTGAAGCTGCTTTTTCATGTGGGCGATGTTGGACATCGTCCACTCGTTGGGGTGGCGCTTGTGCTTGATGGCGGCGTTTTCCGCAGGCAGTCCGAAAGCGTCCCAGCCGATGGGGTGCATCACGTCATAGCCGCGCATCCACATGTAGCGCGCAAGCGTATCGCCGATCGAGTAGTTGCGGACATGGCCCATGTGCAGCCGCCCGCTTGGATAGGGAAACATCTCCAAGACGTAATAGCGGGGGCGCGATCCGTCATCCGCGGCGCGGTACAAACCGGGCTGCGCCGCCCAGATTTGGCTCCACTTCTCCTCAATCAAACGATGGTCGTAATTCTGTTCCGGCATATCAGGGGGTAACTCTTCACTATAGCGAGACTGGCGAACGCCGGGTTGGCCGGACGCTTGCAGGCCCTTGACTGGCGGAGAGACTGTGATAGACTATCCGCAGCTAAACAGTTTGGTGGAGGATTCTATGAAAATTCGGAATCTCGCTCTCTTCCTGGCGCCAGCGGTTTGGACCGTCTCCGCTCTGGCTCAATCCACTGCGGGAACGATCACCGGCATCGTAACCGACGCCTCCGGCGCAGTCATCCCCGGAGTGGACATTTCTTTAACAAATACCGACACCGGGGTGGTCAGCAAGACGCAGACCAATGCCTCCGGCGTCTATATCGTTACGTCGCTGTTGCCCGGACCCTACCGCCTGGAAGCGCAGGCGCAAGGCTTCAAGCGCAAAGAGGTTCGCGAGATCACTTTGCAAACCGGTCAGGAATTGCGCGTGGACCTTTCGCTGGAAGTGGGCGCGGTGACCGAAGCGATTGAAGTGCAAGCCACGGTGGCGCAGTTGCAGCAGGAGACCGCCGAGATCAGCGACGTTTTCACCACCAATGAAATCCAGAACATCCCGTTAAACGGGCGCAGCCCCTATTCGCTGCTTGACCTGTCCGCCGGCTTGTCCGCCGTGGGCGACGACCCAAGCAATCCAAACTACGCGGACCGGGTGAGCATCAACGGCAGCCGCTCGCGGGGCAATAACTTCGTCGTGGACGGGGCTACCACTACCCATATCGGCGGCATCGGCGAGAGGGTCGGCTCAATCGAGGCGATATCCGAATTCAAACTGTACTCTCACACTTACTCCGCCGAATTCGGGCGGACCGCCGGCGGCATCGTGTCCTTCCAAATCCGGTCCGGCACGCAGAAGTACCGGGGCACGCTGTTTGAATACCACCGCAATTCGGCTTTCAACGCCAACAGTTGGTCGAACAACGCCAATGGCATCAAAGCTACCACCCGGCAGCGCAACGAATTCGGAGGAACCTTCGGCGGACCGATGCCGGTTCAAAGGCAAAAGATGTTCTTCTTCACCAGCTTCGAGGGAACCCGCGACGCCCAGCCCATCACGCGCATCTCCAGCATCCCCGAACCGGCGCTGCGCGGCGGCAACTTCTCAGGCTACCGCGCCGTAATCAACGACCCGCTGAGCCGGGCGCCATTCCCGGGCAATGTGATTCCGGCTTCGCGCCAGGACCCCGCCGCAATCAAATACATGGCGCTCTTTCCGGAGCCGAACGCCGCCGGCAATCTGAGCGCAACCTACGGCGTGCGCACGAATAACTGGGTGCGCGCCACGTCTTCCAAAGATAACGGGAATTACATCATCGCCCGGTTAGACTACAACCCCACCAGCCACGACAAGATCTTCTGGACGTTCTCCAACGTGAGCGAAGGTCCGCGCGATCAAGGGCGCAGTTTTCTCAATGCCTTGAACAGCACGCTCGGTCCGCGTTACCGCGATATGCGGCGCAGCACGCTCGGCTACACGCGCGTCCTCCGCCCGAACATGACGATGGAGTTTCTGGCTTTTGGGCAGCGGGACCCGCGAGTCATTGAGCCTTGGTACAAGGACTTCGACCCGGTGAAGGAACTCGGCATCGCCAGGCGCCTGGTGTTGGGTCCTCCTATCATCTCGCTAGCCGGCTTGAGCAGTTATGGCGACAGCGAGCGCCAGAAATGGATCCATCAACCGGCTGGCTTGAGCGACGCGGTCACATGGCTGCGCGGGCGGCATACCATCAAGTTCGGCGGGCAGTTATATCAGAACCAGTTCTGGTACATCAGCACCGGAGACGTCGCCGGCACTTATTCCTTCAACGGCGAGATTACGGGACTCGGCTCGGCAGGACGGAACAATCCGGTGAACGCCGTGGCGGACTTCCTGTTGGGGGCGGTGAAAACCGCTAACGCGCCTGTGGCTCAAATTCCAATCAACCGCACGAACTACAACTTGGGCCTTTTCATCAACGACAACTGGAAAGTGAGCCGGCGGTTCACGCTCAATCTAGGCTTGCGGTACGAATTCGAGCTGCGCCAAATCGTCAAAAACAATGTTTACTCGCGCATCGACCCGGCGAACGGGCAGCTTCTGGTGGCAGGACGCAACGCAACGCGCAACCTGAACCTGGAGAATGATTTCGTGAACTTCGCTCCCCGCTTAGGCGTGGCGTATCTGTGGAACGACAAGACCGTGATCCGCTCGGGGTTCGCCGTCTTTTATTCCAATTTCTGGATGGACAACGGCGAGATGGTCTCTTACCCGGGATGGACCACCAGTAAGACTTTTGTGGACCTAGGCGTCGGACGCGCGCAGCCCTTCACGCTGCGCGAGGGGTTGCCCGTCGAGCAAGTCACCATCGTGCCGGATCCCATGGAAATGTTCCGCAACGCTACCCCGCAGACCCCGCTGCCCGTGGCGTCGCCAAGTTACCTGAACTACGCCGACCTGCCCCGCAACATTCAGTGGAACTTCGGCATTCAACGCAGCATCCCGTTCCGGACGGTGCTGGAGGTGAGCTATGTCGCGAGCAAAGGCACGGATCTGCCGCGATCCGTCTCGGGCAACAGCGCCACCTTGGACAAGGCGCCGCTGCTGGTGATCGACCGTCTTCCCACTCAGCAGGTGCGCCCGTTCAGTTCCATCGCCAATTTCAATGTGGTGCGTTATGACGCATCTTCCATTTACAACTCGCTGCAAGTCAAGGCGGTGCGGCGGTTCCACCGCGGTTTTAGCTTGAACCTGGCGTACACGTTTTCCAAGAACATCGACACCGCCACCGGCGTGAACGACAGTTTCCAGATTCCGTGGCAGTTTCCCGAGATCGAACGTGCGTTGTCGGGACTCGACCGCCCGCACGCGTTTAGTCTAGGGTGGGTATGGGATTTGCCGTTCGGACGGCGGGGCTTCCTGTTCCGGAGCAACCGCGTCGTGGGCGCCATCTTGGGCGGGTTCCAGTTCAACGGCACGTTCCGCGCCGGCAACGGACTACCACGCACCATCGTGCAGAATACGAACAACACGGTGCTCGCCAATCAGCGCCCCGACGTGGTGGATCCTCTGAACTTGAGCGCCCGCGTGGCTGAACCTGCCTTCGAAGGCGCCGCGCGCCGGTGGCTGATGCGTTTCAACTCACCCGATTTCCCGTTCAAGGCGTCGAGCAATTTGGGCATCGGCAACCTCGGACGTAACACCACCCGTATGCCCGGCTACCAGAATTTCAACTTGTCCCTGTTCCGTGAATTCCGGTTCACCGAGCGCATGCGGTTCCAGTTGCGTCTGGAGGGCTACAACGCGACGAACCACGTCAATTTCCAAAGCGTGTCGAGCCTGAACATGAACAACGCCAACTTCGGGCTGATCACCACCGCCGCGCCCGCCCGCCAGGTTCAAATCGGCGGCCGGCTCTCATTCTGAGCGGCGACGGAACACAACTACTTACGCCTCAACCAGCCGCCGGTGTTCCATGACATGATGAAGGACTCGAGCCGCAGGTCACGCTCGAAATCCTTTCCGGCGTCCTCGCGCAGAAACTGCTCCACCGCCGCCAGCGGTCCGGGTTCGCCTCCGCCCGAGCCGTCTAAGTGCGTGTCCTCCACGACGATGTAGCTGCCCGGACTCACGAGCGGCGCGTACAAGCGCAGCTCGTTCAGCACGTGCTTCATCGAATGGTCGGAATCGAGCGTCACCAGCGTCGTGTGCCCGCGCGCCAGGCGCCCGATGTCCGCCACGATGCGCGGGTCGGTCGAACTGCCGTGGAAGAACCGCACCATGCTCCAGAGCGGATGCGCCGCCGCGGCTTGGCAGTAATAGCCGATATCCACAGTCAAGACCCGGGATTCCGTCAGACCCAACCCGTACAAAGCCTGCGCGAAAAACAGCGCCGACCCTCCCCGCAGGGTTCCCGTCTCAATGATGTAACGCGGGCGGATTTCTTAAATGAGCTGCTCGATGACCCACAGGTCCAGGGGATTCTTTACGATCCGCTCGCCATGGAACCAAGTGCTCTTCCACACGGGTGTGTCATGAAAAAGACGGATGAGGGCGTGCTGTTGGGCCGCAGGCATCTTGTCCTTGCGCGATTCCAGTATCTTCCCGTATGCTCCCCGGGCGCGCCGCAACGCTTCCGCCTTAAACTCTTTTGTGTCCTCCAACGCTTTCAGCTCCACCCTCAACACGATCAGCGCCCGCTCACTCCCGTCCGCCGCGCGGAAGGACCGGCTGGTTTCAAACTCCACTCTCGCCGGCGCTTTGGCCAGCGCAGCCGCGGGAACCTTCCACACCTCTTGCCGCCGCTCCGGCGCCGAATAGCTCCGCGCCTCCAACGGCACGCCGTTCACCGACACGCGCAGCGTCACCGCGCTGCCGTCTCCCACCAATTCGCGGGGCGTCGCAAAATCCAGCTCCAGGAACGCCGGGCGTGCGGGCGTCTCCGGAGGGTCGAGCAGAACGGCGAACTTCGGCGCAGTCCATCGCCATCCGGTGTCCTCACGAGCGTCATAAACGCCCTCCAGAACGCGGGGTGAATGCCCGTGCGTGGTCCAATCGAGGGAGGATATGGGCGCGGGCGGCGTCTGTTCCGGGCGCGGGGCGGCTTTCTTGCACGCGCAGGCAACCAACGCCAGCGCCAGCGCGCAGGGCAGGGAAGCGGCTCGCAGGCGGATCATTGCGACTCCCCTTTCCGGCGACTGTCCCCGCTCTGAGCGCGCCGCTTCAGCCATCCGCCAGGATTCCACGTAGCCAGATACATCTCGCGGGACCGGTCAGCGGCGAAGCCCTTTCCCGCCGGGTCTCGCAGGAACCTCTCGATCGCCGCGCGAGCGGCAGGATCGGGGACGTTCCGCGCCTGCTTCCCGCCCACCTGGGTCAGCGCCGCGATAAGGTAGCTCCCTTCGCTCACCAAAGGGGCATAGGTTCGCAGGGCGGCGAAAAATCGCTCCGCGTTTCCGTCATAGTTCACAATCACCATCGCGGGTCTGTCCCGCGCGAATTGCAACACTTGTTCAAACGCCGCCGGCGATGCCGGATCGCCTTGAACAAAGACCACCCGCCCCCACATCGGCAGCTTCGCGGCTTCTTGCGTCCGGTCTTCCGCGTCCACGGTGACTACGGACGAATTCTCGAAGCCCGCTGCCGACAACACCCGCGCATAATACAGCGCCTCGCCGCCGCGTCCGGTTCCAAGTTCGATGACGCACTCCGGGCGGACTTCGAAGATGATCTGCTGCGTCATCCACAAGTCAAACGGGTTGTGGCGCACCTCGATGCCCTGAAACCGCAAATCGTCCCACGCCGGAATTGACCGGAACGCCTGATCCAGATCCCTGAGAGCGGCAGCCGGCTTCTCCCACAAAGCCTTGGCCGCTTTCGCATATTCTTCGCGGGCTCGCGCCGCTTGAGCAGTCTGATGCTCTAAGGTGGCTTCATATGGCTTCAGGCTCGCGCTGATGACGATTAGCCCTTGCACTGTGCCGGTTTCCCAATGGCGGAAGGACTTGTCCAACTCGAACTCGAACGTCACCCGGCGCGCCCGCAGCGCCGGTTCCGGAATGTGCGCGGCGTAAACATAGCGTCCCGGCGCCCGGTACGTCCGCCGTTCCAGCTCGAAGCCGTTGGCGCGCCCGGTAAGAGTCACAGCCTCTTGAGCTTCGAACAGGTCGGCCGGCGCCACCAAATCCAGTTCCAAGTAAGTCGCCTCTTCGCCTCGCGGCGGCGGCTCCATGGCGAACCGGAACACCCTGCCGGTCATGCACCAGCTCGGATTGCAGGAAACGAAACCGCCCTGAAGCTGCATCCGGCCCTGCGGATGGCCGAAAGACGCCTCGACGATCCGCCCTCTCGCCCCCGGCGGCGCCGGCTTCGAGCAGGCGCACAGCGCGAGAGCGCAAAGCGCCGCCCCGGCGCCGTCCAGCCATCGTAACTTCATGCGTCTCATTCTCACCCGCTGTCGCCACAGTCTAGCACGTAGCGGGTTCGGCGCCTGCGGCGAGGGTACAATTGGAAACGCCCGCAGCTCCGGCAATGGAGCGGAGCGGCGAACGAGGAACCGCAATGACGCGACGAGGATTCATGGAGCTCCCGGGCGCAATTTGGAGCGCCGCCGGCGCCGTTCAGCCCGAAGGCGCCCGCGGGGGCGGGAGCAAACTTCCAGACATTCTGCTGATCATGGCCGATCAGATGACGCCTTTCATGACCAGTCCGTACGGGCAACGCGCCGCGCGGACGCCGAATCTGGCGCGCCTGGCGGCGGAGGGCGCGCTGTTCGAAAACGCATACTGCAACAGCCCGCTGTGCGTTCCCAGCCGCACATCGATGTTCACGAGCCGGCTGCCGTCGTCGGTTCAAAGCTACGATAATGCATCAGAGTTTGCTTCGCACTGGCCGGCGCTCATGCACTATTTGCGGCGCGCCGGTTACCGCACCGCCGTTGCGGGAAAGTGCCACTTCATCGGTCCGGACCAACTGCACGGTTTCGACGAACGGTTGACCCCATGCATCTACCCGGCGGATTTTTCGATGCTGCCGGATTGGCGCCTCGGCCCGGTTTACAACAAGGGGACGTCGGTGCAGTCCATGTTGCGGATGTTGGGACCTTCCAAGTGGAACCGGCAACTCGCTTTTGATCAGATGGTGTTCGACCGCGCCTTGGAACGCCTCGGCATGCACGCCCTTAGCGGGCGGAAACAGCCGCTATTCTTGAATGTCTCTTTCACGCAGCCCCACGACCCCTTCACCACCACGAAGGAATTCCTGGACCTTTACCAGGATGCCGATATTCCGCTTCCCACCGACCACGGCGACATCCGTAAGCTGAGTCCTACCTACGAGTGGTTCATCATCCACCACGGTTTGGACCGGGAGAAGCTCCCGCCGGACCGCGTCCGCGAAGCGCGGCGCAACTATCTGGGCATGGTCTCCTGGATTGACGACAAAGTAGGCCGCCTGCTGGCCGAACTGGACCGGTTGGGCTTGTCCGGGAACACCGTCGTGGTTTTCACGAGCGACCACGGGGAGATGCTCGGCGAACATGGCCAGTGGTCGAAACGGTTGATGCTCGAGTGGTCCAGCCGGGTGCCGCTCATCGTGCGCGCGCCCGGAAAGATCGCCGGAGGCTCCCGCGTGCCCGCGCCGGTCTCGCTGCTGGATCTGTTCCCGACACTGGCCGAACTAGCGGGCGCACAGGTGGAAACTCCGCTGGACGGGCGCAGCGTGCTGCCCCTGTTGGACGGACGTGAAACGGCTCGCGACCGCGAAGTAGTTTGCGAGTATTTAGGGGAGGGAACGATTGAGCCGGTTCGCATGGTGAGGCTGGAGAACTGGAAATACATCACCGTGAACGGATACCCGCCGCAGCTTTACGATCTGGCCAAGGATCCCGAAGAGACGGTGAATCTGGCCGGCAGGCGGGAGTACTCCGCGATAGAGAGCCGGCTCCGCGCCCGTTCGGAGCGTGGCTGGGATGGCAATGCTCTCAAGCAGGCTGTAATGCGAAGCCAGCAAGATCGCGCCATCGTCCGATCCATTCGCCATTTCGGCGCAGCGCCGCAATGGGACTACGCTCCGGTGAGTCCCGGACCGTTCCGCCTTTGAAAACGCTGAGGCGCAGAGCCGCAAGCGAATTTCTTGTGAGTTGTGACTAAAGTCATAGCCTGAGTCTCGCCGGCGCGCCATGATCGAATGTCATGAAAAGGCTCTGGATTAGCTTCGCGCTTATCAACGTAATCTCATTCTCCATCTTGGGTTGGATCGGAACCCGGATCTACCAGGAGAAACCACCCATACCGGAACGCGTGGCGTCGGCGGACGGCCAAACCTTGATCGCCCCGGGCGAAATCTCCCGCGGGCAGAACGTCTGGCAATCCATGGGCGGCATGCAGGTCGGTTCCATTTGGGGGCACGGCAGCTACGTCGCGCCGGACTGGACCGCGGACTGGCTGCACCGGGAGGTCACTTTTGTGCTGGACCACTGGGCGCGGCAAGAGTTTGGGCGCCCGTACGGCGAGCTGCCGGCGGAACAACAAGCGCGCCTCCGCGGGCGCGCTACCGAGCTTTACCGCAAGAACACCCACGACCCCGCATCCGGCACGCTCACCATCGACCCGGTGCGCGCGCTGGCGTTCCAGCATTGCCTCGAACACTACTCCGCAGTATTCATGCAGGGTAACACCGCTTACTCCATACCGCCCGGTACGATCCGGGACGGCGAAAGAATGCGGCAACTGGCGTCGTTCATCTTCTGGACCGCCTGGGCTGCGTCGACAAACCGCCCCGGCGACACCATCACGTACACGCACAACTGGCCGCACGAGCCGCTCATCGGCAACCGCCCCACCGGTGAGGCGGTCATGTGGACCGGAGTCAGCATTATCATGCTGCTCGCGGGCATCTGCGCCATGGTGTGGTGGTATGCGGCTCAAAAACGCGAACCGGAGCACGGGGAGATCCCGGCTCAAGATCCGCTGGGAAGCTGGCGCCCGACGGACTCCCAAAAAGCCACTGTCAAATACTTTTGGGTGGTTGCCGCGCTGATCCTTGTGCAGATGCTCACGGGCGTCATTACAGCGCATTACGGCGTCGAAGGGGATGGCTTCTATGGCATCCCGCTCTCCAAGTGGCTGCCATACTCGGTCTCCCGTACGTGGCACATCCAACTGGGGATCTTTTGGATCGCCACGGCTTGGCTCGCGGCTGGATTGTTCATCGGACCGCTGGTAAGCGGGAGTGAACCGAAAGGCCAGAAGCTCGGGGTAAATCTGCTGTTTCTCGCCTTGCTGGTGGTGGTGGCGGGTTCGCTCACAGGCGAGTGGCTGAGCATTCACAATAAGCTGTCCGACGGGATGTCGTTTTTCTGGGGCCACCAGGGATATGAATACCTGGATCTGGGAAGGGGCTGGCAACTCCTGCTCTTCGCCGGTCTTTTGATCTGGCTCGGGCTGGTGGTGCGATCGGCCAAGCCCGCGTTGAAACAACCGGGCGAACACCGGCCGCTGCTGTGGCTCTTTCTGATGTCCGCCGCCGCCATCGGCTTGTTCTATGGCGCGGGTCTCACTTGGGGGCAGCACACGCACCTCTCGATGGTCGAGTACTGGCGCTGGTGGGTGGTCCACCTTTGGGTGGAAGGGTTTTTCGAGGTGTTCGCCACGGCGGTGATCGCCTTCTTCTTTGCGCGGCTCGGCCTGATAAAGCCGGGCTTGGCGGCTAAGGGCGCGCTGCTTTCGGCGGCGATTTACCTCGCAGGCGGCATTATAGGCACCTGCCACCACCTGTACTTTACGGGCACTCCTACCGTAGCGCTGGCCTGGGGTTCGGTGTTCAGCGCTCTGGAAGTGGTTCCGCTTACGTTCATCGCCTATGCCGCCGTTGAGGACTTACGCCGCGGCGGGCTGACGCCTTGGGCGGCTCGCTACAAGTGGCCGATCTACTTCTTTGTCGCCGTGGCTTTTTGGAACATGGTGGGCGCCGGGCTGTTCGGATTCATGATCAATCCGCCCATCGCCTTGTACTTCATGCAGGGACTGAATACGACGCCGGTACACGGACACGCCGCGCTCTTCGGCGTGTATGGAATGCTGGGCATCGGGCTGATGCTGGTTTGTTTGCGGGCGCTCGTGCCGGACGCCAAGTGGAATGACAAGACGCTGAAGTTCGCCTTCTGGTCGATGAACATCGGGCTTCTGGCGATGTGCGTGGTCAGCCTCCTGCCCGTGGGTTTGCTGCAAACCTGGGCTTCGGTCGACCAAGGCTACTGGTACGCCCGCAGCACCGAGTTCCTCGGGACCGGGCTAATGCAGACGCTGCGGTGGCTCCGCGCTCCCGGCGACACCATCTTCGCCCTCGGCGAAGCCGCCCTCGTCCTCTTCGTCTTCTCAGCCAGCCGCCGCAAAACGTCGTGAGAATGCCGGGGTGATCGCGCCCCTCCGGCAATTCATGGTCAGTTTCTGTAGTAAAACTATCAAGCGGAGCCGTCATGGCCATAGAGGTCCAGGCTCCCGGACATGGACGACGCGCTCACGCACGCCAACCCTGCGGCGGTCACCGCAACCGCGCGCGCGGCCGAACAGTGGATTCAGACGCAGTACGAGGAGCTGGCGCCGGGGCTGTACCGCTATCTCGTCCGCTTGGTGGGCGAGGCGCCGGCAGCTCAGGACATACTTCAAGAGACATTCCTGCGCCTGTTTGAGGCGGTCCGCGGCCGGCGCGCCGTCCGCCGCCCCCGCCCATGGGCGTTTCAAGTCGCGCACAACCTGGCTGTGGATTTCTTGCGCCAGCGCGGCCGCGAGGAGTGGACAGCGGCCGAATTGTCAGATTCGGAACAGGCCGGCGGCGAGCCGGGCGTAGAGGCCGAACTACTGCGAAATGAGCGGAGCGAACGGGTGCGCCGGGCTCTCTGCCTCCTCAGCTCCCAAGAACGGCAAGTCCTTGAACTCCGGGCCGAGGGGCTCCGGTATCGCGAGATTGCCGCTCTGATGAACCTACAGGTGTCCACCGTGGCCACCTTCCTATCCCGCGCCATTCAGAAAATCGCGAGGCAGCTCCATGGCTAGGCATTGGTGGCCGCTCGCCTCATCCGCCCGGCATTTGGATGAAGAAACCATTCTGCGCCATCTCGACGGCGAGTTGAGCAAGCGCGAGGATCAACGCGCCGAGCAGCATTTGCGGGACTGCTGGCAGTGCCGGGCCGCCAAGGAGCGTCTCAAAGCCGCCATCACAGCATTCATGGAAGAAAGGCGCGAGCATCTATCTGCGGCCGCCTCCTCCTTTCCCACCAAAGCGCCGCTCCAGGACGTGGCAAGGGAAACCCCAGGCCTGCGGACTCGAGAATCAGCACGCGGCCTGTTCCTCGTCTTCAGGCGGGCGCCCAAAGCTTCGTGGATCGCGGCGGCAGCGGCGGTCTCTCTGGCGGCGGCAGGCTCATGGCCACCCGTCCGGCGTTCTGTCATGTTGATTGTCACAGGGGACCCGGCGCCGGCCCGCGCCGCCTTGGCCCTACCGAAAATGCCGCTCTCTTTCAAGGAACTGACCCCACCTCCGGCGCTCCCGGCGCTCCCGCCACGCCCCGTGTGGGCGTCCGGCAAACCTGAAACTCAGGTGGCTAGCTCCGCCGGTCTGGACGCCGCAGAACTGGCGGTCTATGCCGCCCTTCATAACCTCGGGTTGTGCCGGGGGAAAGCCATCGAGGTTGCGCGAGTTCCCGGTGAAGGAATCCGCGTGACCGGGGTTGCGGACGATGCGGAGCAAGTCGAAGAACTACGGCGGTCCCTGGCTGGAACTCCGGGCATTGAGATACAGGTGGTTATTCCCAACCTCGAAGCAGCCGTTCCTGAAGGAAAGACTGCCGAGCCTCTGCTCCTCGAACCACGGCCTCCCCTGCTGGCCGAAAAGCTCAAACACCATTTCTTGCGGCGCTGGCCGGCTGAACGCGCCGGACGCGAGGCGGCCGAATACGCCAACCGCGCCGTCCGCTTCTCCTCCCAAGCCTATTCTGAGGCGCAAGCTCTCCGGACTCTTTTGACTGTGTTCACCGAGCGCCGCCTGAGCGCGATGAATCCCCTTGAAAGGGCTCGCTTCGCCCACTTGGCCGACGAACACCTTCGAGAACTCGAGCAGTGCCTCATCCACCTCGGCGGTCTGCTCGATCAATTGGACAGCAAAGGATCCGGCGCGCCGCAGGAGCCGGCGCAGCCCTTAGAACGGCTGGAAGATGCCGGCGTATCGTTAGAACGCCAAGCCGCGCGCCTCGAGTATTTGGCCGGCGGGCTGTTTGCCGGTCTTGATTTGGACGCTCTTGATGGTGAGGCTGCGTGGAACGAAATGCGCTTCATCCACGCGCGGATGTTGTCGCTGATTCAAACCAAGGGCGCCTCCTGGCAAGCCGCGTGGCGTGGGCAGGCGCCGGAGCAATCATTCTCCATTCAACCAACGAGGAGGGAACCATGAATGCAAGGCAGACGCGATGGATAGCCGTGGCGTTGTTCTTCGCCGCCGCTGCATGGGGGCAGACCGCCCACATTACGGGCATCGTCACCGACCAGAGCGGAGGGGTGATGAGCGGCGTCGAAATCACGGTAACGAACGTCGCCACCGGTGTGAAACGCCAGACCACCTCGAACCAGCAGGGAAACTACACCGTGGCGCTGCTGCCGCCCGGCCAATACCGGATTTTGGCTCAAGCGCCGGGCTTCAAACCCCTGAGCCGCGACGGCATCACCTTGGTTGTCGACCAAGTGGCGCGCATCGACATCCGCATGGAAGTCGGCCAGGTCACCGAATCGATCGAAGTGGCGGCGGAGGCGACCTTGGTAGACTCATCTAACGCCACGCTGGGCGTGGTGGTCGAGAACCGCCGGGTCGTCGATCTCCCATTGAACGGACGCAACGCCCTCGCCTTGGTGATGCTTACCCCGGCGGTGGTGTCCCAAGCCGGACCGACAAATAGTGGATTCGCTAACCGCGGGACGGCGCTATCGGCGGTGAGCATCAATGGCGGTCCAGGAGTCTTCAATAACTACGTGTTGGACGGTGGAAACAACAACCAGGCTCAGCAGTCGGATATTAATGTCCAGCCCGCAGTCGACGCGGTTGAAGAGTTCAAGGTGCAGCACAACACCATGTCGGCGGAATACGGCTTTACCGCGGGCGGCGTAGTAAATGTGGTGACCAAGAGCGGCACGAATCACCCCCATGGCTCGCTCTATCACTTCATTCGAAACGACAAGCTGGACGCCCGCAACGCCTTCGCTAATCTCCGCGCTCCGTTTCGCTACAACCAGTTCGGCGGATCGCTGGGTGGGCCGGTGTTGTTGCCCCGCGTGTATTCCGGACGAAACCGCAGCTTTTTCTTCGGCAACTACGAGGAGTGGCGTTACCGGCGCTACGCAAATCCCATCTTCCGGGTACCGACCGCCGCGGAGAGGCAGGGCGACTTTTCTGAACTGCGCGCCGCGAGCGGCGCTTTGATACCCATCTTCGATCCGCTGACCACCAGGCCAAATCCCGCCGGCGCCGGCTTCGTAAGAGACCCATTCCAAGGCAACCGGATTCCGTCGAACCGTATCGACCCGGTGTCGCGAAATGTCTTGCCGTACTACCCGTTACCCAACCGCACGCCCACCGATCCATACACCCAAGCCAACAACTTCCTCAGCTCGATCGACGAAACGCAGTCCATGCGCCAATTTACCTCGAAGATTGACCACCGGATTTCGGACCAGAACTCCATCTTTGGCCGGTACACCTATTACCGTCACCGCACCGACGGCGGCGTCGGCGGGTCGCCCTACCCCGACCCGCTCGTGCGCCAGAGGATCGACAGTTTCGAGACTCAGAATTTCATCCTCAGTGACACCCACACAATGAACGCCGTGACGCTCAATGAGTTCAGAGCCGGGTTGGCGCGATCCTACTTTCCTTTCCGGTCGCGTAGTTACGGGCAGAACATTCCCCAAAAACTGGGCCTGCCGGCGAGCGTTCCCCCGGACGTCTTTCCCGCGATTAACAACGGTCTCACCAGCTTCGGCACCCAGTACGCCGGACTGCGGGGCACGCTGACCCTCCAAGTTTTCGACATGGTCACGTTGACCCGGGGCCAGCACACTCTGAAAATGGGGGCTGAGTACCGCAAGATCCAGGCCAACAACCTGAACGCAACGAATTCCTCCGGCGTGTATAATTTTGCCGCCAGTCTCACCGGTGATCCGCAGCGTCCCAGCGGCACCGGATTCGGGTTCACCACTTTCCTCACGGGAGCAGTAAGCAACGCCACCCTGACCCGCTATCTCGGCGCCAGCAATCTCGGGCACGCCATCAGCGGCTTCTTCCAAGACGATTGGAAGGCAACCCGGCGCCTGACCATCAATCTCGGACTGCGCTATGATTTCCAATCCTGGCCGGTAGACCGCTACAACGGAATCTCGAACTTCAGCCTCACAGCGGCGAACCCGGAAAACGGTCTCCTGGGCCGGATGCAATATGCAGGCATCGATTTCGGCCGGAGCGCGAGAACTCCCGACCGCAACAATTGGGGCCCGCGCGTGGGCTTCGCCTTCGACCTGACAGGCAAAGCCCGCACCGTGCTGCGGGGCGGCTACGCCATCTTCTACCCCCAAATCGTCAATACCAGCTTTTTCGGCAGCACAGCGGGATTCGCCTCCGCTACCACCACTTACCAGCCGCCGGGCAACAACACCAACTTGCCCGCCTTCTGGTTTAGCCAAGGCCTGCCGTCGCCGCCGATTGAGCCCCTCGGGGCCAAGCTTGGTCCCAGCGCTTTCCTTGGGCAAAGCGTCACTCACGAGGAAGCATCGGCGCAGGTGCCCATGTCTCAACAGTGGGGCCTCTCGCTCCAGCAGCGCCTCAAGAGCTGGCGCGTCGAAGTCAGCTATTCGGCCAACCGGGTGACCCACATGGCGGCCGGCAATTGGGAGTACAACCAGCTTGACCCACAGTATCTCTCTCTTGGTCTGGCTCTTCAGAACCAGGTGCCCAATCCTTACGCCGGCAAAGTGCCCGGTTCTCTCGGCGCGGCGACGATTTCACGTTCTCAGTCGCTCCGGCCATTCCCGTATTACAGCAGTGTGGGAATCCATGCTCCCACGCTAGGCAGTTCGCGGTACAACGCGCTCCTTGTGAGCGTCGAGCGGCGCTTGTCGAGGGGTTTGGGAGTTCTGGTTTCTTACACCAACGGGAAATTGATGAGCGACAGCATCCGGACGACCGCCATCGGCGGCGAGCAAACCGGGGTGACCGGATATCAGGACGGAAAGTATAACCGGGCGGCGGAGTGGTCCATCGATCCCACGGACGTCGCGCAGCGGGTCGTCATCAGCGGACTGTATGAATTGCCATTTGGCCGGGGCAAGCGGTGGAGCTCCCCGAGACCGTGGTTGGACCGCATGATCAGCGGCTGGCAGGCGAATGTGATCAACACCACTCAGCGCGGGCTGCCCATCGTCGTGCGCGGCGCCAACAACTTTTTAGCGGACCGCCCGAATTCTACCGGTGTGAGCGCCAGACTGAGCGCTCCCACCATCCTCCGGTGGTTCGATACGTCTCAGTTCGTCAATCCTCCCAATTTCACTTACGGCAACGTGGGTCGTGTGCTTCCGGACGTGCGCGCCCCCGGAACGGTGAATTTTGACCTTTCGCTGATCAAAGACACGCCCATCCGGGAAAGGGCGCGGCTCCAATTCCGCGCCGAAGCCTTCAATGCGTTCAACCGGGTCAACTTGAGATCGCCCGGGGCGACTTTCCAACCGGGCGCCGACGGGCGGAACATCAGCGGTTCGTTCGGGGTCATCACGGCAGCGCGAGACGCGCGCGTCGGGCAGTTCGCGCTTAAACTGATCTTTTAAGTAAGGAGGAAGATCTCCGTTGGCCGAGCGAGCGCTGATTTTGTATCTTGCCGCCGCGAGTTTCGTGTGGGGGGCGGCGCCCGCCGCGCCCGAGTCCTCCCGCAAGATCCCTGTGGCAGCCTCGGTGGACGTCGTGGTGGCAGGCGGGAGCGTCGCGGCGGTGGCGGCGGCGCTCGAAGCGGCAAACCAGGGGCGGTCCGTGTTCCTGGTCGCCCCGCGCCTCTATTTGGGCGAAGATTTGGCGGACACCCTCCGTCTGTGGTTGGAGCCGGATGAGAAGCCCACCGGAGCGCTCACCGAAAAGATTTTTCGTGACCCCGGACCCGTCCCTCCGCTCCGGCTGAAGAAAGTCCTCGAGCAGTCCCTTCTGAACGCCAAGGTCCGGTTCGTATTCGGCTCTTTTCCCACCGAAGTTCTTCACGACTCAGGCGGCAGGCTCGCCGGCGTCGTCATCGCCAACCGCGCCGGGCGGCAGGCGATTGTCGCTAAGACCTTCATTGACGCCACCGCCGAGGCTTCCCTCGCTCGTCTCGCCGGCGCCCGTTTCCATCCCTGGAAGGGCGGACCCATCGACTTCCGGCGGGTGGTCCTCGGCGGCAAGCCGGCGAATGAAGCCGCGGTGGCGGGACGGATTCCTCTGCCCGCTGAAAACGAGACCTACTACGATTATTCGCTTCGCTTCGAACACCGCGAAGGCGACTGGTTATGGCTGGCGCGGCTCGAACAGCAGGCCAGGGACATGACCTTCCGCCAGAACCAGTTGCGCGCCTCCGCGCGGCTCCATTTCGTTCCTCCTTCGAGCATCGCCGGGAGATTGTCCGCTAAAGCATGGAAGGGATTCTCCCCTCTCGAGCCGGGTCACTTCCAGCCGCAGGGCATCGAGAGGTTGTGGATCGCCGGAAGCTACGCCGACATCCCGCGCGAGGCCGCAGCCCAACTGATGCGCCCGGCAGTGGCCGAGCGCGTGGGGCAGGGAATTGGGGCTGCCGCCTCTCGCATAGCGGCTTCTGTTCCCCCTCCGAAGGGCGTGCGGGTGTCGCCGGGGTCCCTTGCCCCAAGCCTCAAGGGTGACATCCGGGAGAGTCTGGGCGGACTCCGCCCGGTTGCGCCCGGCGCGGAATTCATCGAATCGCCGGCGCGGGGCGTGCCAGTGCTTGGCGCATGGGATGTGGTGGTCGTGGGAGGCGGCACATCCGGCGCCGCAGCGGCTATCGGAGCTGGACGGCGCGGCGCCAAAGTGCTGGTGATTGAATTCCAAGAGGGATTGGGAGGCACAGGCACTTTGGGCATGATCGGTAGACCGTATCACGGGCGGAATGCCGGTTTCGCGGCCGAGGTCCCGTTTCCCAATAAAGAACTGACCATCGAAGACAAGATGGAGTGGTACCGCCGGGAAATCCGGAAAACGGGAGGCGGGATTTTGTTTGGCGCTCTCGGTTGCGGCGCCTTCGTGGAAGAGAACCGCGTAAAAGGCGCCGTGGTCGTCTCGCCTTATGGGCGCGCGGTGGCCCTCGCCAAGGTCGTAATCGACGGAACGGGCAATGCCGACGTCGCCGTCGCCGCAGGCGCTCAGGCGCGTTACAGCGCCGATGAGAGAGACTTGGCCATGCAGGGCGCCGGCTTGCCCACCCGCAGCCCCCGAAGCACGTACACCAATACCGATTATTTGCTGATCGAAGAGGACGACATGGTGGACGTGTGGCGCGCACTAACGGGCGCGCGGATGACCATGCCGGAGAGCGCCTTCGATTCGGGCTCCCTGATCCAGACCCGCGAGCGCCGGACCGTTGTCGGTGAGCATACCCTGTCTTATCTCGACCAGATCGCCGGACGAACGTATCCGGACAGCATCGTGTACTCGGCCAGCGACTACGATTCGCACGGATATCCGAGCGACGACTTTTTCGCCCTCCTCCCGCACGACGAGAAGTCGCGCCGGGCGAATCATCCGGCCCCCGGCGGAGCTTGCTATACGCCCTATCGCTGTCTGTTGCCCCGGGGCCTTGAAGGAATTTTGGTCACCGGCTTGGGCATAAGCATGCACCGGGACGCCGCCGCCATGGTTCGCATGCAGCGCGACTTGGCGAACCAAGGCTATGCGGCCGGCGTAGCCGCCGCCATGACTGCGGCGCCGGGCAAGAAACTCCGCGAACTCGATGTCCGCGCCTTGCAGCGCCACTTGGTCGACATAGGCAGCCTGCCGCCCGAGGTTCTGACTCACCGGGACAACTTCCCCCTGCCGGATGCAGAGATCCGCAAGGCTGTCCAAAATTATGGGTTAGCCACGAATCCGGAGGAAGCTGGAGTCTGGCTGGCAGTCCTGCTTAGTCACCGCGAAGCCGCCCTCCCGCTGTTGCGTAAAGCCTTTCTCGAAGCAAGGCCGCGCCAGAAATTGCCCTATGCAAAGTTGCTAGCCTTCTTCGGCGAAAAGGACGCCGTCCCGCTTCTCATCGAGGCGCTCGATGCCGTCCGGGAGTGGGACGGCCGCATTTTGCAAGGCAAGATGGCGGAATACGCGCACTTGCCGACTCCCATCGATACGCTCATTCTCGGATTGGGACGCACGGGTGACCGCCGCGCGCTGCCAGCCCTGTTGCGCAAGCTCGAAACCTTGGACGCCTCGGTCACGCTGTCCCACCACCGGGCGCTCGCCGTAGCGCTCGAAGCCATCGGGGACCCGTCGGCGGCCGAACCGCTGGCGCGATTGCTCTCGAAACCGGGAATGCGCGGTCACGCCATGAAGGGAGTGGAGCCACTTTACGATGCCGATATGGACAAACGGCGCCGCCTCGCGCCAATGAGAGAAATCGTCATCGCCCGGGCGCTCTACCGTTGCGGCGACTATAAAGGACTTGGAGAGACGATACTACGGGAATATGCTGACGACGTTCGCGGCCTCTTCGCCCGGCATGCGCGGGCGGTGTTGGCGGCGGGGCGGCGCTAAGCGCCGGTAAGAACTTCGGCCAGCGGACGTTTGCGGGCGAATTCGTGAAAATCAGGGTCATTGCGGGCCAGGGAACGGTTGCCCGGATTGAGCTGAATGGCGGTTCGCATGGCGTTCGCCGCTCCTTGGAGATCGCCGCTTAAGGCAAGACAAAGAGCCAAGGCGTAATGGATATGGTCCGACTGCGGGGACAACTTGGCCGCCTGTTCAAGATTAGCCCTTGCTTCCTGCAACTTACGTTGATTCGTTAAAGCAACGCCGTAGGTATAGAACTCTTCCGCGGTCTTCGGTTCTACCCGCTGCCTCCCGATCCGGGCTTCGCACATTCGGGAGTAGTTCCGTGCGGCGTGAGCTAGCTCTATCGATCCCGTCGTGGCCGCGGCCAAATCAAAGAGCGCTTTAGCCCTTTCGAACTCTCCGGAACGAAACGCCTCTACAGCCGCACTGTACGATTCAAGCGAATTCACGCTCGGACGTTCCAGCGGCGGCGAGGGCGCTGTTGCTTGCACACTCTTGACAGACGATTTCGCCCTCGCTGCGGGCGCCTTCTTAGTTCGAGCCGCCGGCTCGGATGCGGCCGCCACCTTCCGTGACCCGCTCTTAGAGGACTTCACGACCCGCTTCGCGGCCTTTTTCATCTCAGTCTCTCGTTTCGACTGGCGTAGACGTCCCCAACACCAAGAGTTACACCTAACACGTCCCTACGGAATTTGCAAGAACTTTTTGGGAAGCCGTGGCAGGTCGCGGCAAATGTTACTTCCGATAACATGTATTATGTAAACTTTTAAACTAAGCCAAAAAGAGGGCCTGGCTGAGCCCCCGTCCGGAGGCTCGCCAGGCCTGAGGGAAGAAAAGCTGTGCCCTACCGTCTGCCGCCGGGTCCCGCCCCGCGCGACTCGCCGCGGCTCGAACCGGAACCGCGCGATTGAGGACTCCCTGAGCTTCCGCTCGAAGAGCGCTCCCGAACGATCGGACCGCCCACCTGAACTCGTCCGCTCGAACCGGGCGATGCCCACCGGGGAGTGGATTCCGTCCGGGGCGCGCTTTCCGTTCGAGGCGCCGCTTCGACCCGAGGAACATAACGCGGCGCTTCTTGCCTCGGCGCAAACCGCGGCGTATCGGTCCGCCGCGCCGGCTGAGCGCCCTCGCCGCGCGGCGCGGTGCGCGGGGCTTCGTACCGGGGTGTCTCAGTGCGTGCCGGAGGCGCGGCAGCCGGACGGTCCACCGTCCGGCGGTCGCCTTCGAACCTCCTCCAGCCGCCGTCCGAATTGCCCCGCGCAGGCGCGCTCTCCGTTCGCGGCGCCGGAGCCGCTTGGCGCTCAACCGCTGCCGGTGTGCGCGGCTCCGTACGTCCCGTCTGAGGTTCGCCAAATCTTCGCCATCCGGGTTCGGTTCGCGACGGGCTCTCCCCCGTTCGACCGGGCTCTGTTCGTCTTCCCGGCGTGGCTTCCGTCCGGGCGCCCGGTTCCGGACGCGCCGTCTCGCCAAATCTCCTCCAACCGCCCGCCGGAGCGCTCTCCGGCTGCCGGGTAACCCCCTCTGCCTTGGGGGCTGTGTCCGCCGTACGCGCCGTTCCTTCGGTCCGGGTTGCCTCGCCGACTCTCCGCCAACCGCGCCCTTCGACCGCCGCCTCCGTCCTACCCGGTTCGCGTGTCACCCGCTCAGCAACAGGAACCGCTGACCTGCCCGTATCGGGCGCAGTACGGCGGACATATTCTTCTATGCCCCGCCTTTGCTGCTTGAACGGAACTCGGGGAGCTTCCGCGACGGGACGCCGGCTGAAGAACCGCCGGTCGTCGGGGGTCTGCGGCAGCACAGTGGCGCGCACTTCCCGGTCGCTCCAGCGCAAGCTTTCCCTGCCCGGCGTCACGGGTAGTTGGCCTTTCACCAAATGCGCCGTGCGGATCTCGGTCTCGGAAACCCGCGCGTAGCGCGCTCCATGACCGCGCACGAAGTCCTCCGCCGGGACTCCGGTAATGGCGTTCCCGACCCGCGCGTTGCGGTAAATATTCGTTATGTTTACGTTGTTGACGATGGTGACGCTGTTGTCCACGTGCATACGGTTCGGACCGTAATACCGATGCCCGTACCAAGGGTGGTACGGCTCGTAGGGAGCAAGCGGCACCCAGCCGACGTGTCCGAAACCAATCCCTACATGGACGTGGCTGCGTCCGCCCCAACCAAAAAACGCCACCAAAGCCGGGCTCCAGTAATGCCGCACGCGCATGCCGCCCGGCCACCAGCACCAGCCGAATCCGGTCCTGTAGAACCAGCGGCCATAATGGTACGGCGCCCAACCCCAGGGGTCGTAGCTGATCCAGGTCCACCCATACCAGTCGACCCAAACCCAGCGACCGAACCGGTAAGGCGCCCATCCGACAGCCACCACCGGGGCCCAGACCCATCCATAAGGATCTACATAAACCCACCGCCCGTAAGCATCGAGATCTTCAGCCCCATAAATGTCGCGGCTGACGTACTGATAGCTGCGCGAACGCTCCAGATCACGGTCCCGTCTCTCGTTCCACTCGTCCCATTCGTCCCGCCGGATCGCGGCGATGGTTTGGAACTCCGGATCAGCCGCCGTGCCCCGCGCGATCATCGTCCGGCCCGCGTTCAGCCGCTCGGAGCCCCGCGGAGTGAAAATGTCCGCTTCCCCGCTCCGCACGGTCACTTCCGAAGTGCCGTCCTCCCGTACTGTTATCCGATAAGTTCCTCTCTTCAGGGGCCTTACGGAAAGATTCGGAGTATTGACTTCAACTTCAGCCCGGGAATCCCGGAGAACGCGGAACGTAACCGTTCCACTCGCCACCTGCACCGTGTAACGGCCATATTCCAGTTCAACGAATCGCACTTCGGTCATCGACCACAAGCGGATCATGTTGGCGTAGTCGAACTGCGCTTCCGCTTTCGACGCCGGTCCCGTCAACAGGCGGTCGTGGACCACCAAGGGACCATTGATCGCGCCCGCGATGAGGTCACCGGAGTCGCCCCGCCGGATCGAGACGTCACCGTTTAAGACGCTCAACCGCGCCACTCCTCGCGCTGGCCGGTCGCCATCCGCCCACGCGGCCAGTGCGCCACCTAAAACCCACGCCGCGATCAGTACCCGTTTCATGGCCGGTCTCCTTTCGGCTGCCTCTCTTGACGCACGCTGCGTTCCAGATCATAAGTCACTCCAAATAAGGATCTTATTCGTTAACTCAGACGGTCTGTTCTGGCCGTTTACCACCACGATGGCTGGAATCCACCACTCCGGCCAAAGCGGTGATATCATGGGGGCCTTGAGCGAGCGTTCGAACAATCCCTTTTCGCGCGTGCCGTCTCTGTCCGAAGTCCACGCCACCGTGCTGACTTCGCAGCCTTCCATCTGGCGCCGGATGTTCGCCTTCGCCGGTCCCGCGTACTTGGTCAGCGTCGGCTACATGGATCCGGGCAACTGGGCCACCGACCTGGAAGGCGGCGCCCGCTTCGGCTACCAACTGCTGTGGGTGCTGGTGATGTCAAACCTGATGGCGATCCTTCTGCAGACCCTCAGCGCGCGGTTGGGCATCGTCGCCCGTCGGGATTTGGCTCAAGCCTGCCGGGAGGCTTACCCCGCCCCGATCTGTTACGCCTTGTGGTTCCTGTGTGAAATCGCCATCGCCGCCTGCGATCTGGCGGAAGTGCTGGGCGCCGCCATCGGGATGAACCTGCTGTTCAAAATCCCGGTGCTCGCGGGAGTGCTTATCACCGCCGCCGATACGCTGGTCATCCTGTGGTTCACCCGCTTCGGCATCCGGATCATCGAAGGCTTCGTTCTCAGTCTCATCACCATCATCACGGGTTGCTTCTTCGTCGAGATTTGGCTCGCCAAGCCGGATGCCGGTGAGATCCTCACCGGGCTCGTGCCGAGATTGAACAGCGAGAGCCTATATGTAGCCATCGCCATTCTGGGCGCGACGGTGATGCCCCATAACCTTTATTTGCATGGCGCTTTGGTTCAGACGCGCCGCATCGGCGAGACGGCGAGCGAAAAGCGCTCGGCTCTCCGCTACAACTTGGTGGATTCAGTGGTCGCTCTCAATGGCGCTCTGCTCGTCAACGCCGCCATTCTCATCCTTGCGGCAACCGTCTTCTACAAGCGCGGGATTGTGGTGACGCGCCTCGATCAAGCTCATCAGTTGCTTGAACCTCTGCTCGGAACCACAATCGCCGGAGCGGCTTTTGCGATCGCGCTCATGGCTGCCGGACAGTCCTCTACGCTGACGGGAACGATGGCGGGACAGATCGTCATGGAGGGCTTCTTAAACTTCCGCATGCGCCCGTGGTTGCGGCGCCTCATCACCCGGTTGGTGGCGGTGATTCCGGCTGCTATTACAGTTTATGTATCAGGTGAAGAAGGAACATATAAGTTACTGATTTTGACGCAGGTTATTTTATCAATGCAGTTACCCTTTGCGGTCGTGCCTTTGGTGCATTTCACGAGCGATCGCAACCGCATGGGCGAGTTTGCAAACCCCCGATGGCTCAAATCCGCAGCCTGGATGATCGCCGCCATCATCATAACCCTGAATGCGTGGTTGGTCGTCCAGACGTTCGCCGCATGGCTCGATTTGGCAGGACCTTACCGGACGCCCCTTGCGATTTTACTTTATGGTGTCGGTGTGACGCTTTCGGCGTTGCTCGCTTGGATCGTTCTCGAGCCCGCCCTCCCGGCGATGCTGCGGTTGCCCAAAGCGCCTGTTCCCATACTCGGCGCAGAAGCAAGGTACGAAGAAGTTGAGGTACGGCGTTACAGCAAGATTCTCGTTCCCCTCGATCATTCCGACATCGACATGGAAGCCGTGTCGCACGCCGCCGCGATCGCCCGTCAGGATGGCGCAAAGATCATCCTGCTCCATGTTGAGGAGGGCGTCACCAGCCAGATGTATGGAGAGCTAGCTTCCACGCCGGAAGTCACGGCAGGAGAGGCGTATTTGGAAAGGATCGCTGAAGCCTTGCGCCGCCAATCGATTGACGTCGAAGCGCTTGTGGTCCACAGCCGCAGCCCGCGCAAGGCTATCGCGGAGTGTGGGAAGCAGGTGGCGCCGGATCTCATCGTGATGGGAGCGCATGGACATAAGGGCTTAAAAGACATTATTTTCGGGACAACAATTAATGCAGTACGTCATGCTTTGGACGTTCCCATGTTGATCGTACGGCGGGTTCGGCGCTGATCGCGCCTTGTTTCCCCTTGTCCCGAAGGTTGTGTCGTAACGATCCAAGCAAGCCCTTCATGGCTCTGCAAGTCTTTTGTTTTCAATCCGGTCAAATGGACAACGGGTTGCAAGCGCAATCGGCGTGACGGCCAAGATTGCATTGCGCGTCCTAGCGTTGAGCCTTGCAGCCGTCCTTTCTGCGCCCGCCGCCACCCTGATTCGCTTGAGTATGGAGGAGATGGCGGAAAAGTCCACCGCGATTGTGCGCGGGAAGGTTGTTTCGACGCGCACGGCTTTTCGCGGTCCGATGATCTACACCTTCGCCACGATTCAGGTTGAGGAACGCTGGAAGGGCGCCCCGGCGGCGACAGTGGAGGTCGCCACGCCGGGTGGACGGGTGGGCAACCAGGAGCAGTCTTTCTCCGGTTCGCCGAAGCTGACTCCGGGGGCAAGCTACTTGTTTTTCCTGTGGACGGGCAAGAGCGGGCTGACGCAAATCATCGGGTTATGCCAAGGGTTGTTTGACGTCAGGTTGAGCGCCACCGGCGAGTTGATGGTGTCCCGCCCGGCGATCACCGAGATGCTGATTGATCCGCAGACCAAGCAGCCGGTTAGCGACGACGGAACGGTCATGCGGTTGAAGGAAATGAGCGCGCGCATCAGCCGGGCGCTCGCGGGGAGCCTGAGATAAGTCATGAGGATGCGAGGCAAGCTTGGACTGATGCTAGCCGCCGCGATGTGGCTTGCCGGGAGCGCCTCTGCTTACTACCACTTCGTGCACTACCCTTCCCGGGTCGGACCGTTCGTTCCCATTCCGGAGAAATGGGATCTGGCATCGCTGCCCAATAAGACGGTTCATTTCTTCATCGCTGAGAGCGGACCCGACAAACTGAGCCCCACCGATTCGCTGCCCTCTTTGATCAGCCAAATCCGGGCGGCGGCGAAGGTTTGGAACGAGGTCGAGACTTCGGACCTGCGGATCGCCTATGGGGGGCTGACGCCGCCCAACGCGCCGTCGCAGTCGGGTCCCGGGATCGACATCGTGTTCGACGAGATGGCGCCGGGCATCGTGGCTTTGGGCGGTCCGACCAAGCTTGGGGATCTCAACGGCTCCGCATCGGGCGCTTTCTTCCCGATTCAGCGCGCCATCATCAAATTCAACATAGACCTGACGCAGCGCCCGAGTTCGAGCGACGCCTTCTTCATGACCGCCGTCCACGAGTTTGGCCACGCCCTCGGTTTGCAGCACTCGATGGCTTCCGCGACGATGTCCACGGAGGTCACCCGGTCCACTTCCAAAGCGCGCCCGCTAGCGGCGGACGACATCGCCGGGATTTCCCTGCTCTATCCGGCGAAGAATTTCCTGGCGCAGCACGGATCGATTTCGGGGCGGGTGGTTTCGGCGGGCGTAGGACTCGGGCTGGCGTCGGTGACGGCGATTTCCGCCGATGGCACGGCGATCAACGCTCTGACGCACCCGGACGGCAGCTACCGCATCGACGGGGTGCCCGCCGGAACCTATTATGTATACGCCCATCCTCTGCCCCCTGCTCTCCAAGGCGAGCTGACTCCGGCGAATATCGTCGCTCCGGTGGATAACGCCGGGCAGCCGTTCCCCTTCCCCTCGAGTTTCGAGACGGTTTTCTATCCCGGGGTGAAGGACTGGCAGCTCGCCGCGCAATTGACGGTGAACGCGGGCCAGACGCTCGAAGGCGTCAACTTCAACGTGCAGCGCAATGCGCGACCCGCGATTTACGCCGTGCAGACGTACGGGTACCCCGGCGCGTATAGCGTAAAGCCGGCGTATGTGAACTTCAATGGAGGGCGGCAGCTCATCGCCGCGGCGGGAGTGGGATTGCTCGTGAACGGAGCGCCGGCGCCCGGCTTGACCGTGAGCGTATTGGGCGGCGCATCGTCGGTTGCCCCCAACAGCCCCCGGGCATTCACGGCGGACTATATCCTGATCGACTTCGTTCAGCCGCCGGGAGCGCCTGAGGGTCCCAGACATCTGGTTTTCAGCCTGAACAACGACATTTACATCCTGCCTGCGGCTTTCCACGCGGTGCAGCGTCCCGCGCCTTCGATTACGGCGGTGACTCCGGTGGGGGAGCCGTCTGCCCGCCGGGCGATGGTGGAAGGAACGAATCTATCGGCGCAGACCCAGGTGTTCTTTGACGGTGTCCCGGCGGCGATCCTCGACGCCATGCCTCAGGGCCTCCTGGTTTCCCTGCCGACGGCGCCGCCGGGACACCGCGCCGTGGTGACAGCGCTCAACCCGGACGGGCAGACATCGATGTTCGTTCAGGCGCCCTCACCCGCAACGTTCACTTACGATGCCCTGACCGGCTCCGCCGAGGCTGCGGCGGTGGCGATTACGCCGGGCGCTGTTCCGGCAGGGGTCGAAACCATGGTGGAGATTACGGCTAGCGCCGGAGTTTTCACCAACGGCGTCCCGGCATTGGGTTTCGGATCCAGCGATATCGTTGTTGAGAGAGCTTGGGTGGTGGCGCCGAACCGGGTTCTGGCCAATATCTATGTGGCGCCTGGCGCCGCGTCTCAGACCTTGCCGCTCCAAGTGATGACCGGACTGAAGGTCTTCCCGCCAAGCGGCGGACTTCAGATTCAGGCGAACGGCGCGCGGCGCGCGTACCTGTCCGCGCAGGCGCAGAATCTCAGCTATCCGTCGGTCGCCTCGATCTTTCCGGGAAGCACCGTGGGACTGAGCGTACCGAACCTGACGGCGGCGCAGATTGCCGGAGGGTTGCAACTCCAGGTCGGCGACTTGGTGACGCCTGTGACAGCCTCGCTCCCCGGTCAAATCCAGTTCAGCATGCCGTTCGTGGGTCCCGGTCCCGTGGTGGTGAGGCTGCAAGCAGGGGGCGAGTCCATGTCCATCGTTCTGCCGGTGGACCCGATGCCGCCGTTTATCATTTCCTTGACGGTGGCGGGCGCCCCGGTGGATTCGGTCCGGGGACTCCGCCAAGGAGACGTGGTGACGGCGGTAGTGAGCGGCTTGGGTGACCCGGGGGCGTCCATCGCTCCGAACCGTTTGAAGGTGCTGATTGGCAACGCGGAGCAGACGGTGTTCTTGGTGAGCCCGATTCCGGGTTCGGCGGCGCTCCATCAATTGCAGTTCTTGGTGACCTCAGCTCCGGCGGGTTCGACGACGCTCACCATCCAGCACGGAGGGTTGACTTCCCTGCCCTACACGGTTGTAGTGCGGTAGACGGCTGCCCGGCCGGATTCTGAAACCGCGCGCAAAACTCAGGCGTCTCAATGAAAAAAAGGAGATGGCCATGGGTTTCAGAGGGTTTCTGCACCGCCGATTCTTGCGCAGCCGGCGCGACAATCAGCTGGCCATCGCTCTGCTCCTGAGCCTGCTCTTGATACTGGGGCTTTCCCTTTTTACCGGATTCCGGAGCCTCGCTCTCGGCTAAGCTCACGGCAATTCGGGCTCTTTAATGTATTCGGCCGGAAGCGGACCGGTGAGCGTTTTCAGAAACACAATGATGGACTGTATGTCGGCTGCACTCAGCACCCGGCCAAGCTGGTAGTCCGCCATATGCGCCACGGCCGTTTCCAGCTTGGGAACCTTGCCGTTATGAAAGTAGGGCCCTGTCTTGTCGATATTCCGCAGGGTCGGCACCTTGAACATCATTTTGTCGGCTTCGCTCTTGGTGACCTGATAGCGCCCTAAATCTTTCTGATCGGGGTAAGGCTTCACCACTCCCAGCTTTTGGAACATCATACCGCCCAAGTAGGGACCCATATGGCAGGTGGCGCAACCGGCATCGACGAACTTGTTGAAGCCTGCCTTTTCCGCATCCGTGAGCGCCTTCTGATCGCCTTGGAGGAACTTGTCCCACCGGGACGGGGTGACCAGACGGCGCTCGAACGCGCCGATCGCCTTGGCCATGTTTTCGAACGTCACTGGATCTTTTTCGCCTGGAAAGGCAGCCGCGAACGCTTTGACGTAGCCCGGGCGCGATTTCAGAAACGCCACCACTTCCTTGGCGCTCGGCATGGCCATCTCGACAGGGTTCAGCACCGGTCCTTTCGCTTGCTCTTCGATGTCAGCCGCCCGACCATCCCAGAACTGCACGAACTGACCCGCGGCGTTGTACACGGTGGGCGAATTGCGGTCGCCCCGCTGATTGTTGTGCCCAAGCGAGGTCGGTTCGTTATCCACGCCGTATTTCGTCAAATCGTGACAGCTATTGCAGGAAAACTGGCCGGTCTTCGACAGCCGCTTGTCGTAGTACAGCATCCGGCCCAAATTCACCTTGGCTTCGGTCACGGGATTGGATTTTGAATCCATGACCGCGGGCAACGGGGCAAACATCTTTAGCCGGGCGGCGGGTATCTCGGCGGCAGCCAAGCCGCCCGCAGCCATTGCGCAGAGAACAATAACTAGCCGCATGATCTGAGAACCTCCCATTTAGTCTTTGGCGAGCCACATCTCGTACAGTGGCGCGAAAATCATGATGGCGAAAAAGACGCCGATGGCGGCGCCCGAAACGAGCATCAGGTACACGATGCCCGGCCAGTATTTGGCCAGGAACCGGGCTCCGAAATCGAGGAGCAGTAGCAGGAAGGGCAAGGACACCACCGTCACCTTGACCCGGTCCGAAAAGCCGGTGAAGCAAAACGCCGCGCCGAAAACCAGGAAAATCAACCCGATCGACTGCACATGCGTATGGGCGACGCGCGCCCACAGTTGCGGTTCGCCGCGGTCGATTTGGGTGACCACCATGACTTCCTCGTATGAGGTTAAGGGCACGAAGCGCTGCAATCCGTCGGGGTTGTGGCAGCGGATGCAGTTCTGCGCGAGGATGGGTTTCACCGCGCGGTCGTAGCCTTCCCGTCCGGCGCCGTCCTGAATCCAGGAAAGGATGATCTCCTTGTCCCCGGATTTGGGCAAGAACTGCTCCATGCTGCCGCCGTGAATCTTGGAGGCGAGTTTGGTATTGTCTCGCCTTCCCCAGAAGGCGCGCCGCAGGTCGTTCACGCTGAGCCCGGGGTGCCCGTCGGTCAAGTGATAGGTCAAGTACAGGTTGGCGAGAGCAATCAAGTAGCCCGCGCCCAAGGTCGCCAGAGCGATGCTCAAAACAGCCTTCAGCGGCGCCGGCAGCCGCCTCAGTCTGAATCCCGCCAGATCCGTCGCCATCGTCTTGTCATGATGCACCAAGCAGAAAAAGATTACAAGATGCCAATAGCCCGAATCCGGGCGGACCGCATCCGCGTCCATCGGCGTTCATCGGCGGCTTGATTCGTTTCCAGCCGCAGATGAACGCAGATGAACGCCGGTGGGACGGCCTGAAGTGGCTCTTGGGCGGTTTCGGCGGTGGAGAAACTCTTGGCCGTGGAGGCATCCGGTCTCGGGGGTGTTCAGACCCGTGCCGGACAGCCGAACAGGCCGAACCCGCAGAGCGGTATGCGACTTTCTCCCGAATCTCGAAAGAGCCACATCCGGCTGACCCCTTCAGCCCCTTCGCAGACCAAATCTGCGTCCATCGGCGTTCATCCGCGGCTTGATTCGTTATGAGCCGCCGATGAACGCAGATGAACGCCGATGGGGACGGTGTCTTTGTTTCGGCGGGGGATGGCGATAGCCTCGTCTCCGTTCCCGAGGCGCCCCCACGAGTGGGGGCGCTGCAAGCACGAGTGCTTGCGCCACAGTGGCGCCGATGGGGACGGCGTGATGTGGCTCTTCGGCGATTTCGGCGGTGGAGGAACTCCGGCGCTGCCTGTGCTTGGTTCTGGCCGTGCCGGCATCCTCGTGGCCTCAGCGCAGAACAGGCCAAACCCGCAGAGCCGTATGCGACTTTCTCCCGAACCGCGAAGGAGCCACGTAAGGCAGACCCCTTCAGCCCCTTCACCCCCAGAGTTGACACTCGGACGGATCTGTCCGAGACTGAGGGAGTAAAGGGGGCTGAGTTTGAGCGGAGAGTTCGAAAGCTTGCCCGAAGCCGGAATGTTCCCTGCCGCTTCGTGGCCAGCAAGGGAAAAGGCAGCCACGGCCGCCTCTACCTCGGCGACGAATTCACCACCTTGAAAGATCGAAGGAAGGAGATTGGCCGCGACTTGCTGGTCAGGATGTGCGCAGATTTAAAGATCGATCCCCACGATCTGCAGGAGTCGAACGTATATCCCTGCTAAGCTACCCAGCCAGATTCACTACTGGCGCCGGCGGGCGCGTGCTGGTGGAGTTTATCGATTTGCCCCGCGTGGCCACAGACGGCAAAGACGAGCGTGAAGCAATGGAAGAAGCCATCGACGCTCTTGGCTCTGATCTGTCTATCCGCTTATCCCACCGCGAGGAAATCCCGGTCCCTTCCCGGGCGAAGCGCGGCCAGCGTTTGGTGCCCGTGCCGCTTTGGCTGGCGCCAAAACTCGCCCTCTATCTAGCCATGCGCGAGCAGCGCGTCAGCAACTCCGAATTGGCTCGTCGCTTGGGTCTGCACGAGCGCGTAATTCGCCGGATGCTGGGTCCCCAGCACGCTACTAAGCCTGAAAAGATTCAAGCGGCTTTGGCGGTTCTGGGCAAGCAGATGACGGTGGAAGTCCGCAACGCCGCTTGAGTCCGCGCCTTATCGTGCCAAGTCCGGCAGGATGCGGCGCGGCGCATCCTTCGTACCCGGCGGTGGTGACGGCGTGGAAACGGGAAGCCCCTCCGTGCGGATCAATGAGGGCAGCCTTGCCGCTACCGGCCGAGCTTTTTCTTCATATCCGCCACAGCCTGCCGGATGGCGGCAAGGTCAAGTACGGAATCGAACTCGAAGCACGGGTAGTCCTTGCCCTTGTCCGGTCCGGTTTCGATCACACAGTAGGTCTTGTACGCCACACGGTAGCCGGAACCGGTCTTCACGGCGTTGGCGATGTATTCAAACCGGGTGTGCCAGGGCTTCTTCTCAGCCTGCATCACCGCGGGCAACAACGCCCGGTACTCGGCGACGATCTGCTCCTCGCTGCTTGTGGCCGGCTGAGGGGCGCGGGGCTGCTGAGCCGCCAGCCGCTCCTGGTCCTCCCGGGCGCGCAGCGCCGTGAGCTCAGGCGAGGGCGGAATTTCCTCCCCCGGCCCTTCCAGCATCCTCACTCGCCAAGGCTCCTCAGGGTCCAAGCGCAACACCTGCCGGACATTCCGCAGAAACTGGTCGCGCAAGGCGCGCTTCGCCATCACGCTGAGCTTAATCTGATCTTCTTCATCCCGCGTCGTGAACAGCATGGCGGTGTTGGGCGAGACCCGGATGAGCCCCCCGCTGGTCAGGTTGATCTGGCATTTCCCGTTCAAGGTCTTGATTTGATCGCCGCGAAACACAGACGTTCCGAGCTCCGCCCTCTCCGGCGTCTGCGATCCGTAGCGGAGTATCATGACCTGTCCCTCCACATAGGCTACCTTCGCGATGATGGATTGACCGGACAGGGCGGCGCCTGTCAGACCCAGCAGCAGCATAGCTCGTGAGACCGTCATTCCGGTCATGGCAGGAACCTCCAACTGTTGAAGATTCGCTTAAAAGACGGGGTTTGCCGCACGAAAACTTCGTGCGGCGCGACAAAGGCAAGCAAATAATAGTTCGCGCCGTGATTGGCCACGAATAATAGATGGTCGAACGGCGCCAACTTTCCCTGGGCGGTCCTGTCGTCATATATATGCCCGGCGTGGACTGCCGGCCGGCCGTCCAAAGTGGCGCCCCCGAGGCTCGTCAACACTGCCCCCATTTCGGTCAAACGCTCGTGCATGCGAAGCGCAATCAGAAAGTCGGAACTGTTGGGCACATCAGCCTTGGGCACCACTGTCACTGTAATTACGGCCCCCGCGGCGGAGGCGCCTGCGCGTCCGGTCAGCGTCAATGTCCCTTTTTGGAGACCGGAGGCCGTCCACTCCCCGGCCGGGTATTCTATTGCAAAGCGCAACCGCTCATCCCGGAACGAACCCGGCCGCGCAACGCCGGGCGGACTTGGCTGAGCCGCCGCCGGAGTTCCCTCCATCTGCGCCAACAGCCGGAAAGTAATCGGCGGGTGGACCGGGCGGCCTTCGACGGAGGACGGCGCAGCCCCCGGCGCCCCGCTGCCGGGCAGGGTGTAATACGGACCATTCGGGGAACACGCGACCCCGGACCAATCTCCGACACTGAGACCGGAGGCCCGCTCCCGGAGCTTCACCCAAACCGTTCCCGGGCGGCCGGCCTGTACCCGAAAAACGTGCCGCACGGCTCCACCCGGCTGCCCGTCGGTCCAGCCGGCCGGCGCCGAATCCGACTCTTGGAAGCCTTGACTGCCGACCTGAAGCCGGCAATCGGCGGGGGCGCCCGACACCTCCACCACAGCCGTGCCAGAGGCGCTAAAGACCAGACGGTAGCGCGCCTCTCCCTCCCGGGGCAGCCTGTCTTCCACGGCCTCGCCGGGCCGCAATGACGCCGCCTGCTGCGCCCCTAATGCCAAAGCGAACAAACTCCCGCAAACGATGAGATGGAACGTTGTGACCCCTGACGCCATGTTTAACTTCCCACGGTCGCACGAAACACACCGGAGGGTCAATTACGGGATGAAACCGTCCGCGGCAAGAGCCTAAGGCCATCCGCGTTCATCGGCGTTCATCCGCGGCTTGATTCGTTATCAGCGGCGGATGAACGAGGATTCAGCCGAAAAGGGGGGAGTTTAGCCCTTCCCGCACTTCGGGTGGGTCAGGCCAAGCCGCGGAGCATGAGTTCGAAGTAAAACGGCTTGAGGATGTACCGTTTGAGGATCCAACCGGCGCGGTGTTCCTTGCCAGGGTCGAGAAGCGGCAATGTCGGCCTTGGTTTCTTACTATAGTCAAATTCCGCCATCAGCACCTTGCCGTATTCCGTGACGAACGGACACGCGGCGTAGCCGTCATAGGCGGCGTCCGGAGCGCGCTTTTCCATAGCCGCAATCAGGTTGGCGGCGACCACGGGCGCTTGCATGCGGACAGCCGCCGCAGTCTTGCTGGTGGGCAGGTTCGCGACATCGCCCGCCACAAATACGTTCTTGAAGCGCTTGTGGACCAAAGTCGCCGGGTCGGTGGGCGTCCAATCGGCTTGCTTGCCCGTGGATTCGTCGTAGGCGAGAGCGGACTCGCGCACGAAACGCGGAGCGCGCATCGGCGGAACGATGTGCAGGAAATCAAACTCCACGGTGACGCGCTCGCCGGTTCCTGCCCCCTGTGCCGGACGCTTCTCAAACGTGACCCGGCGCGCCTCAGTATCGACCGACTTCACGCGGTGGTTCATCGTCACCGGGATTCCGCGCTCCGCGTAGATCTCTTCGAGGCGCTTGCGAAACGGCTGAATGTCATACAGGTGGTCGGTGGCGGTGTAAAAGCGAAAATCGACGCGATCCCGCGCCCCGCGGCGGCGGCAATAGTCCTCGGCGATCATGTTGATCTTTTTGGGCGCGCCGCCGCACTTCAGCTTGGTCCAAGTATCGGTGAAATATGCCCGCCCGCCGGTCTCCGGCAGCCTCTGGATCGCTTGCCAGCATTTCTGCGCTCCCTCAAAGACATAGATGCAATGGACGTTGCCCTCGCCGAGGCGCTCCGGCGAAACGCCCTCAATGCCTGAAAAGTCCATCTCCAAGCCCGGCGTGAGCACCATGTAGTCATACTCGATCACGCCGTGGGATTGCGTCTTCACCCGGTTCCGCTCCGGCTCGATTTCCACCACGCTGTCCTGAATTAACCGCACCCCGCCGGGTATGAGCGACTCCTGCGGGCGGTGGAGCTCGCCGGGAGTGAACACGCCCGCCGCCAGTAGGGTAAAGCCCGCCTGATAGAAATGCCGTGGCGCCGGGTCGATGATCGTGATGTCGGGTTCGGCAAGCCCTCTCCTGAGCCTTGCGGCGATATCCATGCCCGCCGCGCCGCCGCCGACGACAACGATGCGCCCCTTGGCGCGGCTCACGCGGTTGTTGACGAGATAAACGGCGCCTCCGGCGAGTCCGGTTCCGGCTAAAACGGCGCCGAATAAAAAGGTCCGGCGGGTGATTCGGGAGTCGGTGAGGGCAGTCATAAGCAGGGAAGCGGTTTCTTTTCAATATAGCGGAAGACAGGCGGGAGGGACAGAGACGTCTGCCCCCGGCTTAACGCTTGCCGGCGCGGTAGTCGGCGACGGCGTCGCGGACGTCTTGGATAGATTTGCCCGCGTCATGGAGCCATTCGCGCAGGGGTTTCCGCGGGTCGATGTTCGCAGGGGCGCCCAACCGCTTCAAAAGCCACTCTTTCGGCACGCCCGTCTTCAGAATCACTTCGTTCAGCGTCATGAAGCCCTTGACTTCCGCCTCATTGTGCCCGCCCTTTTTGTCGCCCTTGGCGCCTTTCTGTCCGTTCTTGGTTTCGCCACCCAGAAAGCCGCGCACCACGTCCCGCATCCGGTCAGGCTCGAACTTTATGTTGTAAGTCTCGGCGATGCGGTTGATGCGAAGATTCGGCGAAACCGTCGAAGGCAGGCTGGCTGCCGCATACAAGCGTTCCAGCGGGATGCCATAGCCCTGGGAGATGTCATTGAGCGACATCCAACCGCGAATCTGTTCGGCGTCGAGTTTCCCGGCGCTGTTGGTGAACTTCACCATGTCCGGTTTTGCCCGCCAATATCCGGAGAGCTTGCTCGCGCCAATCACGCTGAACAAACCTAACACCAGCAGCGCGGCGTACACCGGATGCGAGAAGCGCCAGCGTATCCCCTTGAGAGTCAGGACGTTCGGCTTGGGGCAGTGAACGGTGCAATCCAGACAGTGATTGCATTCAGCGTCCTTGATAACCTTCGTGGAAAGGAAATCCACATGCGCGAAGCACTTCTTCTGGCACAGATTGCAACCTTTGCATCCGTCCGTTTCGCGTTGGATCTTGGTGACGCCGAGCTTACCCAAAATCCCGATCACCGCGCCGAGCGGGCAGGCGTATTTGCAGAAAAACCGCTCATACTTCAAGGAACCAATCAAAACCACGCCTAGCGCGGCGTACGCCCAAGGCATCTCATCCAGCCCGTGCCCTAGGTGGAAAAACGCCAGGAACGGGTCATAAGGGCGGAACACCAGCGTTCCGAGATGCCATGTGAAGCCGATGATCACCACCAGAATGACGTACTTGAGATAGCGCAGGCGCTTTTCCCATGGTCCGGTAGGATTATAAGACTTCCGGAAGATCTTCCGCCCGAACAGCCCGAGCCATTCCTGCAAGCTTCCGAACGGACAAACCCAACCGCAAAAGCCGCGGCTGAACAGAAGCGTCAACAGAATCAGCGCCGCGAACAGAATCATGGCTGAAGGCTCAATCCGGCGGATGTAGCCGCCGGTAGTCAAGAAATAATAAAGGTTCTCGAGCCCGCCGAACGGGCAATAAGCCTCTACGGAAGGCGTTCCTTTCGGTCCCCCGCCCTTCACCTGATGGTCATACGCCACATGGAGCAGGAACACGAAAAAGAACAGCATCACAGCGTGGCGGATGAGCCGGACGTCTTTGTACCAAGGCTTTTTGCCGTTTGAAGTTTGCTTTGTATTCTGGCTCTGAATCTGCACTACCATCGGTTGGATGACCTCCGCCGGTTGAACACGCAAGCGCGCAGCCAATGCCAACCGCTAGCAGAATCAGTGAGATGGGTGCGCAAACCCTGCACGGGTTGCGAGTTGCGACAGGAGCAAGCGCAATTTTTGCGGGGTTACTTCTTTTTCCGAACTTCGCGGCGGCGCGCAGGGCGAGCGGCGCCTTCCTCCTGATTGTCCGGGGCGAGCCGGATCCACTTTCGGCGCTCTTCCTCGGAAATCACGGCATAGTCCGGCGTAGGCATGCCGGGGATCTTGATCGGCGCCGGGCGGTCGGATCTCCACCGGGCGAGCAGGCGCGTCATTTCAGCCACCCGCTCCTTGTGCTTGGGATCCGCCGCCAAGTTACGCTCTTCCTTGGGGTCGTTGGCGAGATTGTAGAGTTCTTTCTCGCCGCTTCCGTCCAAGCTGTTGTCGATCAGCTTCCAATCGCCGTCCACCAGCATGCCGCTGCGGAGCTGCGAATAGGCGCGGTTCTTCCAATTCGGATCCTGCCCGCGCGCTAGCGCCAGAAAGCTGCGCCCTTGAACGCCTTGCGGAATGGGGATGCCCGCCGTTTCCAGAATCGAGGGCAGGAGGTCGGTATTCTCGACCACGCGGTTCACCACCCGCCCGCCGTTTTCCCGGGCGCCCTTCGGTCCTTTCCAGATCAGGGGGACATGCGAAGAGCCTTCGTATTGGATCCCTTTGAACCAGCGCCCTTTTTCGCCGAGCATGTTGCCGTGGTCGGCGGTGAACAGGATCAGGGTGTTGTCCTCCATGCCAAGGCGGCGCAGTTCGGCGAACAGCCGCGCTAACTGATCGTCGACGTGGGTGATGGCGCCGAAGTACTTGGAGCTCATCACCCGCACCATGTTCTCGTCGTCCACCCAGTGGCGCTTGGCGCGATCTCTCTGCGCCGCACGGGCTTCTTTCGCGTTGGGCGGCAGTTTGGGGATGGGGAAATTCGCCTTGTCGTACATGCTGAAGTACGGCTCGGGTTCGACAGACGGAGAGTGGGGCTTCAGGTAACTCGTGAAGAGGAACCAAGGCTGAGGCTTGTCCTTCCGGCTGCGGAGGTATTCGATCGAACGGTCCGTGATCCATTCGGTCTCGAAATCTTCCTTGGGATAGAGGAACTCGCCGACGTCGCGCCCGAGCGGGTCGTCCGGCCAAGGGCAGGTGCCCGGCTTCCGCGGGAACTTGGCCGGAGAGCCGTGTTTCTTCCTTAAGTACTCGTTGTAGCCCAACTCCGGCGTGGGTCCTTCGCTGCTGAAACTCCAGAACTGATCGAATCCGTATCCGAACCGCGCCGGCGTGTAATGCAGTTTCCCGGCGATGGCGGTGTGATAGCCGTAATGCTTCAATATGGACGGCAGGAAGATCTCGCCGTTGTGCGCCGGTACGCCGTTGATGGTGACGCCATGCACGTGAGCGTACCGCCCGGTGAAGGCGGATGCCCTCGCCGGAGAGCAGACCGGCGAGACGGTGTAGGCGCGGGAAAAGCGGACCCCTTCCGCCGCGAGCTTGTCGAGGGTGGGCGTCCGGACGACCGGATGCTTCTCGCACCCCATGGCGTCCCACCGCATCTCGTCCACCATGACGAAAAGGATGTTGGGCCTCCGTTGGGCTGCCCGCAGCGCCGCGGGAGCGGTGGCGGCGGCCAAAAACTCGCGCCGGGTCAAGGAACTCATGCAGTTCTCCTATTGATGGTTTCCATGATACCTAAGTTAACCCGCGTTTCCGGGCCGGGACTCGGAAAGTCCGTCTTGTTACGATGAAGGCAATGCCCGCCCGAGTGTTGATCGTGGACGACGAGGAGAATCAGCGGCAGGGTCTGGCGGCAATGGCGGCGGCATGGGGCTTCCAAGCCGAGACCGCCGGGGACGGACAGGAGGCTTTGGACAAGCTGGAATCCTTCCCCGCAGACGCCATCGTCACCGACATGATGATGCCGCGGATGGACGGCGCCGAGCTGCTGCGCCGGCTGAACGCGCGCGCCGACGCCCCGCCGGTGATCGTGCTGACCGCTTTCGGGGGCATCGAGAACGCCGTGACCACCGTGCTCGACTTGGGCGCATTCTGGTTCCTGGAGAAGCCAATCAACGCTGCGGCGCTGCGCCTGCTGCTCGAGCGCGCCACCACGCAAAGCCGTCTGGCGGGCGAGGCGCGCGGGCTCAAACGGCAGCTTATGGCGCAGGGCATGGCGGGAGACCTGGTGGGGCGCTCGCGAGCCATGCGGGAAGTGCTGTCGCTCGTCGAGCAGGTGGCTCCGAGCCGGGCGAACGTGCTGGTGACGGGCGAAAGCGGGGTGGGCAAGGAGATCGTAGCTCGCGCTATCCATTCGCTGAGCCCGCGCGCGGCGGGACCGTTCGTGGCGGTGAATTGCGCGGCGATTCCGGAGTCCCTCATGGAGAGTGAGCTGTTTGGCCACGAGAAGGGCGCTTTCACCGGAGCAGTGGAGCGGCGGGCGGGTTGCTTCGAGCTAGCCAACGGCGGAACTCTACTGCTCGACGAAATCGGAGATATGCCGGCGGCGACCCAAGCCAAGCTATTGCGCGTGCTCGAGGACTCGCGGGTGCGCCGCTTGGGCGGGCGCGCGGAAATGCAGGTGGACGTCCGGGTGATCGCCGCCACCAATCGCGTTCCTGAGGAAGCCGTAAGGAGGGGACAGCTTCGCGAGGATCTGTATTACCGGCTCAACGTATTTCACATTCAGATTCCCCCGCTCAGAGAGCGCAAGGAGGACGTTCCGCTCCTGGTGGAGGCGCTTCTGCCGGGTTTGAACGCCAAGCACGGCTGCCGGGTGACCGGAGTGGACGCCGCCGCTTTGGAGATGCTCATGGCTCGCGACTGGCCGGGCAACGTCCGCGAATTGCGCAACGTGCTGGAACGGGCGGTGATTCTGGCGGGCGAAGGCGCCATCGCGCCGCAGCATCTGCCGCAGCCCGGCGCCGCCAAGCCCGAAGCTGCCGCTGCAACGCCTCCGGACGCGGTCGTAATCCGCATCGGAACCACTGTGGACGAAGCCGAGCGCGCTCTGATTTTGCGAACCTTGGAGCACGCCGGCAACAACAAAACGCGGGCGGCGGAAATCCTCGGCATTAGCCTGAAAACGCTGCACAATAAACTGAAAGAGTACGCCGGCGAGACGGCTTAAAGTCTCATGTCCCTGAAAGCCCGCCTGGCCTCGACCATCGCCGTTCTGGCGCTCGTGATCGTAGCCGGACTGTCCGCGTTGAGCCTGGCGGCGGTGGCTTCGGCGCGGTTTGAGGACACCTACGAGCGCGGGCGCATGATCGGGCTTCAGGCTCAGGAGCTGCTGATGGTGCGGCTGCGAGCGCTCACGCCTCCGCCTTCCGATGCGGAAGCGGTTCGGGAAGCCGTCCGGAAGGACGATACGCTCGGGAGGCTGCTTCGCGATCTGCTCGCCACGTCCCGCGCGGTGGTGGCGATTGCGATTACCACGCCGGATGGGCGCGTGCTTGCGGCTTCGGATCCGGCGCTGGTCGACAAGGCGTTGCCGCCCGCGCCGCCCCTGGCGGAGTGGCAGAAACAGGGGATTTGGCTCCGGCTGTGGGAGATTTTCAGGAAGAGCCGGAATTACGAGGTGGACATCGCGCTTGCTCCGGCGGCGACCGACGCGGCTTGGCTGCGGATCCGGGTGCTGGTTTCCTCGGTTCTGCTGCGCGCCGCGGTGACGCCCCTCATCCGGGAACTTGGCGTGGCGCTCTGCGTGTCGCTGCTGGCGGCGCTGGTCGCCGCTTTCGCCGCCGTGCGCTTCGCCATGCGCCCGCTCAACGCGATTGCCGTGGCGATCGACCGCATCACGAAGGGAGAGGCGGCGGAACCGGCGGAGCGGGCGCCGGCTGAAGTGGCGGCGGTCCAATCGCGGCTCGATGTGCTCGGACAACAGTTTCGGGGCGCGCGCGAGGAGGCGCAGCAGGCGCGCAGCCGCGTGGAAGCTCTGCTCGAGCGGCTGGAAGAAGCGATTCTGCTGTTTGACGGCGAAAACCGCCTGATCATCGCCAACCGCGCTGCCGAGGATTTTCTCAAACTCAGCCGGTGGCAGATGATTGGCCGTTCGATGGAGGAACTTTTGCCTCCTTCGACTTCGCTGGGCGCGGTGGCGCACTCCGCCGTTGGATTGCGTAAGCCGCTGCATCAGCATCTGGTGACGATTGACCGCGAGGGCGCCCCACCCCTCAACCTGCTCATGGACGTGGACCTGCTCGAGTCTTTCGGGACGCGCGACCGGCGCGTGGCGCTGATCACGCTGCGGGACGCGGAAACACGGCGGCAGATCGGCGCGCAGTTGGACGTAGCGGCGCGCCTTGCCGCCATCGGGCGCATTACCGGCGGCGTAGCGCACGAAATCAAGAATCCGCTGAACGCCATCGCGCTGCACCTGGAAGTAATGCGAGCCAAGATGCAGACGGGCGATGCGGATGTCACGGCGGAAATGGACGTCATTTCGAGAGAAATTGCGCGGCTCGACCGGGTGGTCAAGACCTTTCTCGACTTCACCCGCCCGGTGGAACTGCGCCTCACGGATTTCGACCTCCATCAGATTGCAGCGGAGGCGGCGGCCCTTGTCGAGCCGCAAGCGCGGTCGCAGAGCGTGTCCGTGCACATCAGCGGCGCCGGTCACAAGGTGATGGTCCGCGGCGACCGCGACTTGATCAAACAGGCTACCCTCAATTTGGTGGTGAACGCTGTGGAGGCGATGAAGGGCGGCGGGACCCTGCGTTTGTGGGTTCGCGCCGAAGGTCCGTGGGCGGAACTCATAGTGGCGGACACGGGTCCGGGGATACCGCCGGAGGCGGGCGAGAAGATTTTCAACCTTTATTACTCGACCAAAGCCAAGGGCTCGGGGATTGGCTTGGCGGTCGCCTTCCGCGTGGCGCATTTGCACGGCGGGTCCATCGATTTCACGAGCGAGCCGGGCAAGGGCGCGGCTTTTCGCCTGCGCTTCCCTGCCTTGACGGAGACGGCGGCATGAAACGCCTGAGCGCGCTGCTGGCTCTCCTGCTGTTAGCGGCGTCGTGCAACCCGTTCCGCAGGTCCAAGCCCCCGGCGCCGCCGCCCGCGCCGGCGCAGCGCCCGGTGTCGCAGCCGGCGGACCAGGACATGATCCCGCCCCCGCCGGAGCTTCCGGCGGCGGAACCGAAACTGCCGACGGCGGAACCGCCTCAGGTCACGCCGCCAAAACCTCCGCCTTCCAAGCCTTCCCGGAAAGCGCAACCAAAGGCGCAGGCGCCGGCGCCGGCGCCCCCGGCGGCGCAGCCCTCCCCACCTCCCGCCGAGTTGCCGCAGCTTCGCCCGGTATTGACCGCCGAAGAACAGCGGCAACTGAATCAACTGATCGACGCCCGCTTGGCGCGCGCCCGCGCCGCGCTCGCCAAAGCGCCCGATTCCGGCACGGCGCGGCAAGTTCGCACTTTCATCGCCCAATGCGAAGAAGCCCGGAAAACCGACCTGCTCCGCGCCGCGTCACTTGCCGAACGCGCCGACCTGCTGGCGCAGCAGCTAAAGTAATCGCGGTTTGCCGGAGCGAGCGCGCGATCGAGTGTTATCCGGGACCTGTGGCCGGGCACTGACCGTCCGGTCCCACGAGCGACCTGAGAAGCGCCTCGTGCCTGCGCACCGCGTCAGTCGCCCGTACAGCCGGCCACCTCCAACTGCGCATCGACAAGCTACGGTCCGGCGGCCACCGCCGGAGCATGCTTCTGGCAAGCGGACACTGGGCCTCGCGCGGCAGGGAGGGGAGCGCTTCGATCAGAACGGGCGTCGCGTCCGAGCTTAGCGACATCGCGTACTTGACGTCGAACCGGGCTTGGTCCCCCGCGGAGACAAGCCGCGCCACATTCACGCGGGCGATCAACGCATCCGGGTTCATCGCGAACAAGAACACGACCGCCGCGAGTCCGGACGCCAGCATCCCGAACGCGAACCATTCGCGGCGCCCCCGCAGGACGGTCGCAGCCAGCCATAACAGCATCGCGCCGATCCAGATCAGCAGCGCCGCCGCATAGAACCGGGACTCCGTGAGCCCATAGCTGGCATAGTACAGGCGCAGCCGCTCGAACGCCGATGCGGCGACTGCCAGCACCAATCCGATGAGCGCGCCCGACAGAGAGCGGAAGATCAGGACGTCCCGCCGCGTGCGGCGCTCCAGAATCCAATCCGCGGCCAGCAGCACGGGTACAACGAGCACGACGGCGAACACCAATTCGAAGAAGCCGCGGCGAGCATACTCCGCATATGTCAGGTTTGGCGTGACCCGGACGAGCGCGTCGCCGCCGAACAGGTAACGGAACTGCACGGCGACGAAAGCCAGGAAAAGCAAGTCGAGCGCCGCCAGCGCCGTGGCGGCTTCGGTGATCCCGAGCCCCGGCCGTTTCACGGCACGGGCGACTGGAGCTCCATCCCGCCACAGGGAATAAAGCGGCGTCAGCGCCGTGCCGGTCAGGAAGCCGCGCAGGTAACCGGTCGATATCCACGCGAGAATCGCGAACAACACGAGATGGCTCGCGATCCACTCAAAGTCGAAACGGAAGATCTTCGCCGCCAGCTCGGCGAACACGGCGTCGGCTGAGATGAACAGCGCGCCGAACACCGCTACCAGCGGCACGGCGATCAGAAGACCGCGCGCAATCGCAGCAGCTTTGCGCCATCTCTCTCCGCGGGGGCGCCCGGGGCGGGAGAAAGCCCGAACTGCGTCCACAACCGCAAGCGCCGCCGCGGTCCATGCATGCAGCGCGCCCACCACGAACGCGACGCCGTATTGAAGTATGCCGGCGCTGCGCACCCAACAGGCGGTGGGCCTGTAAGCCGCGAGCGCGAAGCACAGCACAGCGCCGCCGAGCGCGAGCAGGATCAGCGGCGGGGCGGCTCGCCACGCAGGTCCGGTCGAAAACAAAACGCCTAGAACCAGCCACGCAGCGCGTTCGCGGTCCAGCGCGAGGGTAGCCCGGCGGCTCAGCGCAAGCACGGCAGCCGCCACCAACGCCACCCACAACGACAAGTTGATGCCCACAGGTCCGGAACCGTGCAAAAGAGCGTCGCCCGCCGCGCCGAGAATCACACCCGCTACAAGCAACGGCCCGGCGGCGGCAGGGGGCGCGGGAAACAGGCGGGCAATCGCCCGGAGCGCGCCGCCAATCGGACCGCTATCGGAGCGCTCGGGGGACGCACCGCGATCTTGCGCGGCTTCGATCCGTTCCGGATGTCCCGGTTCTGAAGCCATCCCGGCGCTCATTTCCTCCGCCTTCTCGGAACTTCATTCAATCGTGCCATACTTGCACCTTACCACGCAGGCAGTCTGCGCATATTCAACCTCATTCCGCGGCGCGCCAAGTTCGCGCTTGTGCCGGTGGGGGTGGGCCGTTTGGGCGCTTTTGCACCCGCCGCTTGATTCGCTATGCTTTTCATTAGCCAGAGTGTTTGTTTTCGTAATAAAAGCTGCTACACTACGGATGGTTCCACCGTTAGGAGGCCAATAGTTGGCAGAAGATATTCGATCCGCCGTGTGCGCGGGCAATCCGCCAGATGAGAGATACCTGATACCGGTGCTGTGCAGCGCTTTTCGGGTGATCGAGGAGCTGTCAGGCGGCGGGAGCTTGACGTTGAATGATTTAGCTCAGCGGACCAGGATTTCCAAGTCGACGGTGTTTCGCATCCTGAGGACGCTTACTCACCTCGGTTACGTCAAACGCGCCGGCAACCGCAGTTACAGTTTGAGCTTCATGTTCCGCGAGTTGGTGGACGGCGACAATTCCGCTGAGACGCTGCGGCGAGTTGCGCTGCCGGAGATGCTCGCCTTGCGGGATCAGTTTCACGAAACAGTGAATCTCGGAAGGCTCGAGCTGGATAAGGTCATGTACATCGAGGTCGTGCCAAGCGAGTATGCCCTCCGCCTTCACGAGCGCCCGGGCGCGTTTGTCCCGCTTCACTCAAGCGCTTTAGGCAAGGCGATCCTGGCGTTCTCAGACCCGGAATTTGCCGCTGGTCTCATCCGCGGGCGGGAGCTGGAGCGTTACACAGACGCCACGATTACGGATCCCGACCAATTTCTGGAAGAGTTGAAACGCGTTCGCCGTCAAGGCTATGCCATGGACCGGGGCGAAACCCACCCTTGGGCCAATTGCATCGCCGCACCCATTCTCGACGCTTCCGGCGTGGCTCTGGCCGCCATCAGTATCTCCGGTCCCTCTTCCCGTTTCCAACCGCGCAAAGACTCACCCGTTGTGGAGAGCTTGATCGCGGCCACGTCCCGGATTTCCCATCAACTGACTTCCCGCTCTGGCTGAGCAGCCGCGTGAGACGCGGGGAACTCCGGAGGGTTGGAGTGTACCCGATGGCCGCTCCACAGTCCTCGCTGTTCCTAAAA
>FWPV01000838.1_pt1 | contig 48540 bp, 39 predicted proteins | sample 2228371 | NCBI WGS metagenome assembly FWPV01 (sample SAMEA103939776, study PRJEB20133) | metagenome | reverse complement strand
TAGACATCGTTGCACAGCCACCAGGAAAGAGATTACAAAATGTCACACTTCTGTCGGGTGGAGAAAAGGCACTGACTGCGTTGGCGTTACTATTTGCTATTTTCCAGTATAAGCCGAGCCCCTTTTGTGTCTTGGACGAGGTTGATGCTGCCTTGGATGATATGAATATCCATCGGTTCAATGAATTGGTACGAGAAATGTCCTCTTCTTCGCAGTTCATTGTCATTACTCATAACAAGCAAACTATGGAGATTGCAGGTTCCTTGTTCGGTGTGGTTATGGAGACCCCTGGTGTATCGAAGATAGTTTCAGTTCGTATGGAGTAGGCAACTCCTGTCCTTTTCGATGACCCTATCATCCTCCTTACCTGCCGATTACTTCGCGTAGCGAAACGGAACGCACATGGCTTGTCTATCGTGGTAGCGTTGCTGTGCAGTTTCCCGGAATATCGAGAACAAGGTGATGTGTATGGAGCGAATCGAAACACTAGTGCAGGGACTCAAGATTGTACGCAGTCCCTTTGGTGCAGATTGTACGGGTGTGTGTCAAGTACTTGTGGTTTCTGGGCTCGTTGTAGCCCTGATCGTCGTATCGATGCTCGCTGTCTGGCTCGTGCGCCACAAGAAAGCACAAAGGCACGTCACGGGTACTCCATCCCCTCGTAATGATTCCGCTGCGGTACAGGCTGAACCGATTGAGACAGAAGTAGTTGAACCAGTCGAAGAGATCGATGAGACCTTAGTTTCCCAGCACGCGCCTCAGGTGGCTCCAGTGGATGCTGTAGCGACTGGGACGAGAGAGGAACCGCCGGAGGCTGTGTACGAGCCGGTGAAAGAACCCGAGGAGACGCTGCTCGACAGGGTGAGGAGCAGACTCTCTAAGACCCAGGAGATGCTGGTCGGAAGGTTGGAGCGACTTGCGCTCAGAAGAGGAACCATCGATAGAGACGTGTATGAAGAGCTTGAGGAAATCCTTATGACCGCGGACATGGGTGTCAAGACAAGCTACTATCTGCTGGCTCAGCTTCAGCAAGAGATAGAGCGGAAGACAGTAAAGACCATCGATGCATTGAAGGGTATCCTGAAGGAACAGATCTATGCCATCTTTGATGCTGCTGTGGCACCTGCTGAGGTAGATGTGGATCGTGCAACACCGTTTGTGATCATGGTCGTAGGTGTGAATGGCGTGGGTAAGACAACGACCATAGGCAAGCTGGCAGCGAAGCTGAGCAATGGGAGACGTAGGATCATGCTGGTAGCAGCTGACACATTTCGGGCCGCAGCAATTGAGCAGCTCGAGATCTGGAGTCAGAGGGTCGGCGCTGACTTCATAGCTCAGCGACCTGGCTCAGATCCGTCGGCTGTTGCGTACGATGCACTACACGCGGCGCGTGCAAGGGGAACCGATGTGGTGATCGTCGACACCGCAGGCCGACTGCATACCAAGACGAATCTCATGGAGGAGCTCAAGAAGGTAAAAAGAATCATAGCTCGGGAACTACCTGGCGCCCCTCACGAGGTGTTCTTGGTCTTGGATGCAACAACTGGTCAAAATGCGATCCTACAGGCAAGGACCTTTCATGAGGCATTGAATGTAACGGGACTTGTACTGACGAAACTCGACGGGACTGCCAAAGGAGGTGTGATCGTAGGGATCGTTCACGAGTTGAAATTGCCGGTTCGGTACATTGGAATAGGAGAAGCGATGGATGACCTGACCGAATTCGATCCTGCCGTGTTCCTCAACGCATTGTTCTAAGAGTTGGTGTGCTTGGTCCTGCTGCTGCCAGCGCCGGCATGAAGTACAGCAAGGATCTGTCTATGGATTCTCCCATTTGAAACGACAAAATGAGGGCAGGTAGGACGTGGTGGATTTCCATAGAGGTCGGTTACACGGCCTCCTGCCTCTTGTACCATGAGAACCCCTGCAGCTGCGTCCCATCGTTCAAGCTTGGTAATCCAGTACCCATCGAATCTTCCTGCGGCCACATAGCATAAATCCAGAGCTGCTACGCCTGTGCGCCGTATGCCTTGGACGTGATGGAGCATGCGAATAAACCTCATGATGTTGTTGTCAGCATTCTGCTGCAGATTGTTGGGAAATCCCGTCGCCAGAAGACAACGAATGAGACGCGATTCTCCGCTCGTACGAATCCTCTTACCGTTCAGGTATGCGCCCTGGCCCCGCATCGCAGTAAACTCCTCGTTTCGCAGCGGATCAAGTACGACGCCGAGCTGGACAATTCCATTGTATTCCAGGGCGATTGAACAGCAGAAGTGAGGGATCCCATGACTGAAATTCATGGTGCCGTCAAGGGGATCCACGATCCAGCGGTACAGGGAGGAAGTACCTGAAACCGTCGATTCTTCGAGCAAAAAATCGTGCGAGGGGTAGCGGGACCTAAGCGTCTTGACTATGATCGCTTCGCATGCGTGGTCCACTTCTGTGACGAGATCGCGGAGTCCCTTGAATGAAACTCTATGTGGCTTGTTGACTTCGTCTTTCTGAATAGCTCCTGCTTTGCGGGCTGCTTCTATCGCCGCAGCGCTAAGGTCGATAAGTTCGCGTCGGTCGAGGGTGGTCTTTCTTGCTTGCATGCGTTCACCGTATACCATTACTGAAAGAACCGCGAAGCACGTGCGGAGATGGGATGATAGACGAGTTGAAGAAGATCCTCTGTCTCCGAGACCTTGAAGTCAGAAGGGACCGCAAAGATGTAGGTTCTAAAGGCCACTATATCCTCAACCTTATCAAGCCGATGGAGTGCGTACCCCGTTGAAGCCCAGGTGCCGAGGAGAGCTGGTTCCTTTTCGTCAGTGTAGGAGTTGTCGTCAAGGTAGAAAAGCTCCATACAGTCTCGAATAGATTGGGCATGCATATTAAGGATATTGGCCCACCCGCCTTGAGGTCCTACCAGAAGAGACCAGCGGTAGAACTCGGGTGAGAGATGTTGCTCTTGCGGTGACATGATCCCGTCAACGAGGCATCCTGCTCGATCTGAATTGACCGAGTTGTACCAGTACATACCCGTGGCGTTCTGGCCAAAATCCGTTGTAAACATTGCGTCAATTTTGGAAAGCTTTTTTAGGACGCGCGGAAGGTTTACTTCGCCATCAAAGTAAAAGAAGCGGGCATAATACTGGCTTTCTGTTTCTAATCTGGTAGCTCCTGCAAGCCAGTCCATTTTCAAACCCTTTATCACTATGCTGTTGGTTACACGTCTCGTAACACGGATAGGACCGTCATTGTAGCTTACTACGTAAGGAACAATATTGTTCTTTGGATCGAAATCCAAATGAATGCCCAACACATTCAGCTTGACTCGTACCCTGAAGGTCTGTAGCAAGTTGACCTCAGTCCCTCCTGCGTTCTTAGGAATTATCCAGCATCCGTAGGCAAATGGTTTATCTGCGTCGGGGAAGCCTGTGACATAGTGTGATCCCTTTATCTGCTCAGTAGTATGACCATTTGCTACAACAAGACTATAGTCCACGTAGTCTGTACTGGCATGGGTCGGCTTTCCATTGGCGGGCTTCATAATGTATGCCCACCCGGTCTGGTTGTTCACATGATCCAGGACCTCGATTTCCGAAGCTTTAGTAAAACCCTCTGGGATGGACTGTCCAGGATAACGGCAACCCGTGTCTTGTGCCATAAACAAGACCTGAAACCTCCCGGATAGGACAGTAGGTTTATCCTTGTTGGGGATGAAATCATACACCGCCTTTTTTCGGACTCGATTTACATAACCAGGGATTACCATGCCGTCCTCTCCGATCAGATCGATTTGTGAAGGGATGGTTCGGAATCCCTGGGGCGTATACACATAGACTCCCAGGTTGTCTATGGGCTCTCCATCAAAGAAGCCTTGAAGAGCATCGCCTTCGAAGACGACAGGATCCCATTGGCGTCGGAGCCTCTCGCAGGGTGCCTCCTGTGCGGCTACTGGTTGGGCCGAGGGCAGGCCTGTGCCACAAAGGGCGTACAGAATGGCAGACACAGATGACGTCATCGATAGTAGCCGGACAAGGCCCCTCCAGATGTGAACGCACGTAGGTGCAAGGTATCTTGGACTCCGTGCTGTCGAACAGGGTACGCATACTACCCGAGCCATACGGTCTCCTCCTTATCATTATCGGGCAGGGTCTGTCCCATGTGAGCTACAGATAATAGATTCTTGGCAAAAATGCAATCGATTGAGCAAATGAAGGTAGCAGTGCTGTCGGAAGGCGTATATGAATATCAGCGGTGTTCACCTTCCTCTCCTGGCAATGCTGAGATCCATTGGTCACAAGGGGCTGTGAACAGGTCGTCTCTCTTAGGATACACACAATATTCATACTAGTGCGGCAGCACACTCTCTCACTTTCATGTAACTTGGGCGACACGTGCAAGAACTCCCTGGCACACGAGCGTTTCGTATCTCATAGCTGCTGGTACCTCCGTCAGTAAGATGTCGATTGGCATAGAGCCGTCTCTGCCATGGCACGTCTCTTGCTATGCAGTGGTCACTGGACGTGGGCCTCGAGGAGGGAGAAATGAATGCTGGAAGGGCCAATCAAGATAGGCGAAAAGGCGGTTTACGCATTGGGGAAATAGCACGCATTGTAAAAGAAGAGGCGATGAGTGTCGTGCCTGACGAGCAGTGCGCCGAGAAAATTTGTCAGCAGGTACTGTTCCACATCGTGTGCTCACATATCGAGATGATTGAATTGGTACGGCCCGACAGCTCGGGTAAGTAGGGAAGTACTTTCGTATGGATCCAAACAAGTCCAGCTCCTCACGCAAGAGGCTAGGGCAACTGCTCGAGGAAAAGGGGTGGATCAATGCGACAGAGCTCAAAAAGGCCCTTGCAAAACAGCAGGCCACAGGGAGAAAGCTCGGTGAGATACTTGTTGATCTAGGCCTTATTGGGGAACAGATAGTACTCGATACACTCTCGCAATCAACAAGCCTCTTAGTTGTGGACCTGAACAAGGTGCAGATCGAACCTGATACCCTTTCTGCTGTCTCTTACCATACAGCCCGAAAATACAGATGCCTTCCTCTGAAGAAAGAAGGGCGAGTCCTTCACCTCGCGATGGCTGATCCTTTCAATGCCGATCAACTCCAGGATCTAAGTTTTGTAACCGGCTTACGGATACGACCATACCTGTGTTCGTCCCGAGAGATAGACGTTGCTATCGAACAGCACTACGGTCTCGAAGGGATGGTCAATACTGACCTCGATTGTAACGCAAAGGAATCTCAGCTGGAGTGGACGGCGATTACGCTCGAGGGCCAGGATGGCTGGTCGCAGGACAACGAGGACCGTACAGAGCCCGCAACGAAAGAGAACGCTACTGCAGTACCGGTCGTACGACTGGTAAATGTCCTTCTCATTGAGGCGATCAAGAAGGAGGTGAGCGACATCCACTTTGAGCCGACCAAGTCAGGCCTCCGGGTACGATTCAGAATGGATGGCCATCTCCGCACACGGATGGAGATCCCGAAGCACATACAAGGCCCGTTGATCAGTCGGCTGAAAGTCATGGCTCGAATGGACATTGCCAACAAACGAGTGCCTCAGGATGGTGGCATACGTGTGAGTACTGCCTCCAAGAATGTCGATGTACGAGTCTCAAGCTTGCCAACGCAATATGGCGAAAAGGTGGTGCTCCGGATACTCGACCAGACGGTACGGCGTGCAGACCTTGCTAGTTTGGGCTTGACACCTGACGACGTAAAGAGACTCGAACAGTGCTATACCCGCTCACAAGGTATGCTGTTGGTGACCGGGCCAACTGGAAGCGGAAAGAGCACGACACTTCATGCCATCCTCAAATTGCTGCGATCGGATGAAATCAACATTGTGACGGTAGAAGATCCTATCGAGTACGAGCTTGAGGGGATAAACCAGGTGAATGTCCGTAGGGAGGCAGGATTGGACTTTGCCTCGTGCCTGCGGGCAATTCTGCGGCAAGACCCTGACGTGATCATGGTGGGCGAAATACGAGATCAGGAGACTGCAGAGGTGGCCGTGCGTGCGTCCCTTACAGGTCACCTTGTCCTTTCGACGCTTCATACCCAAGACACGGCTTCAACGGTCACACGGCTCCTCGATATCGGCATCAAGGAGTATCTTCTGAAATCTTCGCTCATTGCCATTGTCGCTCAGCGGCTTGTTCGAAGGATCTGTCCTGAATGTCGGTATGAATACCACCTTGATCCTGAAATGTTTCAGAGTCTTCAGCCATATGGTCTTGACACGACATGTCTTTACCAGGGTCGGGGATGCAGCGCATGCGAAGGGAGTGGATTTCGTGGAAGGATTGGACTGTTTGAGATCATGGAGATTGATGGAGTGTTGAGGGAAAACGTTGGCCAAGGCGTATCTGAGGCTCGACTCCGTGAGGTGGCACGTAGTCGCGGCATGAGAACACTTTTTGAGGACGGTCTCCAAAAGGTGTGCAGCGGGATCACTACGCTTGAGGAAGTGTTTTCAGTGAGCAGGCCAGAACCTGATCGCAGGAAGAGCTGTTCGGGATGCAAAAAGGCACTGGAGGTAGCTTACAGGTTTTGCCCCTACTGCGGTCAACGCGCAGGTGAATGAGCGAACTATCATGGTTCTGATGGCAAAGATACGTAGTGTCCCTACCCCTTACCTCTAGTCCCACCTCAAGTGAAGCGCGTATGTCTGTTGCGTACGGTGAGATATGTGCCGCAGCCAACCACTCCTGTACCTTTCGAGGGGCCGTAGTCGTGTAGGTACACTGCTCGCTCTAATCAGCTCATAGGTGCCAGGAAGCCTCTAGGCTCGACGATCTTGACCCGTCCGATCGAGCAGTACCAGTCCTTATTGACATACTCTGTACACGCGATAGCCTTATGAAGAGGCACGTTTAGTATCGTTACTGCACAGCCTGCCGCAGGCACTGTGCACCTTTCTCCTGTTTGATGGTCCTGCGGTAGTTGAACTGTAGATTACGGCAGCCGAGGGATAGCTGAAGCGACATGTCAGATGCATATGTTGCATCTGAAAAAGCACGAGGGGTGAACATGTGAAATGGACAGAGCAAGGAGGCCCACATAGGCTAATGCTACGGAAGCACAAGCAACGTGCCATCCTGCTGCTAGCTACTGTGCTGGGGTTTCTCACATATTGTTTCCCCGACATAGACACTGGATTTCATATCTTCACGTGGTGGGGTGTCGGTGGTCCGTGCTTGGCTTCTGCAGAAGAGCGTCAACTCAGTAGCAGGGGCCACAGGACCTATCCATACCTCATACGGTACCGAATCGAGATAGATGGAGACATAAACGTGTTATCGATGAGTCGGTACTATAAGTTTCACGATCTTGCCTTTGATGCTGATGCACGTCAGGAAGATGATTGCCTACGGTATCATATCGTCGGACTTCGGCAAGAACAGCAGGAATATGTGAATTACGGCATTGGCCAGGGACCGAGGCGTCATCAGCGCTATGTGTTGTTGGATCATCTCCCTTCAGAGGACGAACTAACGCGTATCAATGAGGCGATTATTGTGAGCGAGAAGGCCAAGCTAGGGGATGTATATGCACCTGTCAGAGTCCCGGCTCCTGAGTACGATGAAGAAGCTCGCATGTTCGATGAGGAAGAAGAGCACAATGGAGGTGCCAGTGGAGACACCTTTGGAGGCAAGAAGGCCTATTTCAATTACTACATCTGGCAAAAGCCGTTCCTGGGATTCAGCTTTTGCCAGGCCGCAGTGGGCACGGTAGTGAGCGTCGACAACAGTGTAAAACTGAGACCTGTTAGCACACCAGGGGGCAAGAGAGCTAGTCCGAGATTTTTCGAGATCCTTGCGTATAGCCTGCTCGCGTTGCCTGCTTTTTTCGATGAACCGGTCCCCAGCACTGCCCTGTCCGGGTCCTCGTGGACAGTGTCCACAACAGGTCTTATCCAGGGGCTAGTAGACCTTTGCAGGGAAGTCTATGGCAGGAAGATGAGTATTATTCACGCTGAAGCAGCAGAAACGAACACGGTGAGGTACGTTGGCCACATGATTAGCGACACACCTATCCTCAAGGTGACAGGCTCATGCGGAAAAGGGGCACCGGTCGGTGTCAGGGTCAGTGGGTTGAAAGGTTACATTTGGATTGAGTCCCTGGAGCGCGAGGTACTCTTTGATACGAGCTCTTCACGGATCCTCAAGGACGACCTGAGAGTGGACTTCGGTATAGAACGAGAAGCCAAGATCCTCGGAGTGAGAGGACGCAAAAACAGGATCGAGCTACTCATAGCCGATCGATGTTGTGGAGAGGGGCATCACGTCGATGACGAACTCGTTCGTGCGTATGAGAGGTGCTATGCACGAGAAACCGTGAAGTGACCAGGCGAGCGAACCGCACGTACTCTGACTCTGCCGTGGGCACGACTACCTAGAATGCAGAAAGCCCTGTAAGATACTGGCCTATAATCAGGATATGGATTTGATGGGTGCCCTCATACGTCTTTACGGATTCCAGGTTGCACATGTGTCGTATGACCGGATACTCATCACAGATACCGCTTGCACCCAGAATCTCGCGAGCACTCCGAGCTATCTCAAGGGCTATAGCTACGTTGTTCATCTTAGCCATTGAGATCTCCACGTGCGTTAGCTTTCCCTGGTCCCTTCGCCTTCCAAGATGATAAGCGAGAAGCTGCCCTTTCGTAATCTCTGTCGCCATCCATACGAGTTTTTCTTGAATGAGTTGAAACCCTGCTATTGGTCGATCGAACTGGACCCTCTGCCGTGCGTACTCAAGGGCTGTCGTGTAACAGGCTAGCGCTGCGCCGAGGCTTCCCCATGCAATGCTGTATCGTGCGTGGTTAAGACACATAAGCGGGGACTTTATGCCTTGGGCCTGGGGAAGTCTATTTTCCTTAGGGATGCGGCATTCTTCAAAACACAGTTCCGAGGTGCAGGAGGCCCGTAAGGAGAATTTTCCTTTGATCTCGCGCGAGGAAAACCCGGGCGTTCCCTTTTCCACGAGGAATCCCTGGATGGTTTCTCTTGTCTTGGCCCATACCACGGCGATGTCTGCGATATGGCCATTGGTGATCCACATCTTGGTCCCATTGAGGACGTATGCGTTGTCGGCCTCTCGTGCAGTTGTGCGCATTCCTGCAGGATTTGAACCGAAATCTGGCTCTGTAAGTCCAAAACAGCCAATCGCATCGCCACGGGCAAGGGCAGGTAGCCAACGTTCTTTTTGTTCCTCGGAGCCGAACATATAAATGGCTGACATTGCCAACGCGCCCTGCACTGAGGCAAGACTCCGTACGGCACTATCGCCCCGTTCGAGCTCCTGCATGGCCAGCCCATAGGCGACTGAATTGATTCCAGCGCATCCATATCCACGCAGGGTAGAACCAAAAAGACCAAGTTCGCCAAGCCGCTTGACCAAATGTAATGGGTAGCGAGCTTCGCGGAAATATGCATCGATGACTGGGATTACCTCACGGTCGACAAAATTCCTGACAGTGTCTCTGGTTATCCTCTCTTCTTCTGAAAGGAGTTCGTCGAACCCGATTAGATCAAGGTCTTTGGTCCCAAACGGTTTCATGGGCTAGCCCGTGTACGGTATGGGAGTAGGTTTTTCTTAAGAGCCTTGGGTATACCTGAGCACTTCTGTCACTATCCCTGCGGCGATGCCGAGCCATCGGCGTTCTGTGCATATGAGGTGTCATGAAGTGAAAAATCTTTTGAGTTCCTTGGCCAGCCGCTCATTCTCCTCTTGCGTCCCAGGTGTGATCCTGAAAAAACCCTTCCTTCCATGGAGTGGTGGCATTGTTTTGATGATAAAACCCTTTTCATACATGCTTGTTACGATTTCCTCTGACGTTTTTCCTGTGTCGGTTGCATCAACGAGGATGTAATTGCCGTGAGAGTGATACGGCTTGACGCCTGGCAGCTCGCTCAGCACCTTGCAAAAGAACTCAACGCTATTGCGGTTGAACTCCGCCTTTCTTGATAATTCCTCCTTGTGATCGAGGATTGCCTCAGCAGCAGCGATACTCATCACAGAGGCTGACCACGGTATTTGTACCTTTTCGAAGTATCGAATCAGCTCCTTGCTCGCTATCATATAGCCGAATCTCACTCCTGCAAGTCCAAAGGCCTTTGAGAAGGTATGGGTGACAAACATGTTGGGGAACTCGTTTATCCACGAGGCCTTCGAGGGCTTTTCACTGTAGAACTCCAGATAGGCCTCGTCCAAAAAGATCGGAATGCCCTGTGAGGCGATCATGCGTAGTTCTTCGTCGGGGATAAAATTCCCGGTTGGATTGTTTGGGTTGCACACCACGATAAGCTTCGTCCTCGGCGTGATGGCCTTAATCATCGCCTGGGTATCGTACTGCATATCCTTCGTCATATCTACGAGCACGGGTTTGCCGCCGACTACCGTAGCTCGTATTTCATAAAGAGAAAAAGTAGGTCGCGGTATGATTACCTCGTCTCCAGGCTGCAAAAAGACCCTCATTGCAGCGTCGATAATCTCCGAGGATCCACCAACTACGAGCACCTGCTCAGGTCCTACTCCGTACAGTGCTCCTATACGCGTCCGTATAGCAATATTGCTGCCAGGATAACGATTCCCCGAACGAGCGGCTCGTGTTATGGCTTCAACAACCCTTTCAGAGGGCTCGATCGGACACTCATTGATCATCATGCGCGCCTTCTCAGGATGTGCGATGGCATCGTCGACATCGCTTAGACTATAGGTTTTTGCAGTTTCAAGCCATGGTACTACATAGTTCTTGAGGTTCCACATGTAGTAGCTCCTTATGCTCCTGTGCTCGATATGAAAACAAAATACTACTCGATTCAGCCCAGCATTTCAACAAAGGCACGTGTTCATACAAGGTATTCAATGACACACTCCCCACAATAGCGCTTGAGCGAAGGACAAGCTTTGAGGAGATATTCGTCAACGATATAGAGAGCCTTGCGTACTCTTTGCCGTGCGATGATTCGTTTGAGCATATACAAGAAGTGGAATTCATGGATAATAACCTTGTTGAACGCTTTTCCTACCTCCAGTATATCGCTTCGCTTCATGGTACTCTCGCGCATAGATCGATACTGTCTGTTTCGGGCATACCATGGATGACGTCTGAAAAACTCGATCAAAGGGTTGTCCCCAAGGGGCTCTATGAACAACGCCTTTCCACCTGGTTTGAGCACCCTAGCCATCTCCTTCCCGCAGACTTCCAGCACGTGCTTATCGAGATGATGGAGGACCCACCTGCCGACAATGCAGTCAAAGATGCCGCTCTTGTAGGCAAGCGAGCTTGCCTCCATGGTTTGGAACAGTGCACGGTCCGCAACGTGATTGACGCGAGCCCTACGTGTGGCAAGGGCAATAGCTGCACGGCTCACATCAAAGCCATTCACCTTGGCCCCCAGATGCGCCAGGAAAACGGCGATCTGGCCACTTCCGCATCCATATTCAAGTATGTGCTTGCCACGGATCTCTCCGAGCTGCTGGAGAAGACACCTATAGAGATCACCGATAGGGTTTTGAGCGAGTGCCTGCCAAAACCCTTCTGTCTGTACGAGGAGGTCTTCGTCCTTTATCGAAAGACGAGCATAGTACTCGTTGTGATAGTCCTTCTCAGAGGTTACCATAAGGCATTGATCTGCATCTCTCCTACGCGCAGTTCTGTTGCTGCGGCGACCGATTGTGTGTCTAGAGACGGGCCTTACCTGCCCTTGTCCTGAGCCAAAGCACGAATGTCATAACGCTGCCGGTCAATGCGACTAGGACGAGCATTTCCAATATGGGTAATAGCTCCTGGTTGAATGTCTTGTACATCCAGCCGATGAGTTCCTCTTGGAAGATTGGGCCGATCGAGCCCATGCCGTTAATGATCCCGGCTGCCGCTAGCGCCCCTCGTCGAGTTCCTACGTCGATGGCCCCCACGCCTGATAGGAGCGAGTCAGGTCCGAACAGCATAAAACCGGCAAGACCGAGCGATATCGAAAAGAAAACCACATTTGTCGAGCCAAAGCGTGCCATACCTACAAACGAGAGCGTCATGAGCGACAACATGGCAAAGGCCAGAAAGGCGCGGCGTCCCTTGAAGATCCTGTCAGAGGCGATTCCGGCGAAAATGACACCTGCAAATCCACATTCCTCAAAAATCGTTGAGAGATACCCTGCTTCATCACCAGCCAGTCCGAAATTCTGTCGGAAAAAAAACGCACTCCAGCTCCACAGTGCATAACGAAGTAGCTTAATGCAGAAATAGATGGACCCCATGGTGAGTATGGTAATGATAGTGTCACGGGTCCATCCAAGGCCCTGTGCAGGTGCTTCTGAACTTATCGATGGAGGTGGGGACGTAGGGGAATCGTCTTCGTCACGTAGTGGATCGAGCCCCACAGCTTCAGGTCTGTTCGGATGGATGCGTGCTACGACACACCAGACGATCGAGAGCACGAATGCCCCACCGAAGAAAGACACGCGCCACCCTGCCATTCCGAGCAAGAGCGCAGCAAACGAGGTCGCCAGGACCGGTCCCAATTGGTAGCAGGTAGACCATAGGCCAAGGACGCTGCCTCGCTGATCCCTTTTAAACCAGTGGGCCAGACTTCCAATGCAGCCGGGCCAGCCCGTTCCTTGAGCTACACCGTTGAACAGCATGAAGATCGTAATAGCCCAAAAGGCCTCTGAAATACCGAATACGACGTTACTGACGATAGAGACCGCCATCCCGACCAGAAGTAGCAATTTGGGTCCCAGTCTTCTTCCAATAAAGGCACTTGAGAACTGTCCAACAGAGTAAGCAGCAAGGTAGGCAGTACCCACGTGGGCAAGATCCTGGGTCGTTAACTCAAGTGCGTGTGCCATATCAGCCTTGACCACATAAAACGTCTTTCGGCAAAAATAGTACCCAGCATACGTCATCCACGTTGCAATGAGGATCTTTATCTGCCATGGACGGTAGGAGCGGCCAATCGTATGGATAGGCTGAGCTTGGACGCGTCCTGGAATCATCGATGATGGGGTGGACAAAGAATGAGTTCTCCCTCGGCTCTTGCTCGCACTTCTGTGAGATCCAGCGATAGGATCGTGTAGCGACCATTGAGCCACAGTGGTGTCTGGTCCTTGTAGTGCTTGCTAAAACGATGCCCTGATTGACCGGTACTAATGACAGCATACATGTGGCTTGGATCTGCGAGATCAATGATCTCCCTAAATGAAGACCCAACGAATGTCTTGAATGGAAGGTCATGTCCAAATCGGTAGAAGCCGTTGTTGATCGTATGCCTCGTGCCAGGCATGGCATAAGGGCCGACATTGAAGACCCGCTTCAGCACAGGAACCTGTCCAAAGGTAATATGTTCCATGTCGATGGTATGGCAGTTTCCCCAGCTCCATTGTTGCACGTCAGTACCGTAGAATCGCGTAAGTAGGATTACTGCGTCTTTGAGGCTCCTCAAGAGTATTTCATCCTTTGTCTCTGTGGGTTCGGTATTCCTATCGTCGAACAGTTCTGAGTGGTCCTTTTCTAACAGGTTGTCGAACGAGATTTCGAACGTATCGTCGCTCAGGAAGGCCTTGAATACTTGAGAACTCATCTCGTCCTTGAGGATATGTGTAACAGCGTACTGATATGCAACATGGAATACCGTCGCTCCAATGCTGTCACTGTCACATTGGTAATCCCAGTGTCTGAGTGCATCGACCGCGGCTCGTAGCACAGGATCCTGAGAACAACCAGAGCGATCATATGCGGCGATAAAGTATGTTGTCAGGCGTTCGCCCTGTTTTGAATACACGTCTGCCTGTATTCGTTGCATGTCAGCTACGGTCAGCGCGTCTTTCTGTAGAAGCAACTCCTTTATTCGGGCTGCACGATATGACGGCATGTATCGGTGGGAAAACTGATACGGAAATGCACCCTGCGGAAACACCTGGTTGTTGGCTGTTACAATATAGCCACGCGCAGGATTGAACAGATGCGGCATGTCTCCTTCAGGCACGTAACCACGCCAGTCGTACTCTGGATCCCACCCTGGTGCCGGGTAGGTACCATCTCCTTTGCCTCTGATTGGAATCAGACCGGGAGCTATGTAGCCTATGTTGCCCTGAGTGTCCGCATATACCCAGTTGAAAATTGGGATCCCGATATCTATGCTCTGTCTGAATTCCTCCCAACAGCGAGCTTCGCCCAACCTGAGCATGTTCAGGCCTTTGCTCCTGAAATCGAGATCATAGGCGGTCCATCGTATGCTGATCACATTCTTTGAATCTCGTAGCGCTGGAATGACATCGTTCAAGACAGGACCATGGACCGTCATCCGTACGGTTCTTTCAACTGAGCGGAGCTTTCTCCCTTTTTTGTAGTAGATCGTCTCGGTCCGCATATCAAACGGCACAAAGGTACCGTCTCGGAGATACTCATTGGGATGTGAGGGATTGACCTTTTCGATGAACAGGTCCATTGAATCTTCAAACGGCGTTGTGTTTCCCCAGGCAATGTGTCGGTTGCGTCCAATGGCGATTGCAGGCGTGCCAGGAAACATGACACCTATGACATCCATTCCTGGACGGACGATATGGACCTCATACCAGATCGATGGAACGGTGAGGGGCAAGTGAGGGTCGTTGCAAAGCAATGGCCATCCATGTGCTGTCCTTGTCCCACTTACCACCCAGTTGTTACTGGCGGCAGGAAATCCAGCTAGCCGATTAAGGACTCTGAGAGTACTGTCGACGCGTAGTATGTGTAGCACATCGGGCGTATAGAGCATGGAGCTTCGGCCGTGGCCCCTATTGGCGAATGGCTGACCGGCGGGAGATCCCTTGTCAGCATATTCCTCGAGAATAAACGGTCCTGGATCCCAATGAAGGGGTAGTATCTCCCATGCCTTCTCGATACCACGTTCCTCAGCAATCGCATAACGCAACAGCTCCGCATACCAATCGTTGTTTAGACCCCAGGCGATGTAGAGGTACAGGGCAGCTGTGTCCTTGGCGCTCCATGGCTCGAACTCGTGCCCGAGGATCCTGAACTCAACGGGCAGCTGATTCCTATTCTGCTCGACAAAGTGGTTAATACCCGAGGCATACAGTTGCAGTATTTCCATCGACCGGGTGTCGAGACGCTCAATCCCTTTTTCAGCGAGATACGCGAACCCTACAACACGGTTGTAGATATCAAGATCCAGAGTAGTGGTCGAAGAAAAGAGCGGATTGTCGATCTTTCTGTTTCCAACAAGTTCTGAGATCCTTCCCTGGGAAAGGTGCCTCATCATATCCATCTGCCAAAGCCTATCCTGAGCATGGATATATCCCAGCGCAATGTAGGAATCGTTCTCCGTGGCTGCTAGAATATGAGGCACGCCAATTGTGTCCCTGATAACGTGTACCTTCTGTTCAAGACCCGGCACGATGACCTCGCCACGGATCTCTGGTAAGGGTTTATAGGTCAACCCATAGATACATCCGGCAGTCCAGAGGGAAGATAGCACGACTGCAACGACTATCACAGGATATACATGCCCGGTCCTGGCCGAATAGTTCATTGTGTAACCTCCTGTTGGCACACGACGAAGCTCATGATAGCGTGACAATAGCAATAATGGAATAGGATCCCAGGATGAACTTGGCACCATGAAAGCATTTCCACGAGTCGACAATGAGCGAATCTGACGACCTTGAACTATTGGATATTGTAGACGAACAAGACCGGGTGATAGGTGTTGCACAAAGGCGCAAGATCCATCTGGAGTGCCTCATGCATCGCAGTGTGCACGTGTTTCTGGTTGACGAGTGCCATGGTCTGTATTTGCAGAAGCGATCGGCGTCAAAACAAGAGTTCCCTGGCGTGTGGGACTCCTCTGCTGCTGGGCACCTTCGCAGAGGCGAGACCTATGCAGAAGCTGCAGCGAGGGAGCTTGCAGAAGAATTGGGTATTCAAGGGGTGCTTCATCGTATCGCAAAGGTACCGGCAACCGACCAGACAGGGTACGAGCACGTCGTACTCTACGCAGTCTATACGCAGTCAGGAGCACCAGTTCCAAACCCCAACCCTTATGAAATAGAGGAAGGAAGATTTTTTTCCTTCGAGGAGATACAAAAATTGCTTGCCGAGCACATGGAATCAGTGACCCCATCTTTTAGGATCTTGTTCAGGCTGTATCAGCACTACACGACAGGTGGGACGTGCACGTGATAACGAGCTGGGCAACAGGGCAGGGCAGGACGGCATTACTCCTCTATGCGCTCGATGTGGGCACTCCAAGGACACCAGGTCTTTTCGAGCCATTCGTCACGATGCGCCTCGATGTTGGAAGGGCGGGCGTCGCATACTTCGACTGCGTTTTCGGCCATGCGTATGCTTGGTGGGTCTACATACCAACTCCATTTGTCATCGAAGAGGGTCCCTGCCTTGATACATCCCACTGGAATGTGTTTTCTATTGTGTCCTTGGAAGTTGCCTCGGGCATCATCGATCGCACCAGGATCGGTAAGATACATTCTTACGATCTCATCTACTATCTTGAATCGAACGAAGATCCCGTTGGTAGGAAAGGGACACTCTCCTTCGATCCAATGTGCCACACCCGCATGCTGGGCATAGCAGTCGTTTGCATACGTTTTTGCATCGGAACCGCACACAGGACTGCGGTAGCCACTACAATCGACCTTTGAGACACTCCCACAACCGGAGCCAAGGCCGGACGCTACCAAGAGGAGGAATAGGCCGCACACCACGGTAGGAAAAGATCCCCATCTGGGCTTACGTTGGCCACTGTACCTGGCAACGCGGTAGCTTGCGAACTGCATCCTCTATGTTTCCTCGCAATAGCGGTACCTGTTATCTATGCTACTACACCACGATGTTCGCGTACAACAGTGATCTTGGGATGGCTCCACACACTGTTTACCGCATTCGAGTGTAAAGAGATTCTAGGTCGGCCAGGGTCAGGCCCTTGAGGGACTGGCACGTCCAGTCTGCCCCATGGAGATCTTCTTCACGAACCGAATTGGCAACGGCAAGGCACCACATTCCTGCTGCTTTTGCAGCCCGAATACCAGGGAGGGAGTCTTCAATGACAAGGCAGTGTTCAGCTCGAATCGGTCCCCGCAAGGGAGCAGTACGCTCGACCTCGTTGAGTCTTTCCAGTGCCTTGAGATATACCTCTGGGTCAGGCTTTGTGTTTTTGACATCTTCAGCAGCCACAATGACCTTGAAACAATCGTAGACACCGGCCTTGCGTAATACACAGGTGATTTCGTCGCGCATCGCCATTGATGCTACTGCAAGAAGGTAGCGGGAAGAGACTTCACGAATAAAGTCAATGGTCCCTGGGAAGAAGCGGGTATCTCTTTCGAGAAGCTCGAAGTAGTACCGGGATTTACGTCCAATAAGCCGATCCATGCCGCCCGCCTTTTGGATCGAATCTGGCGTCTTTAGGGCCCAGAAAAAACACTCTGCATCATTGAATCCGAGGCAATCGTTGAAGTAGCTTTCACGCGTAATATTGATCCCGTGCTCTGCCAAGACCTTTTTCAATGCCTCATAGTGGTACTCCTCGTCATCGATTATGACGCCATTAAAGTCGAAAATGAGCGCTTTAAGTGTCTTTGCATCAGGCATCTGTCAGGCAGCCCCCTTCAGTATTACTGAAAAAAACAAGCTGGCTATAGTATACGCGTGAACCGATATGTATGAAAGCAGATGGAGCATGGCAGTGACTTGTCTTTATATAAAGGATCGATCATATGGATATCGAAGGACATCCTACTTCGAAGCGCTGAGTCAATGTGCTATGCTTTTTGTCGTATGCAGGAACGAATGCCATTGAGTGATGTAGCGGAAGGCGAGGGCGGCTGTGCTCGTACTGCGCACTTCCAAATAGGATACGAGGGTAGCTGAACGATACCCGCGCGAAGTTGTACAAGAGCTGGATATATGGAACGCATCCGTAACGGGCAACAGGTAGGTCTCAAGGTACTTCTCTTCGATATCGACGCCACACTGCTGCTCAGCGGTGGTGCAGGGAGACGGGCGCTGAATAAAACGTTTCTGGAATTATATGGGCTCGAAGAGGCAATGGAAGGGGTCACTCCTGATGGAAAGACAGATCCGTTGATTATCCGTGAAATCTTTGAGAAAAAGCTTGCCGGCCTCACATTCGAAGTAGAGTTTTCTCGCGTCGCCAGAAGATACATCGATCACTTACGGGTAGAGGTGGATCGATCTCAAGGATTTCGTCTCATGCCAGGGGTACAAGACCTTTTGGAGGGACTTTCAGCACATCAACAGTTTGCACTTGGGATTGCAACAGGTAATCTCGAGCAAGGTGCATGGATAAAACTACGAAGGGCAGGACTTGATCGTTATTTCCGCTTTGGGGGTTTTGGAAGCGATTCAGAAGACCGGGCAGAGGTAATTAGAGCTGCAATAGGGAGGGCCAAACAAATACTGGCTCGAAACCTTATGCCCGCCTCAGTATACGTAATCGGTGATACACCAAGGGACATTGTGTATGCAAAGCAGGTAGGTGTAAAAACCATTGCTGTTGCAACAGGAAGATCAACGCTGGACGAGCTTTCACGGTATGAACCTGATCATCTTTTCAAAGATTTTTCTAATCCTACGGACGTCATAACGTACTTTTGCGAAATGTGAACGTTGATTGCTAGGCAGACAGTAGACATGCAGAGAAGGTTTGAGAGCACCTCGAGAAGTCTGAAACGCAGGCTCGTTTGGCTGTCCTGGACAGCTATTCTGTAGCACTACGGGCATAAAGATCATGGTATGGTCCCATACGCTCTCATAGACACGCACGCACACCTGGACTTGATGGACGATCCTGAGAAGGAGGCGGTACGTGCTCGTCAGGCTGGGGTGAACCGCATCATTGCCGTATCCATGGACAAGATGTCGTGCGAAAAAACGCTCGAACTTAGTCAACGCCAGCCAGGACTCATCCTGCCCGCATGTGGTCTTCACCCCTGGAACATTCGTGAAGGTGAGGTCGAACAATGTATAGAATTTATCGAGCGACACGCTGATCACGTCGTGGCCATAGGCGAGATAGGCCTCGATTATCGTATAAGAACACCGAAACTGCTGCAGAAAGACGTCCTAGAACGGCAACTCGCCATTGCGAAGTCGCATCATCGTGCGGTGTTGCTTCATTGTCGTCTGTCTCATGCTCGAGTGTTTGCAATGATTAAAGAAGCAGGGATAGAACGTGCGGTATTTCATTGGTATGCTGGCCCCATAGACGTACTCAAGGATATCGTGGACCAGGGGTATGTTATTTCAGCCACGCCAGCTGTTCGGTATAGCCCTGCACACAGGGCAGCAGTATTGTGTGCTCCTTTGGAGCATCTTGTCTTGGAGACAGACGCACCCGTCGAGTATCAAGGGGTGGTTTCAACACCGGCTGATGTGGTAGAAGTATGCCGCCAAGTAGCACTGCTCAAGGGATTGTCGTTTGAGCGTGTGGCTTCAGCAACGACCAAGAATGCAGAGACACTGTTGGGCACCACCATATCGCTAAACAAAAACGAGCCTCTCTCTCTGTAGTGTTGAGCTACCGCTTTTCGAGGGTCACCATATATCACACAGTGCTGACACCCTTTATCTTGATCTGATGGTAGCGTTTTTTCCCTGCCCTCAGGATGATACTATCGCCTCTTATGTGGGATACGGTAATTCGCTCGTCAAAGGCGTGGAGCCGCTGTTCGTTTACATATGCCCCACCTTGTTGGATGAGACGGCGCGCCTGACCCCTGGTGCCGCACAAGCCGACCATCTCAAAAAGATGCCATGCAGGGATCCCTTGCTCGAACAATGAAATGTCAAGTTCTGTTGAAGGGACCCCTCGGACATTGCCTCCTGCTGAGGTAGGATCTTTTTTTGTGAATAGTGCCCTCGAGGCCTTTTGTGCCTCACGTGCACTGTCTTCGCCGTGCGTTATTTTCGTGGCTTCAAAGGCGAGGATCTCTTTTGCATGTCGAAGATCTTCGGCTTTGAGCCGTCCCAGCCGCTTGACCTCCTCCATAGGAAGAAATGTGAAGAGTGCGAGGAACCGCTCTACATCCTCGTCATCCACGTTAATCCAGTATTGATAAAATTCATAAGGAGAAGTATATGCAGGATCGAGCCAGATTGCTCCTGAGGCAGTTTTCCCCATTTTCGCACCTGAGCGCGTCACAAGGAGAGGAAATGTCATTCCGTAGAGCTGCACACCATCGAGACGACGTGCCAGATCGATTCCAGCAACGATATTGCCCCATTGATCCGTCCCACCCATCTGGAGCATACATCCATAGTGTCGGTACAGGTGCCAGAAGTCGTAGGCCTGAAGCAGCATATACGTAAACTCGATGAAACTGAGGCCGGCCTCCTGTTCGAGTCGGAACCGGTAGGATTCGGCAGTGAGCATGCGGTTTACACTGAAGTGTTTTCCGATGTCTCTGAGAAAATCGATGAGCCTCAATTCGCAGAGCCATTCGGCATTGTTGAGCAGTATGGCATTATCATTACTGAAGTCGAGGTAGCGGGATAGTTGCTTTTTTAGGGCGAGTACGTTGGCATCGATTTCGTCCCGTGACATCACCCTTCGGAGTTCTGTCTTTCCACTTGGATCGCCCACTAGACCTGTTCCACCTCCTAGTACCACGATGGGCCTGTGACCGCAGCGTTGCATGTGCATCAGGCTCATGATGGGCTCCAATGAGCCTGCATGCAGACTTGGTGCAGTTGGATCAAACCCTATGTAGCAGGTCGTAGGCCTTTGGAGGAGGGCTCGTATCCCTTCCTCATCAGTGGTGTGTTCGACAAATCCTCGCTCAACTAAGATGTCTAGAACCGTTTCCACTCCTTCAGCTCCTTACCAGTGTGGGTTGTCGGTCGCGCCTTGTAGCCATTCGAAGATATGATTAGCAGTGTATTCCCACGCCCAGCGGTGGTAGATTATCGTGTATTCTGCGAAGTATATCCCAAAAAGCACCTTTGTGGCCCTTGGCTATAGCTGCTTTTAGCACCTCGTTGTCATTGTAATTATAGTTTGAGGATACTTTTTCTCGCAGAGGAAAAAGAAAACGAGGGTCGTCTGCCACGAGATCGTCGAGAAATGCCATCCACCCACTGCCCAAGGATGCTGACACATAGAACAAAGGATAGAGAAGGTCGTCATTGTTGTGGGTGACCCCTTGAAAATGGGGATATGCTGAAAAAGGCTTCTGCCAGCATACGGCTTGTGCCAAAGGTGTGTTTGGATAGATTCGTATCCCCACCGGGACACCGACCCGTTCCACGGTGAGGTGTTTGCAAAATGCAATGACCTTCTTGAGCGTCGTGCGTGTCTCGCCGATACCGCCCAAGAGAAGATCGAAGAGTGTTACAATGCCAGCCCGATGGCACGACAGTGCTACCCGTTCAAGATCCTCACAGGAATGTTGACGACCGAGCGCTGACAAGACCTCTGGGCAGCAATGGTCAACACCAAAGTTGATCCCTACACAGCCGGCCTCGGCCATAGCAAACGCAAGGGAATCTCCAAAACCAACAGGAGAGGCGTACGTATACCATCGGATCCGTTGAGAAAGTCCCTCGTCGATGATCGCGCGGCACACCTCAAACGCATGATGGGGTGGCACATTGAACTCGCTATCGCAAAGATGGAACACACATATTCCTTGATCAAGCAAGGAGATTATTTCCTCAATAAGGTAGGCAAGCGGTTTTGTGAAGACCTTGCTGCCTTTTGCGACAGGATCAACGCAGTACGTGCAGCTGCCTGTGCATCCCCGCTTGGTCTCTATGCCGACCATTCCACCGAGACGATAGTAGTCCCTGTTGCGGACGATGGTCCTTTTTGAAAATACATCGACGGACATCTCAGGCTGGCTCGGCTGGTTGCAACGGATCTCCCCCCTCTCACGCCATACGAGACCAGGCATGAATGGAAAGCGGTCAGGATCCTCCAGCCCTGCCAGAAACGTAACTATGTCGTGCTCGCAGGTACCCTGAATACCATAGTTCGCTTCGAGAAACGTGAGCATTTTGTCTGGGGCTATAGAGAAGCCACATCCACCCACGATCACCGGAGCGTTGCTCAACTGGTGAAGCTGTGCAATGAGGTTACGGTAATTGTCAATGAAGCTGTGCTGACTCGCACAATACGCATCATCGATATTTCTAATGGTAACCAGAAATGCAGAGGGACAAGAAGCGGTGACTTTAGCAAGGACCTCCTGTGATAATCTTGGACCCATGGAGTCGAGACAAAGATCTAAGACATCCACACCAATGTGGTTTTGTTGCAGTGCCTGGCCCAGATAATCGAGCGCAAGTGGCGCTACAGGCGGCTGCATCTGGTTCGGATTTACAAGGAGCACATTCATGGCGTGTTCTTCTACCACGAACGCAAGGGAAGAGTCGGTATGTCCCAATAGTACCAGATAGGGAGGGGATAGTAGAGGGGCCGAGCATACTCTGGCCACAAGTGGAGTTGCCTTGACTTCAACACAGGGTACTGATAATCGATGCTTCCAAACCGACGGGTCTCCTTGCCTACCACCTCGGCAGCTACAGTCACGTGCCGTCCTTCGCTATATATCAGAGGATCAAGGAATCCGGGGTGTAGAACAAGGAATCGTCCTCCAGAGGCATCTTCATCGTAAGGCCTTGACCAGGGATCTAGCCTCTTTTCGAGTATCTCGAGCACAGTGGTTGTTTCCTGGTGTTCCACACGGACAATAACACCTCCGAGCAACACTACCTTGCCAGCGAATGCCTCTGGATTGCTCCTCAGCTGAGGAAACGTCACTGTACGATCTACTTCTGCGCGTATCGCCTTAGAGATAGGCGAAAAACAGCCAGCCACACATGCAATGTAAGCCAGTGCACACACCAGGGACATGAACCTCACAGCAGGCGGGATCACGGCTGGAATCCTCCTGGCATAACCGGGGATATTGTCGGAATGTGGATTGCTTGCCATTATAGCAAAAAATCGCACCACATGAAGGTACAGCGCGCACCCGATAAGACGCGGTGATCGGCGCTATAGGGATGGCGGCAGATACCCCATCAATTGAGTTGAAAAGACTTGATACTATTGGAGGACTGGGCTAAGGTTGTCAGCTATCATCACGCGCATAGGAGTGACCGTGTATCCATCATGTTCAACAGAACAATCTCCAGGTGATCCAGCAGCCCAGAGCACAGCCGCCAAACTGGATAGCCTCCCACTCGAAGCATTTGGACGTCGTGGCCGTCCTACGAGCAAACGGATACTTTTAAGCGTCGTTGTGTCAGCGGCCATTGTGTGTGCATTGTTCAAAATTACAAAGGTACCCCCAAGAGAGATTATCCATCGGCTCGGTGGTGTCTCTGTGATAGGACTTGTTGCTGGTTTTGCGCTTCACACCTTTGTGTACTGGCTTCGTGCCGTACGGTTTAAGATCTTGATCAGATCTCGACGTGCGCGGCTTACTGTCCTTTTCGATATTATGACCGTGCACAATCTTATGAATCATCTCCTCCCCTTTAGGGCAGGAGAACTCACCTATGTCTATTTAGTGCATCGGAGGGAACAGCTACCTATTGGCGAAGCCCTCGGGACTTTGGTGATTGCTCGGATAATGGAGCTTATGGCGTTCTGTGTATTTTGTTCGGTCTCTATTGTATGGCTACACCTGAGCGGTTTCCGTTTTCCGCTCGAGTATGACCATTACGTCTGGGGTGCGCTCTGGTCTATTGTACCGATACTTGTTACGCTTGCTGCGATACTGTTCTTTTTTGCCTTAAAAGGTGTTTCCCTTGTTGAGCGGCTACATGTGATGTTGCTGAGGGGACGTCTGACGCGCATTCGGTTACTTCAGAGAGTGCTGGATGGCATGAAAAAAACTGCTATGGCCTTTGAGTGCTTGCGACAACCAAAGGTCTACCTTGCGGCATTCAGCCTATCAATCGCGATAATGGGGATGGTATATGGAGTAGCTTATGTGCTGCTGTGGGCCATTGGCTACAGGATGATGTATCCTCTCGTGGTGGTATGTTCTGCCATTGCAGGTTTTGTGTTTTTGCTTCCGCTCTACGGTTTGGGTGGGGTAGGTACGGTGGAATCTGGTTGGACCCTCGGATGTCTTGTGGCAGGCTTTTCCAAGACGATGGCTGTCGCAAGCGGATTTAGCTTTCATATCATTGTGCTTGGGTACGTGTCGGTCCTTGGCATCTATGGCATCCTGCGTCTCGGCCGTTCTGCTCTTGGTGCCAGAGAGCCGCGTTTGCACACGCAGTAGTAGAAAAAAAGAAACGCTGTGGTGTGTGGAGGCGCCTGCCAGACACACAAAGGCCTTACCCCACGATCAAGGTCCTTAACCCCCTACTTCGATTATACACAGGACGTCACCCTTGGAAACTGACGACCCAACAGGAAACGGAAGGCTCTTAACTGTGCCGGCTATGGGTGCATGGACGACATTTTGCATTTTCATCGCTTCGAGAATCAAAAGTGGCTGACCTTCCTTGACCGAATCACCCTCTTTTACATGGTAGCCTACTATGAGGCCTGGCATGGGGGCACGGAGTACTCCCTTGGCGTCGGCCTCCTGAGGGGTCGAAACCCTGCTGCTCGTGGCTGGTGGGGGCACTGGACTTTGTAACGGCCGTGGCGGAGTAGGAGACACGGTGGGCTGTTGGGGTACAATCGGTCTGGGTACTGGGCTTGGACCAGGGATAGCTGTTACTGTGGGTTGGGCCCGAGTTGCTGTACCTGCTTCTTCGACCTCGACTTCGAAATACTGACCATCAACGAATACATTGAACGTGCGAATGCCAGGTCCCTTGGGTGGGAGCTCTTTGGTGGGCTTTTCAATGAGTTTTCCTGCCTTGGCCTTGGCAATAAGTTCGTCTTCTCTGGCGATGTCCTCTAGGGTCTTTGGCTGTACTGAGGCTGGCGGCTTTTCAAGGCCATACTTCCATTTCAAAAATCTGAGTCCTGTCGTGGGATAAAGGGCATAGGTGAGTATGTCTTCTATCCTGCCGGAAATATCCTTTATGGCTTCTCTTGCCTTTTCCAGCTCGGGCTCGAGAATATCAGCGGGCCTGCACGTGATAGGGGTTTGCCCACGCTCATAGTCTTTGAGGCATATTGTCTGGATTTCTTTGTCTATAGGCGCAGGTGGTCTACCGTAGAGGCCATAGGCATAGTCCTTGACTTGACTTGAAATCATTTTGTACCGACCAAAGAGGACGTTCTGAACTGCTTGAATTCCAACAATCTGGCTACTAGGTGTGACAAGAGGTGGACTTCCCAATTCCTTACGAGTTCGAGGGAGCTCCTTGTACACTTCTTCTATACGGTCGAGTGCGTCTGCTTCTTTGAGTTGGCTGACAAGGTTGGAGAGCATTCCGCCTGGGACCTGATGTTTTAGTACTTCGGTATCTATGACTGCCATCTTGGTAGTATCGAGAAAATCTCGGTACAGGGGTGCAATGCGTTCCACATAGCTGCCGATCTTGAGCAGTAGGTCAAGGTCGAGACCTGTATCCCAAGGGGTACCTTCGAGGGCGACTACCAGCGGCTCGATGGCAGGTTGAGAGGATCTCAAGGCAAAAGGCGCAAGTGCTGTATCCACTACATCCACACCTGCCTCAATGGCTTTGAGATACGCCATCGATGCCATTCCGCTCGTATAGTGACTGTGGAGATGGATTGGTACAGGCACATGCTCTTTTAGGGCCTTCACGAGCTCATACGCATCATAGGGTGATATGATGCCTGCCATATCTTTGATCACGATCGAATCCGCTCCCATATCAACAAGCCGCTTTGCATTGCGGAGGTAGTATTCAAGGTTGTAAATAGGACCACCCATTCTTCGCTCAGTGAGCGAATAACAGATGGTTCCTTGGGCGTGCTTACCTGCACGTTTGACTGCCTTGAAAGAGGTCTCGAGGTTTCTCAAGTCATTGAGTGCATCGAAGATCCTGAAGACGTCCACTCCTGTCTCTGCTGCGGTGAGCACGAACGCCTCGACCACATCGTCTGCATAGTGGCGGTAGCCTACCAGGTTTTGTCCTCTCAGTAGCATCTGCAAGGGTGTGCGCTTTACCATGGATTTGAGTCGTCGCAGCCGTTCCCATGGATCCTCGTTGAGATACCTGGTCGGCACATCGAACGTAGCACCTCCCCACACCTCAAGGGACCAAAAGCCAACCTTGTCTAGGTCTTCTGCAACTGGATATATGTGCTCGCTTCTCAGTCTGGTGGCAAGCGTAGATTGATGTCCGTCCCGAAAGGTTGTATCGGTAAAGCGGACCTTAGTGACAGCCGGTGTTGTGGCCACGTGAGGTCGTTGTCGGAGATGACTCGCGTGTTGTACCTTCTTGGATTTCTGTTTCATCGATGAGCTCCTCCTGTGAATGCGTGGGCTGCTTCCTCCATGAAACGCTCTCACCAGTCAGACCAGATCTTTGCGAACGGCCGGGCTCGAGCACGCCTCCTAGAGCCTGCGAAAGGATCTCCATTGCACCAATTGTCGCATCTGCATGCTGAAGATCCTTCCACTTCCTGACCACAAACCTCCTGTAGTGAGCGTGGGAGGTGTGGTACACACATCTGCGGCTTGTTTCGTGGGGCGAGTGGCCGGTGCAGATTCCCGACAGACCTCTGCTTCTGCAGTAAGGTACGCTACGACACCAGCTATGGCTGCGTTGATACATGCTGTATTTGCCATGGTTCCTTCCTTTGTTCCACTACCATCAGACAGGAATGTTTCCGTGCTTCTTGGGAGGCCGAGTGTCTCTCTTTCTCAGGAGTGCCTCCAGTGCTTCGTAGAGCCGTACACGGGTCTCGCGTGGCACGATTACTTGATCAATATATCCTCTCGAAGCTGCTATGTACGGAGTGGCAAAAAGTTGGCGATACTCTCTGATTTTTTCTTCCTTTTTCTGCTTGGGATCAGGCGCTGCTCGTATCTCCTTGCGATGGATAATATTGGCTGCTCCCTCGGCACCCATTACCGCAATTTCAGCAGTGGGCCATGCAAGTACCATGTCGGCACCAAGATGGCGCGAGCACATGGCAATGTAGGCACCTCCATAGGCCTTTCGAGTGATAACCGTAAGTTTAGGTACTGTTGCCTCAGAATAGCACCATAGGAGCTTTGCACCATGCCGGATGATTCCCATCCATTCTTGCTCCTTGCCAGGGAGATAGCCGGGTACATCACTGAAGGTAAGCATAGGGATGTTGAACGCATCGCAGAACCGTATAAATCGAGTGGCTTTATCCGAGGCATTTACATCGAGACACCCCGCTAACACCAAAGGTTGGTTAGCGATAATGCCGACTACGTATCCCCCTAGTCTGGCAAACGCAGTGATCATGTTTTGTGCATAATACTCGTGAGGTTCGAACAGTATACCGTTATCGACAATCGCACGAAGTACCTCTTTCATGTCGTACGTGGCAGCCGGATTGTCGGGGATAATATGATCGAGCTCTGGAACAGTGCGATCAGGGGGATCTGTGGATACCACCGTGGCTGGATCTTCCAAGTTATTGGACGGCAGATAGGAGAGTAGCACCTTTATTTTTTCGATCGCATCGAGATCGCTCTCACAGGCGAAATGAGCCACACCACTGGTTTGATTGTGCGCCATGGCGCCACCCAGCTCTTCCTGGGTTATGTCTTCACCTGTGACCGCTCGTATCACATCAGGTCCTGTAATAAACATGTAACTTGTGTTTTTGACCATAAAGATCCAGTCGGTCATGGCGGGCGAGTATACAGCCCCTCCGGCAGTTGGCCCCATGATGGCGGTAATCTGAGGTATCACACCCGATGCAATAGCGTTTCGGTAAAAGATCTCACCGTAGCCAGCTAACGCATCGACGCCTTCCTGGATACGGGCGCCACCCGAATCGCAAAACCCTACCACAGGTGCACCAGCACGCAGCGCTGTGTCCATGATCTTGCAGATCTTTTTTGCGTGCATTTCACCGAGTGTGCCAGCTCGTGAGGTAAAATCCTGTGCGTACGCAAAAACAGTTCTCCCGGCTACTTTTCCAAATCCCGTAATGACACCGTCTGCTTGAATCTCGGTTTCAGGCATGTCGAAATATTGACAACGATGTGTCACGAAGATGTCGAGCTCGCGAAAGGTGCCAGGATCAAACAAGGCAGCAAGCCGTTCCCTCGCTGTAAGCTTTCCGCTTTCTTTTTGTTTTGCGACAGCCTCTGGCCCCCCCATTGATTCTACCCGTTCCCTTCGCTTGTTGAGTTCGAGTATCTTATCGTCTACGGAAGTGTTCATGACGGTTGCTCCTGACGGGTGGTTTTTCATTCAAACGGTAGACGCTGTCCTCGTGTGTATATAGGTGGCTCGTGCAATCGAGTGAACGTTCGTGTGCGTAATCAAAAAAATCTATAGGTCCATCGTGCAATTGTCAACAGAATGCCATGTGCTCACTCTCGAACCAGCAAAGCGTTGGTAGTGTGCTTCCTATAAGAAATGCTCAAGCCGAATCTCCACCCATGGGTCGTCATAGTGGCCAAACAGGGCACGCAGAACTAGGTCTGTTGCATCCATAAGTGCAACATGACCGCCGACCTGTTGGCTCCTGTCCGGGCCATGGAAAAACGAGCCCTCTTCAGTCATTGGATCGAGAAAGTTTATTGTTCGCCATGCACGTTCCCAATCCAGCTGCTTACCATGAGAGGCTCGCTGGACAAGTAGGTCGACTAGTGTTCGATATCGCCATTCTGTGGAAGGCCAGTACGACCGCCACACAAGGGAGATGAGCGGAGCCCATTGAAACGCCCTCATCTCTGGGAGAAGATAGTGATTTGTGGCAGCGATCATCTCTGGAAGGTCCTCTATGGTGTCAGGAAAGGACAAGTTCAACACAGTTGTATCCTGAGGATACTTTGGGTTGTTGTGATAGCCGGGCAAGGTTATGCCTTTCTCTTTGAGCTGTTCTGGCGTAGTAAAGTCTGCTTCCCGAACCATGATGCCTTGTTCCGGAAAGGTACAACTGTATGGCATGCCGATAAGCCGGGTGCCCAGTCTCTGCGCATCTGCAAGCCGCTCTGCCATCCACGGCTCTGGAGGAAAGCTCTGGATTGTCTCCAGCACCACAGCAGAGGGCTCCTTACCATCTGATATGAGAAAGATCCAGGGACATCCTCGAGACGCCTCTCGAACGATAGAGATCGCCTCCCCAAGAGTTGCTGCCTGTTCCATGACTATTCTTATCAACAGTAAACCGCCGACGCCAGGTGTGGCCCCACTCGCAGCCCAGGAATGTACAACGTCGATTCCCATACCGAGGCCTTGGTTGTTGAGCGCCGTAGCTTGGCCAACAAAGCCAGGGGCAGTAACCGCGACAAAAGGATGTCCCGCAGGCCTACCATCGGGCGACAGAGGCTTATATATCGCAATAAGACTCGCGTCTTGATACACACCAGCGGTATAAAATTGAAAGTCCCTGCCATGAAAGAGGCCACCGCTCTTGGTCCTTTCGCCCCAACAGGCGAATTGATTGCATGCTAGTCCTGCTGCACCGAGCATGTGGTAGGTGAGCGAAGAGATGACATCCATACCCTGGTTGAGCAACAGCACGTCCTGGTAGGTCACTGGGACATACCCGCTCGTTCTCCCTTCGGACTGTGCGCGACGATAGCCTTCTGCGATACCCTGCATTTCTTCTCTAAGCCATACAGGGATAGCATCGTCTGAGGCGAGTACAAGATCGATAAGCCACGCACGTACAAAGGACCACAGCGGGCCGACTCTGTCGCTGCCAAAAGGAAGACCAAGCATCTCAAAGAGGATCTCGTTGCAGTAATCATGGACCATGGCTCGAACACGCTCAGGACAAAGATACCCTTGCTGGAACCCCATTTCGTAATGGGTGCCTTCGAGGTAAAGCAGGTGTTTGCCGTTGTGTGGATTGTGAGCAAGAAAGCCGCTTCCACAACGAGCTGTAATAGATCCAAACCCGTTGATTGCAGCTGCTTCGTGAGGTTCGTATCGTCTGTTCCTAGAAGAATGGTCAGACATCCTTTCAGAAGAGCAGGAGCACAAGATCAGCACTGCGTAGACAAGTATGCTCATCCTGCGAATAGGCGAACACATCCTCACGTACCTCCGACTCCTACCTCGCCTGCCTAATGGGTGGGAAGTGAAAAATACTGTATAGTATTCACGCAATTCATTCTACAGAGCCACGAAACTATTTTGAGCATCCCCCTGTACGTACAGTGCGAACAAGGGAGGCACGAGCGTGAGGTACGTTGGAGTCGTTGAACGAGCAGGACCTGTCGCCCTGGCATGTGTCTATCTTTTTTGTCAAGGAGTAAGAACCACACCGGTATGGTCAATGGATGTTCAGAGCACTTCTTGGAAAGTCCAAGGTGAAATAGTAGAGATGACTGCCAGCGACTTCAATGGTGACGGCAAGAAAGAAATCATTGTTTCCCGAAATGTGTTCCGTGGGAAGGAACCGAACCGCTACCTTGAGTATTATGAACTACCACTCAACAGCACTAACAATTTTCAGGATAGTACGCCGGCGTTCCATTGGGAGGTAGGGCCAGACGCTGTTGTCTGGGATACGGGTAGGGAACCACGATCAGACACATCGCAAGCAATCTATTATCTCGCCAGTGATGGTCTTTGGCTTCTCAGCAAGGACAGCCACGGCATGGTGGTGCCTAAGCGTGTACTGGAAGCATATCCCTTTATTGCATCGGGTCAGGAGGATTCCTTTTTAATGTTGGATTTTATCAGGGATTGGAACGGCGATGGAAAGGAAGAGGTCCTTATTCCGCTGGCCTCCCGGGCACAATTTTATGGATGGGGGCCGGATGGTTCACTCGAGGTTGTCGAAGAGATTCCCGTACGAGCATTCTGTGCGTACAACACCAATGTCCTTTTCGGAAGAAAACTAAATGGTTACCACTTTCTTTCGGTGTTTATCTTTCCCCTTATTGTGCCGACGGACCTCAATGGGGATGGACGCAAGGATATGCTCGTGATCCAGCGGGGGAGGGGATATAGGTACATACGGAGTGGTGCAGGTCGGCTGGAGCAGGAACAAGTAACGTGGGATCTGGATATCAGGACAGTCGATGAGGTAGTCCGACGCAAGGCAACACTTGCGTTTCATGTGGCAGATCTCAACAACGACGGCAAGGCTGATGTAGTGGTTCATAAGGTAAGTGCCAGTTTTCACGATTGGAACGCTGAGACAGCAGTTTTTCAAGGTTACTCGCAGCCCTACGAATTAAAGGGACCCACACTACGTTTCTATTCTAAGGGGTTCTTGTCGGGCGTTTCGCTTGATGATCTCGATGGGGACGGTTGCACGGATATGACTATCTGGTCTGTAAAAATGGGCTTGTGGCCGCTCATAGAGATCTTGCTGCGTAAGGTGGTACGGTTGGAATCTGCGTACCACTACTGTACGGGAGAACAACTGTTTGTAAGAAAACCAGACTACACAAGGACCTACGAATTTCGCATTGAGACAAGCAGACCGGACTTTTTTCTGGGTGTTGTTCCCTCCACTGATGGCGATTTTAACAGTGACGGGACCAAAGACCTTATCAGTCAAGTCAGCCAGGATACCATTGGCATCTATTTAGGGAGGAAGAAGCTGGGCTTCGAACAGACCCCAGCAGCCGTATTGACCGCACCCAATGTCAACTACGTGAAAGTTGACGATCTCGACAAAGATGGATCAACTGATCTTTTCGCCTATCAGGCTCAAAAGGATTGGTCATACTGCTATGTCTGGCTGAATACTACATCCAAGTAGTAGAAAGAACAAAAAAGCTCACTCTGATTCGACCCGTGCAGCGCATGAGGTGCTGTTTCGTATTGTCATAGCATTGCTTCTTGGATAGTATGAAAAAAGAGAAGCTCGTGTATATATCGGTCGACATTTTTTGAGATGGAAAAGGGAGGGCATGCTATATGCTGAACATACGGCGCGCCACGATAGGTGTGGTCATATTCATACTGGCGGTGCACGGCGTTCTCGGGTGCCAGCCGCCACAGTATCCTCCTACAGTGAATACGGATCTCAACGTGTGTGTGCGCGACCCTGAATGTACAGCCAAACTTGCTGTGGGCCATAGGGGAACAGGATCATACAACCTTTGGGCCCCAGAGAATACACTTGCTGCCTATGAAATGGCATGGTCTATGGGATGCGATTCCATAGAAATCGATGTAAGAGATACAGTGGACGGGATTCCTATTATCATGCACGACAGTACCGTAGACCGCATGACAGATGGGACCGGCTATGTTGCCGAGATGACCCTAGAGGAGATAAAGGCACTGCATATCTATGGGCTCAATCCTGCCGTCCCGGTGCAGTCGGTTCCTACCTTTACTGAAGTACTACGTTGTTTAAAAGGGAAGACCCTCGTGGATGTGGATATCAAAAATGCTGAGGTGGGTCGCCTCGTGGAAATAATCGCATCAGAGGATATGCTGGATGCTGCCTATCTTCTTATAAGCAGCATTGAGGAAGGGATGGAAGCCAGGGCTCAGCATTCTCAGGTAGCGCTTATGCCCAAGGTGAGCAGCGTAGCCGAGGTCCTTGCTTATATAGATGCCTTGAGCCCTATCGATATGTTTGAGATTGAATACGAAGATGCAACCCCTGAGGTAGTAGATCTTATCCATAGCTACGGCATTAAGATCCATATGGATGCGCTAGGCCTTTTCGACATCCTTGGCGAGGCTGGCTTCGAGATGCTTCTGGCTCGTGGTGCCGACATTATCCAGACAGATCGACTCGATATCCTCGTACCGTATCTGCATACGCTTCCGTAACTGTCGCGTAGCCTCGGACAATGAATATGCTTGCCTTATCGGGTGTGTTGGAGTGCCACCGCTAAATGGGCCTTGGGATTGCTACCTTGACGGGGGTAACATAGGTGGCTACCAGATCAACAGTGTGGTCTACGGCAAGCTTTTCAAAAAGAAACCTCATCTTGGCTTCCAAAGCGTCAGTTATACGGTCCAACGTATCTCGAGGGAGGTCCCATAGCTGTTTCTTGAAGGGACCAAAAGCCTTCTTCCGTGTACTGTACATAAATTGCTCTTCGGTTTGTCCCGGCGTTCTTTCTTCTGCATGGTGCAGCCTCAGATAGCCGTAGATCTCTTGTCGCAGCTGATCAGGAAAATCAGGGCTGTCGTAGATCATGTTCTGAAAACCTGTCGCCAAATGTACCTCAAGCGTTCCCACCGCTGGGAATCGGTCGAACGCCTCGTCCGGGAGTGTCGAGGCACCGTGTTGGACAGCGCCGCCAAGACCGTACGTGTGGCGGGCCACCGTTGATAGGGCTTCAAGGGTTTCGAAGTCGAGTTTGACCTGTGCAATCGTTCCGTCCGGTAAAGGTACGCCCCCATGCGTCGTGCCTGTCTGCACGCTGATCTTGGAAATTCCTTTGAACGACCCGCCGAGAAAACGAAGGTACTGGTCCATAAAGCTACACAGTTCTTCGAAAGTACTGTTGTGCTTTCCTACCTCTCCGATCTCTCCGCCTACAGAGATCGTTACTGCTTCAGGTTCCAACGTTCTTATGTAGCGAGTCATATCTGCAGTGACACGACTGTTCAAACGCTGTTGTTCGGCTACCGTAGGTAGTTGAAGATCGACTAGAGTGGAGGCGTCGATGTCGATATTGTAAAATCCTGCCCGGATGGCCTCTGCTGTTAGATCTTGTAACGCTGCTGTCTCTTTTTCAGGATCTGCCTTGTACTTCTTCAGATTGAACTGAAAATGGTCCCCCTGGAGAAACACCGGCCCACAAAATCCTTCCTTGATCGCTGCTGCCAAGACACAACAGGCGTACTCTTCGGGGCTCTGAGCTGTATATGACATTTCTGACCGGGCGATCTCAAAGATGAGTGCTGCTGTCTGGGTCTTTTGTGCTGCCCTAAATACTGTCCTGGCAACGTCGTAGGTAATGCCTCGGATATTGATTGCAGGAACGGTGCGATTGCGATAAAGACCTTTTCCTGCAGCCTCGTAGAGTCCTTGGATACTACTGGGGATGGCACCACATGCCAGTGCAGCTGATCTGATAATCCATCGTGCGCTAGTGAGCACCCGTGGGTCAGGATGAAAGACAGCATTGTAGATAAGTCTATCTATGATAGTGCCTCGAAGACTGTGATCATCGCTGAGTATGACCGAGGTATCAGTCCAGGAAAGCGCTTTAGAACAATCTGCCTCGAGTTCCCTCTTATCTCTGTACAGCATAGTCGACCTTTTCTCCTACGTGGACACTGAGCTACGCACAAAATACTTATACTATATCCGTGCAAAAAGGGCCATCTCCCCATAGACATTTCGGAAAGGCCCGCGATATCCTTTACACAGTATCTGCGTCATTTGAAGCCTCTCGTGGATGTAACTGACACTACCTGAGCGAATGGCACCTAACCGCTCTTGTAGCTAATGCGGGAGACAGGGGTCGATTGTAGTATGCGTCCTGATATCCTTCCTCGACTTGTCAATGGCGCGACGGGTGATCCCGCATTGTACGCTGAGTTCAAGTATGAACGTAGAGCGTTTCTTTTCGATGTTGGCGATGTGCATACACTCAGTGCCCGGAGTCTCCTTAAAGTGAGCCATATCTTCGTCTCCCACACGCACGTGGACCACTTCATCGGCTTTGATCATATGGTACGGCTCCACCTGGGAAGAGAAAAAGACCTTACTGTATATGGACCTCCAGGACTTGTCGACAATATAGCAGGAAAGCTCTCTGGATATTCGTGGAACTTGGTTGAAAACTATCCGTATGACTTCCGCATATACGCATATGAGGTAGGCTCATCGGTCAACAGAGCAGCAATGTTTTCGTGTAAGCATGGGTTTCGCATCGAATACATCGAACCACTTCGAGACTCATCTGAGATGCCAGTGCTCTTGGATGAATCATCGCTGCGTGTGAGATCAGCACTTCTTGAGCACGATATACCATGCTTGTGCTTTTGCCTTGAGGAAAAAAGTCATGTCAATGTCGACAAGGTCAAACTCGAACAAATGGGGTTACGCGTAGGTCCTTGGCTTCAGCGCCTCAAGGAAGCGGTCAGGGAGGAGCTCGATGATACCGTTACCGTGGAGGGGCTTGTTGCCTCGGAAGGGGAGCAAAGGTCCAAGCGTCTTCCTGTCGGGTTGCTCAAGCGGGAAGTGGTCAGGATCACACGAGGCCAGAAGATCGTCTACGTTACGGACGTGGCCTTTACTGAGGAGAATGCACGAAAGATAGTTGAGCTGGCGACCGATGCTGACATCATGTTTTGCGAGGCTGCATTTTCCAGAAAGGACGAGGCCCGTGCCCTAGCGAGAAAACATCTAACAGCCCATCACGCCGGTTATCTTGCACGGCTGGCCCGCGTAGGCAAGCTAGTGATTTTTCACTTTTCGCCTCAGTATCACGGACATGAGGAACTGCTCTATACTGAAGCAGCCCACGCATTTCAGAAGCCTGTCGGTTGAGATCTCGGCGTTTTCCTGCCTTGGCGTTCGGGTACGCGGTATCTCGATGGTTCGTTGCAGCGGTCGTGTTGATGTGCTGCTCTTGCTTGGATTATACTTTCTTGATGCCACATCTTGTTCATAGAGGTAACTACCATGCGCATATTGTCAGGGATCCAGCCTTCCGGCTCCTTTCACGTAGGCAACTATTTTGCAATGATCCGAAAGATGATCGACTATCAAACAGCTCATGAACTCTTCCTGTTCATTGCTAATCTGCATGCGCTCACCACCCTTTATGACAGTGCCACTATGGCGAGGAATACTATTGAGGCAGCCGCAAGCCTTCTCGCGTTGGGTATCGATCCCGAGAAGGCTGTTTTTTGGGTGCAATCCGACGTTCCTGAGGTCACTGAGCTTACCTGGATACTTTCCAACGTGACACCTGTTGGATTGCTGGAACGTTGCCATTCTTACAAGGACAAGATTGCAAAGGGCATTGCACCGAATCATGGCCTGTTTTCCTATCCGGTACTGATGGCTGCAGATATTCTTCTCTTTAGAACACATCGAGTGCCAGTAGGTAGAGATCAAAAGCAGCACCTAGAGGTGGCTCGCGATATCGCTGCGAAATTCAATGCCACGTTCGGCAAGACCTTTGTGATCCCAGAGGCTGAAATCGACGATGAGGTGGCAGTGGTGCCTGGCACCGACGGTCAAAAGATGAGCAAATCATACGGAAATACTATCGACATCTTTGGAGACAAGTCCCTCCTGCAGAGACAGGTTATGAGCATTGTTACCGATCCGACACCCATCGAGGCTCCGAAGAATCCTGACAGGTGCACCTTATTCGCTATTGCAAGTCTTTTCCTGGATGCCACAGAGCGGGAGGAGCTCAGGACGCGATATCTGAAAGGTGGGCTCAAGTATAGTGATGTCAAGCACGATCTTGTAGAAATGATATGGAACTATTTTGAGCCCTGTAGGGAACAGTATCAATCGCTTCTTGCTAATCCCACAGTCGTGATTGAGACCTTAGCCACAGGCGCACAAAAGGCCAGAGCAATAGCCAGCGAGGTAATGATAGAAGTAAGGGAAAAGGTCGGCCTGGCATATGGCCGGAGATAACAGCAGACATGCCTCAATAACGAACGCTTATCTGGTCGTGCAACGGAGGGATGGTATATGCCGCTTTATGACTACCAATGCATGAGATGCGGGACAAAGGCTACGCTGCTGATGCTTCCCCATATGGCACGTTCTCCAAAGTGCCCTGACTGCGGTTCTCTTGAGCTTGCACGGCTGCCTTCGCGCTTTGCCGTCCATAAGACCGAGGCAAGTCGACTCAAAGAACTTGACACTCGGAAAATGCCCGACGAGAGCTACTATAGGGATGACAGAAATATAGGGTTGTGGGCAAAGAAACGGACCAAGGAGCTCGGTGTCGACCTAGGTGACGCCCTGGAAGAGAAAATCGAAAAGGCAAGGACGAGTAAGATTGACGATCTTCTCAAGGACTGACGAGACCGCAGGATGATCGAGGATACCAGATAGATGACAAGGGCTACAAAGCGTTCGTCTCGGGCAGTCCCCACATCGACTCCTCATGAGTCTGAACGATGGCAGATCCTCGAGCAGCAAGAGACTGGCAAACGCTGGGAGTCTGCAGTGCGCGAAATCGCATCGGTCCTGGCACGAATCCAGGATATCCGACGCTCTGCACCCGAGGAACCTCCAGCAGGAGTCGACACAACCTACCAGGAAAGATTTTTCCGGGCTTTGCTCAGCGCGCTTCTTGTCGAGGACAGGCCAGAATTGAAGCGCTCGGTGGGCCGGCGAATGGCGGACAAGCTCGGCAGGTATCTCCTATGGAATCGGATTTCGAGCACTCCTGCCATTCACGAACTCGGAGCACTGCTGCCGTGGTGGATGAGCCAGATACCGGGTCCTGTGGTTTCACAGCTGCGGGATATAGGGCTTGCTTATTTTCTCAACGGTCTCGTACTTCCTGTACAGGCAGTACTAAGGATCATCATGGAGGCCAACAAAATTTATCTGGGACACTGTGTGTGCAGGAGCTCTGGTATTGTGGATGATGCGTGCTACAACGCCGAGCTTGTGCCAATGATCACTGAAGCCGAAGAGCGGATGCTTCTCAATCGCATCATGCATACCTATGCACGACTGAAGCACATGTCGCTTCGGAAACATACTGACGCTCGCTATGTTGAGATTTTTGAACACCTAGCTGCGTTGCGTGCAGAGCGTTCCACCGCATACCGGCTGCAAACCCTTTTAGATTCTTTTTATCCTGATTGGGAGTTTCTGCCTGTCAGCAATGACTACACGACCAATTGGATACGTTCCATGCACGCAAACCGAAAGGCTCGCCTCCTTCATAAGGAGTTGGCTTTTGAGCTCGCGCTTATTCTCTACGCTGCCCGTGGCGTGATATTTACGTCCATGAGACTGGTCGACACCCCGTATGCCATCTGCTCCTGTCCAACCCCTGAACACGGTGGTGGATGTGTTTTGACGAACTGGTATTACTGGGGCATGTCGAATGCCTCGGTCGTCCCCAACGCGACATACTATGGCAGACGAATGGATCGTGCTGGTTCAATGCTGCCCTGCGCGTTTTTTCCAATTCGAGCCAAACGATCGTGTGTCGGCTGCGGCTGTAACCATCGGAGAAAAAATCCCCGAAGCGTCCGTGTGCTGATTGAAGATGCTGAGAAAATACGGGCCTCTTGTATGCGAAAGGAATAACGCCCGCCACACCGCTGCTGCCGATGCAACGGATTGATCTCAGACGCGGATGGTGTCGCACATTTATTCAGCGTAAAATGAATCAATGAGCGATTTATACTTCTGATCTATCACCCTGCGCTTTTTCTTTAATGTTGGCGTCAGTTCTCCTCCAGCCTCTGAAAATTCCTCTGGGAGGATGGCGAATTTTTTTATTGTTTCGTATTGCGCCAGCTGCTTGTTCACGAGCTCGATGCGCTCCTTGATCAAACTGTATACCTTTTCATGTCGCACGAGTGCTTCACGATCTTCATGCGGTATGCCATTTTCGGTGGCCCATCGTTCTAAGGCTTCGAAATTTGGTACGATGAGTGCAGAAAGAAACTTGCGATTGTCCCCCACTACACAAACCTGTTCGATAAAGGGATCCGTGTTGAACATATTTTCAATCGGCTGCGGCGCAATGTTTTTCCCTCCACTCGTAATGATAAGTTCTTTTTTCCGATCTGTGATCCGAAGATATCCTTCTTCGTCGATCTCCCCCACATCACCTGTCTTGAAAAAGCCATCTTCGGTAAAGGCCTCTTTGGTAGCCTCGGGATCGTTGTAGTACCCCTTCATCACCTGAGGTCCCCGTATAAGGATTTCGCCATCATCGGCGATCTTGTGCTCTGTATTGGGTATGGGCTTACCGACCCAGCCGAGTTTGTGGTGGGCAGGGGTGCATGTGTGAGTCACTGGCGCGGTTTCGGTAAGGCCAAATCCTTGATACAGTTTTATGCCAATGGATCCGAAAATGTCTGCCAGATCTGGATTGATCGGTCCTCCACCAGTATGGCAGATCCGAAGGCGTTCAAGTCCTGCCTTCTTTTTGACTTTGAAAAACAATTTGTCTGCAACTGCACACTTCATTCGGGTCTTTAAGGATACGGGCTTGTGTTCAAGCTCTGCCAGGAATCGCTCTTTCCCTGCCTGCAAGGCCCACTGGAAGATCTTTTGTACTGCAGGCGGTCGTGTGGCAACTATCCCATGTATTTGGAGATACAGCTTTTCCCACAGCCGTGGAACGCTACTCATGATGGTTGGTCTGCACTCCAGTAAATTTTTTCGCAACTCCTCGGTTTCCACGCTATCTACCACAAAGAGGATGCCGCCTTGGTAGCTAGAGTTGAGAAGATCAGAGGAGAACCCAAAACTATGGCACAAGGGGAGGTGTCCGAACCAGATATCGTCTGGACTAAAATCAAACGCTGCTGAGATAGCCCTCTGGCTCACAAAGTTCTTATGCGTGAGCATGACGCCTTTGGGTCTTCCCGTTGTTCCTGAGGTATAGATAATTGCAGCCAGATCTTCTTCGTTGATGCTTCGAAGACGGGCTTCAATCTCCTCGTCTTTGTCCATTCTTGAGCGTCCAAGGGCCAGGAGATCCTCAAATTGCATTGCCCCAGCTATGTCAGCAGTCGGCACATCAGGATCCATCACAATGATTCGTTCCAATGACGCAAGCCGGCTCCTTACAGAGAGTACTGCGTCGAGGTGCTTCTTGGTATGACAGTAAACCGCACGTGCTCCTGAGTCATGCAATATCCACCATACGTCCTCTGCCTTGCTATTGGGGTAGATGGGGACAAAGACCCCTCTTAAGAAGATTGCAGAAAAGGTCGCCATGATCCAACGGGGTGTGTTGGGGCCGAACACGGCAACCCTATCGAACTCTTTGATTCCAAGTGCATCGAGTCCCTTACATAGATTTCTAATACATTCGTCGAATTCTGCCCATGTAATATCATGAATCTTATCGGTTTTTCTCCCTGCCTTATCGAAACGAGAACGAATATAGACTTTGTCCTTGAAACGAATAGCCCTGTTGCGACCTGTACCTGTTATTGTCGATTCGTCATAGAGCTCGCCATTCATGTCACACCTCTCCTTTTCTTACTGCAAATAGGTGCATCAAGCCAACGAAATGTGCCTCTCCTTACTAGCAGAAAGCCCAATCTCCTGCAAGCATATGCTCCGCATGGAGCAGGGCTCACAAACAACACAAAAAAACATGGTGCAACAGCACATGATACTTGTGGAATGCCTGAAACTATCCATTTAACGCAGTGTGAGCTCTTATGAAATCGATAGATATACAAATAGATGTAATGCATTATATCATACTATTAATGTAATCTACCGTTTTCCCTGAACAAATTCTTCATATTCAGCGACATCCTCCTTGCTGCCTATGATAAGAGGTGTCCGTTGATTAAGGTCGTGTGGGACTACTTCCATGATCCTTTCAAAACCGTTGCTGGCAGCTCCTCCAGCTTGTTCCGCAATGAACGCAAGCGGATTGGCCTCATAGAGCAGCCGGAGCTTTCCCTGAGGAAATTTTGCATTGCTTGGATAGAGGAAGATCCCACCTTTGAGCAGATTTCGATGAAAGTCAGCAACCAACGAGCCTATGTAGCGAGCCGAGTAGGGCCGAAGGGTCTCTTCATCTTTTTCTTTCAGATATTGGATGTAGTTCCTCGTTCCCTCATCCCAGGACGACGCATTTCCCTCGTTGATGCTATAGATAGTTCCCCTGCTCGGCGTGCGAATGTTTGGGTGGGACAAAAGGAATTCTCCCAGGCTGGGGTCCAGGGTAAAGCCGTTCACTCCGTACCCAGTACTGTATACCAGCATTGCACTTGAACCGTACACGAGGTATCCAGCACCCACCTGATAGATGCCCTTTTGCAGGCAATCCTCAAGCGTGCCCCGTTCACCCTGAGACCTTTTCTTTAGGATAGAGAAGATGGAACCCACATTGACGTTTACGTCTATGTTCGAGGACCCATCGAGTGAATCGAACAAGAGTACATAACTTCCACAGGGAAATTCTTCAGGGATTTCTATGACGCCTTCTGACTCTTCTGATGCCATGATGCAAAGGTACCCACTATGATCAAGACAAGATACGAATGCCTGCTGTGCAAAGAGTTCCAGCGTTGGCCGTTGTCGTTCACGTGTACTTGCTCTCCCCAGCAAACCAAGTGCTTCGGCCAGTCCTGCCTTGTGAACCTCGCGATAGATGAGCTTGCCTGCAAGTGCGATTTGGGCCAGTAATCCAGAAAACTCTCCCCGCGCCGTAGGATGGACTCGTTGTTCCTCAATAATGAACCTTTCGAGGGTCATTCCTATCTCGACGCCCATGAGTATCTCCTCCAGTAGACGAGCAACGTAGCCTGTGTGTGAGACCTATTGGTTCTGCCAGGGAGCAGCAATCGCATGCGGCTAAGAATATATATCGAATTTTGGGCTCATTGCAAAAACAAATGATGTTGTACCCTCAGCTGTTCCAGATGCCCACAACGCGTGAGGGGTAGTCGATTGCTACGTCGCGTTATGATATAGATTACGCAACAGGGCTGCGAGGTGTCCCATGTCCATGATACAACTGGAGCATGTCACAAAGATCTATGAACAAGGGGCTCGACGTATAACTGCGCTTGATAATGTGTCTTTGGAGGTAGCTCAGGGCGAGTTCGTTTCAATCATGGGCCCAAGCGGATCCGGCAAGAGTACGTTACTGCACATCATGGGTACCCTGGATGCGCCGACACATGGTCGGATTTGGTTGGGTGGTGAACTTCTGAGCGAGCGCTCTGATTATGAACGGACCTTGTTTCGTAGAAGGAACATAGGGTTCGTATTTCAGTTTTTCAACTTGCTTCCGGGCCTTACGGCAGAAGAAAACATAGCACTTCCACTGTTGCTGGACGGAAAAAAACTCTCCCAGCACAAGCGCAGGATCGATGAGCTCCTCGAGAGAGTCGGTCTGGCCCACAGGCGAGGGCACCGTCCTGACGAGCTTTCTGGTGGTGAGATGCAGCGCGTCGCAATTGCAAGGGCCCTGATCATACAGCCTTTGCTCTTGCTTGCAGACGAGCCAACGGGCAATCTTGATAGCAAGTCAGGCACTGAGATTTTGGAACTGATACGAGAGGTCAATGCTACTGACAGGACAACAGTTGTCCTTGTCACTCACGATGCTTCAGCAGCAGCCCTTGCACATCGCAGACTGACTCTAAAGGACGGTAGGATCATATCGGATATCAGGGGCTAATGGCAGAGGGCGAATGCTAGGAACGGACCGATGCGCATGTGCTGCACCGTACATACGTGGCACAAGCCATTGAGAGCGGTCTGGTTCATTGCTACATTCAGCATTGGGTTCTACCGAATAGGAGGATGTTCTCATGCAGGTACTCGTACTGTACTATTCTCGAACAGGTAACACCAAAAAACTTGCAGAGGCAATTGCACGAGGCGTGGCAGAAGTTGAGGGGGTGACCCCATTGCTTCGATCGCCAGCTGAGGTCACGCAGGAAGACTTTCTAAAGAGCGATGGCGTGATCGTAGGATCGCCGACCTATTTCGGCGTCATGGCAGCCCCGCTCAAAGAGATATTGGATAAGTTCGTGGGGATCAGGAAGCATATGGAAGGCAAGGTGGGAGCAGCGTTTGCCACCTCTGCAGATCCGTCAGGAGGAAAAGAGACAACAATGATTTCGATCATTCAGGCATTGCTCATATATGGGATGGTCATCGTCGGGGATCCCCTGGAGGCTACCGGTCATTATGGGGTTGCCTGCGTTGGTGCGCCAGATGCGGCTGCTGAGCAGAATGCGGCAAAGCTTGGGAAAAGGGTGGCCATGCTTGCTAAGAAGCTCAGGGCGTCGTCCTGATATTGTTGAAATCTTCTTCGAGCAACTTTTTTAGTATACGGATCTCGGCTGATTTTTCATTCTGATACTGAAGGAATGCGGCCTGCTGCGTCTGGTTGAGAATTCGCTCCATACGTCGTGCTATATCTTTATCGATAGCTATTTTCTGTTCGAGATAGGTCTGAATTCGCTCAACCGGGGTCATTTTCTCGTCTTGACCTGCGTCAAGGGAGATGTGCTGTGCCTTTTCATCGTGCTCTTTGAGTACCTCTCGGACTGCTGCCTGCTGTTCTTCGGAAAGATCTAGGCGATAGGTGAGCTCGAGTAGATCCCTCTCTAGAGCGGATGCGCCTGTCAGCTGCTTTTTCTTCTCGGTATATTCTTGGTAGCGTGCGAATTTTTCAGGGGGGACGAACGACCGAAGTTCTTCTTCGAGGGGGGTGTGTGGCTCAGTCTTTGCCTGTGCCTGTTCACGAGCGGTAGCATCAGCATCGAGAGAGAACGAAGGGATTTTTTTTCTCTTCCTTATCGCCTCCTCCACTTTCTGTCGCTGCTCTTTGTTCAAATCGAGCACTGCAGCCAATTCGCCGGCCTCGCGCATAATTTGTTCATCTGCGAGGGTTTTCAGTGTTGCACTGTTCATGAGTTTCGTAAACACTTCTTTGAGGCCCTGGGTAGCGGTACTGCCCTGATCCTTACCTTCAGCTGCTGTTTTCTTGGGTTCTGGCTGAGATGACGTAGGAGATTGGGCTGCCTTAGGCTGTACATCTCTTTGAGAAGCTTGTGTTCGGTCTTCCAACGCCCGAAGTCTTTCCCTGAGAATTCTCAATTCTTCCCGGTCTCTTTCGATCTCTGAGTAGCTCAGGTGTTTGATGCTACCATCGGGCAATACAATCTGGAAAATTGCCGTACTGTCAATACGAGGGACAGAGGCCTTTGTGTTCAGGTAGGACAAACCGAGTGCGACAGCAACACCTGCCACAAAGGCAACGAGCATCCAACCTGTCGAAGGACGCATCCTCGAAGAACCTCCTTTCACAATGCACCCTGTGTCCATGCGATAAGGGTTTGTAGTAGCTGCATGGCCTTGCCCTGATCTATTGTCTCTGAAGCACGTCGTATGCCGTCTTGAATAGTGGCTGCCTTGTCGGCGACATAGAGGGCAGCGCCAGCATTTAGTACCACTACGTCACGATGTGGCCCTGGGGTCCCCTGCAATACGTTTCGAATAATCTCAGCGTTTTCTGAGGGGCCACCACCCTTGAGGCACTCGGAATCAGCGGCAGGTATGCCAAACGTCTCGGGCCGCAGTTCATAACACTCTACTGTTCCATTCCTGAGTTCAGCGACACAGGTAGGAGCTGATATACTAATTTCATCGAGACCGTCAGTTCCATGAACCACCATTGCCCTACGGCATCCCAGGATACCTAGGACGCGTGCCAAGGTATGGGTGAGATCCTGTCTGAATGTGCCAATGAGGTGGACGGTCACACCCACTGGATTGGTTAAAGGTCCAAGGAGGTTGAAAAAGGTTTGGATACCGATTTCCTTTCGCACTCCTGCTACATGTTTGGTGGCCTCATGTACGGCGGGCGCGAACAGAAATCCGATGCCTATCTCACGAATGCACGCCGCTAGCGTGGTTGGCGAGGTGATCAAACGGATGCCCAATGCTTCCCACACATCAGCACTGCCGCATGCACTGGAAACTGAGCGATTGCCGTGCTTGGCGACCTTAACACCAGCTGCAGCTGCAACAAGTGCGGCTGCTGTGGAAATATTGAAGGTATCCTTGCGATCACCACCGGTCCCACATGTATCGAGAATTACCTCTTCATCCGTGTCGAGACAAAGGGGGACGTGGACTGCTTTTCGCCGCATCACCGTGGCGGCGGCAGCAAGTTCGTCTACGGTCTCGCCTTTCATCCGCAGCGCAGTAAGCAGGGCAGCAATTTGGGCGCTCGATGCGCTTCCTGTCACTAACTCTTCCATGACACGTGTCATTTCCTCGAATAAGAGGTCTTGACGTGCTACGAGCTTTGCTATGGCAGATTGGACGACTCGACTCATACTTCAAGCAGAACAGCGCGCTGAGGCAGCAATGTATCGTGGATATACCATTGACACGCTAGCCGATCGATAGGCGCGTGTCAATAACAAGGTGAAGTATTTGGTACTTGTTGACTGCCCTCCCATCGGACGCTACTATGAGTGCCTTGAGTGACGGAACGTATAGAACGCCACATCGCATGCACGATGTTTCAGGGCGTGGCTAGTATGGAAGCAATTCACGTAGGTATTGCCGGTGCAGGGGGATATGCAGGCATAGAACTGGTAAGGCTTCTTCTGCAGCATCCAAAGGTCTCGGTATCGTGGGTAATGAGCGAGCCAGCACACGAAGGAGTACCGTTGACACGCCTGTATCCCCACTTAAAAGGACGCACTGACCTGGTCTGCAAGAGATTCGATCCACACCTGGGCGAAGACGTGGATCTGGTCTTCCTGGCAATGCCTCATGGCCTTGCCCTGAAGACAGCACCTCAATTCCTTGAACGGGGGTGCCGCGTAATTGACATCAGTGCTGACTACCGTTTGAGGGATGCCGAGGTATTTCAGGCCTGGTACAAGGTTTCTCATGTATCTTCCGAGTTGCTTGAGCACGCGGTCTATGGTCTTACGGAACTCTATCGCAGAGAGCTTCCCGGGGCGAAACTTGTCGCAAACCCTGGCTGCTATCCAACGGTATCGATACTTTCACTGGCCCCTCTGGTCAAGGAAGGGCTTGTCAAGTTTGACTCCATTGTCATCGACGCAAAAAGTGGTGTTTCGGGTGCCGGTCGCGGGCTGACCCTTGGAACCCACTATGCTGAGTGCAATGAGGATATCCGGGCCTACAGTCCAGGAACCCATAGACACGCACCTGAGATTGATCAGGAATTGAGCCGGTTGGCCGGTGAAAGGATCTGTGTAGTCTTCGTACCGCACCTTGTGCCTATGACAAGGGGAATGCTGGCTACCATATACGCGAAGCCAGCCACTGGACTCACCACAGGTGAGCTCATCGGGCTGTTCAAGGATTTTTACTTGCAGGAGCCCTTTATACGGATCCTTGATGAAGCTGAATTGCCATCAACAAAACACGTGTGGGGAACGAACCTTTGCGAGATTACTGTGCGGTACGATTCCAGGTCCGACACGATCATTGCAATGGGCGCTATCGACAATCTCATCAAAGGGGCTTCAGGGCAGGCCGTTCAGAACATGAACGTGGCATTCGGTTATCCTGAGACTGAAGGGCTTACGAGCATCGGCCTCTATCCATGATACCACTAGCCCTTGTCCAAGCCGTGCGTCTCGAGCAATTTCTCTTCTAAAAACTTGACCTCCCTCCGGACGCTGGCCGATGTCTTCATTTTTTGTTGTAGTGACCGAATTGCATGAAACACCGTTGCGTGGTCGCGTTTGTAAAAGGCCCCAATGGCATCGAGAGATTCACTCGTATATTTTCTGCTCAGATACATGGCAATCTGCCTGCAATAGTAAATTCGCTGTTTTCTCGAACGTCGTGTCAGTGTTTCCTCGTCTAGGTGAAAGTAACGAATCACATGCTGCGCAATCGTTTCCATATCAAGCAGCGCTGGTCCCTTCTCGCGAAAATCCTTGAGCGCCTCGGTCACCAATGCAGGATCAATAGGCCGCTTGAGGAGGGAACTCATTGCAACAATACGAGTAAACGCTCCTTCGAGATTCCGTATATGCGTCGTGACCGTTTCAGCGATCGTCTCCAGGGCACGGTCGGAAAGCGATACACCAGCCTGAGCGGCGAAAAACCGCAGTATTGCAATTCGGGTATCCTTGTTGGGGTGATGTATTTTCGCGCTGAGTCCTGAGAATATTCGTGAGGTGAGATCGTCGGAAAAACCCTCGCCATCGTTCGGCGCAACCTGTCCAAAGAGCAGTACGCGTTTTCCCTGGTTCAAAAGCGCATCAATTGTGTAGCAGAGTTCTGTTTGAATCCACGGTTTGCCTTTGAGAAACTGTATATCATCGACACAGAAGACGTCACATTCCTGTCGGCACCTGTCTTTGAATGTTCGAAGGGACTTGTTTCTCAGGTGGTGCATTAGTTCGCTGCACAATGCCTCGGCCGAACGCCACTGGATCTTAAGGCCCCGTGACGACTCCAGGAGGAAATTGGCCATTGCTTGTCCCAAATGAGTCTTACCTAAGCCGGTTGGTGAGTACACGTAAAAGGGATTGTATGAAGATTGGAATGTTCTACATACCTCTTGCGCTGCGGTCCATGCGAGACGATTGGAGTCGCCTACAATGAAATTCGTAAAACGATATTTCTGATTGAGACCTGAGGAATCCACGACTGACGATGCATCGTGCTCGGACAAGGCACGAGCTGCCTCACTGCCACTCATCTTACCGGCCTGAAACTCGAACGCATCACCTGCTTCTTTATCGAGGGCTGGGCCACCTACCATCTTTTCTGGTGCCGTCCGACCGTCAGTAGCACTGACCTCCACTACAACCTTGAGTTCTTGTTTACCAGTCACTGTTCTTAGTTCTTGAACCAATTGAGGAACGTAGTGATGCTCGATCCACTTTTGAGAGAATCTGTTTGGAACATATAAAGTAACCGTGTGAGGATCATCAAAGGTGATGTGTGCATCTTGAAGCCAGCAGGACACATGTTGCCCAGGAAATGTTTGCTCAAGCTTCGATGTCAAAGTCTGCCACAACGATTCCATAAGGTCGCAGCTACGTATCCAAGAGTTGTAGAATTTCTTTCTAAGACAGGAGTCCTGTGGCGCACGAAGGTCCAAAACGGCGAGACTATATGCAGAGCGAACCGTTCTTGCAAGCATAAAAGAGCGGAAATTTTCAGTGAGCAACAGACACCGTATCGTGAACGCAAAATCGTCCAGTACTTATGCCTATTCGCGCACGGTGACCCTGTGGAAAGCGGCATGGAACGCTGCTTTGAGCAACGCTGCCCGATATGAATTAAAAATCGATAAGTTGACCTGGTTTTCCACAGAAAGTTCCCGACGTTGTCAACAAGATGTAAGATCGACAATCCTTTCGGAAACTCAAGAAATCAGCAAAATTCTCAATGTCCATTTTTTTCTTACCGTGATCAAAAGGTCCTACGTGCGTGTGTCCTCCGGATTGAGAGGCGTATCGTCCAGATACACTGTACCATCCTCGTCCAGGGCGTAACGACCTTCTGCCATGTACTGCAAGGTTTTTGGAAGAATGACCCAATCACCGATGCGCTTGAGACGATCTTGGTGCTCTGCAGCAATACGCAACAGCAGCGTCCGATTATCTTCTCGAGCGAGATCGTCTTTGGTGATTCCTTCAGGCAGCTCAACAGGTAGTGGATCAGACACCATGAGCACCTCTCCGTAATCAACCTGTTCTCTCACGATGTGAGTGCTTGATCTCAGAGAAGATTCGCCAGCCAGCAGTGCGTCAGCAACCGCACGATCACCGGTGTACTTTCGTCTGCCAGATTCGACAATTCTCAGGTCTGCTGGATGGACATTGATAATGCGGCCAGAAAA
>FWPV01002236.1_pt1 | contig 48567 bp, 45 predicted proteins | sample 2228371 | NCBI WGS metagenome assembly FWPV01 (sample SAMEA103939776, study PRJEB20133) | metagenome | reverse complement strand
GTTCACCCTGCGCTACCCCTTCCAGCCGTTCCTCCAGATCCTGGCCGGCTCTTGGGGCTCGATTCTGGACAAGGAGTGGGTGATCGAGCAAGGCGGTTGGGATGGTACGGCCAACTGGCGACCATGGCATGATCCTGCGGCCGAGGACTCCGAGCTCTTTGACAAGGCCAACGGAACAGGGCCGTTCAAGCTGGAGCGCTGGGTGCCTGGTGAGGAAATCAGCTTCATCCGCAATGACGACTACTGGCGTGGGCCGGCCAAGCTCGCTCGGGCTGTGATCAAGGTCGTTCCCGAGTGGGGCACCCGCCTGGCCATGTTCGAGGCCGGCGATGCGGACGTCATTGCTGTGCCGCGGGCCTACGTGGCGGCCATGGAGCCCTTGGTGCAAGCCGGCAAGGCTCGCCTGTACGGTCCGTTCCCTGCTTCCACGGCTCAGACGGGGTTCTTCAACTTTCTGGTGGCCGAGGGCAGCCCGGTCATGCCGCAGCTGGGCGGCGTGGACAAGCCCGATCTCCTCTCCGACATCCACCTCCGCCGCGCGTTCAACTACGCCATGGACCTGGACACCTATATCCGCGAGGCTTGGTTGGGTGAGGCTTCTCCGCTCCGCGGGCCTGTATTGGGCGGCCGCTTGGGGTTCAACCCCGATCAGCCCATTTACGGGTTTGATCTGGAGAAGATGGAGCAGGAGCTCCGCCTGGCTTGGGGCGGCGAGGTGTGGCAGAAGGGCATGCGCGTGGTTATCACCTACAACACCGGGAACCTCATGCGCAAGTTCGCCGCTGAGATGCTGGAGCGCCACATTGAGAGCGTGAACGACAAGCGCTTCAACGAAGGTTATCGCGATCCCATCGTGGTGGAGGTTCAGGACCTGCCGTGGCCCACGTACCTCAAGCTCATGACGGACAAGCAGCTGGCCATCTTCTTCATTGGGTGGCTGGAGGACTACGCGCACCCCTTCAACTGGGTCCATCCGTACATGTACCGCACTGGCGCGTTTGCTTCGGGCCAGAACTTCGACTACATCAAGGACGTAGACTTTACCCCGGTGTACGCCACCTGGTTGCCGGCCAAGACCTACGCCACCTTGCAGGACCTGTTCGATGAGCTCATCGACTTCGCCAAGAAGGAGCTGCTCTTGTACTTCGAGCTCAACCGGCTGGCGGTGGACTACGCCATCAACGTGGCCAACATCCAGCTCTTGGGTCGCCACTACGAGCAGCCATGGGTTTTGGGGTGGTACTACAACCCTGCCTATCCGGGCGACTACTTCTACGCTTTGAGCAAGGGTGTCGCTGTCTCATGTGGTTGTCCTGACGGTTCGAGCGCTTCTGCATGGGCAGGCGAGGTCAACTGCGACTGCGCTACGGGTACGATGAAGGCCTCGGGCGTGTGGGCTTACTGCCATTGCCCAGATTGCACGAACGACTGGGCTTTGGGAGGTACAGCGGAATGCCAGTGTAAGTAGCCTAATAGATACAAGGGGCCGGGGTGTCCACCCCGGCCCTTGTTTTTTCCCACGGGTCGAGGTATAAACGGCCCTGGCTATGCTGGCGTTTATCGTCCGGCGGCTGATGATCCTCCCAGTTATCTTGCTGGGTGTGACCCTGTTCGTATTCGGCATTTTTTCCCTGCTGGACCCCAAGATGAGGGCAGGGTTGTACGTCAAAGACGTGCCCAAGACGCCGGACGCCATGCAGCGCATCATCGAAAAATACGGCCTCGACGACCCCTTCCCCGTGCAGTACTGGCGGTGGCTCAACCAAATCGTGCGGGGCAACTTCGGCTGGTCCAAAACTGCTCAACGACCGGTGCTGGAAGCCCTCGGCCACTATTTCCCTGCCACAGCGGAACTCGCCCTTTGGGCGGCCGTTCCGGTGATCGTTGTGGGGATCTGGCTCGGCATTCTTTCGGCCCTGCACCATAACCGCCCCTTGGACCACACAACCCGCGTTTTTGCCCTTGTGGGGTGGTCTTTCCCCTCGTTTGTCTACGGTTTGCTCATGCTGATGCTGTTTTATGCCATGTTGCAATGGTTCCCACCGGGAAGGATTTCGGACTGGGTGTCCCGGGAGGTGATTGCCGGGACCTTTAGGCAGTACACGGGGATGTACACGCTGGACGCCCTGCTCAACGGGCGGCTCGATGTGTTCGCTGATGCCCTGCGCCACTTGGTCATGCCGGTCCTCACCCTTTCCTACATCCAGTGGGCGTTGCTTTTGCGGGTTACGCGCTCTTCCATGCTGGAGACGCTACGCCAAGAGTACGTGATGACCGCGCGGGCCAAGGGCCTCAAGGAGCGCGTGGTGGTGTATAAGCACGCGGCGCGCAACGCCATGATCCCCGTGGCCACCATGGGCGGTTTGCTCCTCGTGGGCTTGCTCAACGGCGTGGTGCTTACGGAAACCGTGTTCAACTATCCGGGCTTAGGGCGCTGGGCCGCCACCGCCGCCACGCAACTGGACATTCTCAGCGTCCTGGGATTCACTTTGTTCAACGGCGTGCTGCTGGTGGTGGGTAACTTGGCGGTGGACATCCTTTATGCGGTGATTGACCCAAGGATTCGGCTCGAATGAGAACCGTCAAACAGCTCCTGCGCAATCCACTTTCGCTCATGGGAATCCTTTTACTCCTGATGTTTGCTGCCATCGCCATCGCGGCACCGTGGCTGGCCCCCCCGGAGCGGCCCCGCGAGCCTTACCGTATCGTTCAGCACGGTTACTCGCCAACCCCGGCGCCGCCTGGGGTGGACAACCCCTTCCTCGGTATTTGGCAGGTCGTCACCCGACAGGTCAAACTGTCGCAGGTGAAGCCGTTTGGCACCACTGAAGGCCAGTACGATGTGTACTATGGGGTGGTGTGGGGCACGCGCACGGCCTTCCAGGTGGGGATCTACATTACCGGGGCTACGCTGGTCATCGGGCTTTTGATTGGCTCCATCGCCGCCTACTTTGGCCGCTTCGTGGACGAGGTTTTCATGCGCATCACCGACATTTTCTTCGCCTTTCCGTTTTTGGTGGCCGCCATGACCATGGCCGCGGTGCTTCAACCCAAATTGGGCCGGGGCCTGTACACGGCGATGATCGCCCTCATCATGTTTGGTTGGATGGGGTATGCCCGCCTTATCCGCGGCGACATTTTGAGCGTGAAGGAACGCGACTACGTGGCTGCGGCTCGCGCTGCCGGCGCTGGGCATTTGCGCATCATCTTCCGCCACATCCTGCCCAACGCCATCTATCCCACGTTGGTGGTCGCTTCGATGGACATTGGCTCGTACGTCATCGGTTTTTCTGCCCTCTCGTTCTTGGGCTTGGGAGCCGAAGTGGGTTACGCCGACTGGGGGCAGATGCTGTCCTTTGCCCGCGCATGGATTCCCCGGCTGCATCAGTTCTGGTGGATCGTGCTGTACCCCAGCTTGGCCATCCTCCTCTTTACCTTGGCGTGGAACCTGGTGGGGGATGCGTTGCGGGACATTCTGGACCCCCGCCTACGGGGCCGCCTCACGGTCTAACCTCGGCGGTTGGCACCCTGGAGTTGGGTTCTGCGGTATAATGCTAAGCCTTTGGCGCAAAGGAGGTGATCGGTCCGCAGCGTGCACGGTGAGGACGTATAGGGAGCAGTAGGATAGACCCAAGAACAGTGTGTTAAGCTGGGAAAGGAGGAAAGATGCGCAGAATTTTGGCGTTGGTGTTTGCAGCGTTGATGGGCGGTGCAGCGTGGGCCCAGGTCCTCAACGTGGGCATTTTCGAAGATCTCACGACCACCAACATTTTCGCCCGGATCGGACCGGATGCCACGGTGTGGAATGCTTACGTGCTGGGCGGGCAGCACGGGACCTTGTACGGCTCGGCGGCTCCGTTCTGGACGTGGATCCCCGGCCTGGCGGAAGATTTCCCTTCAAACTTTGAAGAGACCGCGGACGGCACGTATGTGGCCGAAGTGAAGCTTCGCCAGGGGATCTTCTGGACCGATGGCACCCCGTTCACGGCCGATGACGTGGTTTTCACCTTCAACCTCCTGCTGACCGAGGTGGAGGGTGGCCGGATGGCCGTAGCCATGGGCGGGAACTGGCCCAGCTACGCCCCGGACAGCCTGCTCGCCGTGGAGAAGGTGGACGACTACACCGTGAGATTCGTCTACGCGTCCCTCCCGGGTTTGGGCGAGTGGACCTTCGGCGCCTTGATGTGCCCCATCGTGCAAAAGAACTATTGGGAGCCCAAGTTCCAGGAGGCGTTGGCCACCGGGGATCCCGCTGGGGCGCTCCTTGCTGTGATCCCCACGGGCGAGCCCACGTTGGGCGGCTACAAGTTCGTGCAGTGGCAGCCGGGTGCGTTCGCTGAGGTGGCGGCCAACCCCACGTACTACGCCACGGGCGAGACGCTGACGTTCTACGAAGGCGGCGGGGTAACAATCGCCAACGAGCGCTTGGGCTACAGCTTCAGCGGCTACGGTGGAGTGACCGGTCCAGCCAAGCTCGCCCTCACGGAAGGACCGTACATCGAGGGCATTCTGTATTCCATCTACCTCAACCAGGATGCGGCCGTGCTCGCTTTGCAACAGGGCGAGATCGGGTTCTTCCTCAATCCGTTGGGGCTGGCCAGTGGGTTCCAGGATCGGCTGAAGAGAACCCCCAACGTGCAGATCGTCTCCAACCCGCCGTGGGGCTTCCGGTACCTGGCGTTCAACATGCGCCGCACCCCCATGGACAACCTGGCGTTCCGCCAGGCCATCGCCACCCTCATCGACCGGGAATACCTGGCCAACAGCATTTTCCAGGGGATCATCATCCCCATGTACTCCGCTGTCCCTGAGTCCAACCCGTTCTGGCACAACCCCAATGTCGTCATCTATGGCCAGGGGATGACCCGCGCCCAGCGGGTTGCAGAGGCCGTGCGGATCCTCAAGGAAGCCGGGTTCTCGTGGGAGGCGGAGCCCAAGGTGGTCAACCCCGGCACGCGCAACGAGGCCGTGGTCGGGGTCCTTCCCGATGGCCAGCAGGTGGCCGCGCCGCGGGGGTTCAAGCTCCCCGATGGCACACCTTGTCCAGAGCTTGAGCTTCTGGCCCCCAGCGCGGGCTACGACCCGCTGCGCGCGACCTTCGCCTTGTACATCGAGCAGTGGGCCCGGGAAATCGGGATCCCCATCAAAGCCAACCTCACCGGGTTCAACGTGATCGTGGACAAGGTGTGGGCTCCCGACGGGTTCAACTTCGACATGTACATCCTCGGTTGGTCGTTGGGCAACCCGGCGTTCCCTGATTACCTCTACTACTTCTGGCACTCCTCCATGGACTTCATCGACGGGTTCAACACCCCGGGTTACCGCAACCCCGAGTTTGACGAGCTGGCCGATGCCTTCTTGGCCGCCCAATCGGTGGAAGAGGCGCGGCCGCTGGTGTTCCGCATGCAAGAAATCCTGGCCCGCGACGTGCCCTACATCATCCTGTTCGACAGCCCCATCGTGGAGGCCTACCGCGTGGACCGGATCGAGTTCCCCTACACCGAGGTGTTGGGCGGCTTGCAGTTCGTGTGGCCGCTGACCACGGTGAAAGCGGTGAAATAGAATCTTGCGCGAGGGCGGATCGGGGGTAGGATAGCCACTACCCCCGATCCGTTTCTCAGGAGCCGAGGATGCTGAAGTTCATCGCGGGCAGACTGGTGCAAATCGTCATCACCTTTTTCCTGTTCCTCACCGTGGTGTTTGTCCTGTTCCAAGCCATGCCAGGGGACTACATGGACAAATTTTTGATGAACCCCCGGATTCCCCCGCAGGCCAAAGAAGCCCTGAAGCTCCGCCTGGGCCTAGCGGGATCCCCATGGGAACAGTATGTGCGGTACTTGGGCAACGTGGTGCGCGGCAACTTGGGTGTTTCCTTCGATTACTACCCCCGCGAGGTGTGGGACGTGATCAAGGAGCGCCTGCCACGCACGGTGGCGCTGTTCCTGGTGGCCTCCGTCACCGCCTTTGCCCTGGGATTTCCGCTGGGACGCTACATCGCCTGGCGGAGAGGGCAGTGGGGCGATTATGTGGTCACCGTAAGCGGAGTGCTCTTCTACACCGTCTTTACCCCGCTTCTGGCTCTGGTCCTTCTCTTTGTGTTCTCCAGCACCTTGGGGTGGTTTAGAACCGGAGGATTTCTCACCCCGCAGCTGTGGATCCGGGCTCCCGTGGATCCGCAAGCCGTGTTTGTATGGCTGACGGCCACGCTGGTGGGGTACGGAGCATGGGTTGTGCTTTCTTGGTGGGCGAGCCAGCGGATTGGACATCCCCGGCCACGGCGGGTTGCACGGGGCGTGTTGCTTTTGCTGGGTCTAGCCCTGGCTGGGATTGGTTGGTGGGCTTCGGGAATGGGCCCCTACGTCGGGGATATTGTGCAGCACATGGTTCTTCCCGTCTTGGCGGTCACCCTCATCGGCTTCGGAGGGGATATGCTGCTCACGCGGGACTCCATGCTGGAGGTCCTGCGGGAAGACTACGTGACCACGGCCAAGGCCAAGGGGTTGCCCGATCGGGTGGTCCGCGACCGCCACGCAGCCCGTACCGCGCTTCTTCCCGTGGTGACCAGCTTTACCCTGTCCATTGGGTTTATCGTCTCCGGGGGCATTGTGACGGAAACGATGTTCTCCTGGAAGGGGATGGGGTTGACGTTCGTGAGTGCGGTGCAGAGTCAGGACTTCCCGCTGGCCATGGGGTGCTTGATTTTCACGGGGATTTTGGCGTTGGTGGCCCACTTGGTGGCCGACATTCTCTACGCTGTGTTGGACCCGCGCATCTCCTACTGACATGGTAGCGTCCACGCCCGTTCGACACGACCCCCTGTGGAAGGTGCGAATCCGCCTGTGGTGGCGCAGCGTACGCCACAACTGGGGGCTGTTTGTGGAATCGCGGATCGGTCTTGTGGGGTTGGCGATCATTTTGCTGTTTGTGGTCATGATGATCGTTCACCCCATTCTCATGGCCACCGTGTGGGAGCGGCGCGTTTATGATCCCGTTTTGGGGTTTGACCCGCGCCTGGTGGGCCGGCATCCGGCCCCTCCCTCTTGGGCCCATCCGTTGGGTACCGACCCCATCGGTCGCGACATCCTCTCCCAGCTCATGTATTCCACGCGGTCCGAGTTTGCGTTGGGCGTGACGGCGGCGGTCATCAGCGTGGTCATCGGCACCATCATCGGCGCGGTTTGTGCCTACTTCGGTGGCGTGGTGGACATGCTGTTCATGCGTCTGGCCGACCTGGAGATGCTTTTCCCGTTCATCGCCCTGCTCATGGTGCTGCGGGGGGTTATGCCGCTCAACCTCATTCGGTTGGCCCTCATCATCGGGGTTTTGTCGGGGTTCGGGGGCATCACCATCATCCTCAAGTCCCAGGCGTTAACGGTGAAGGTCAAGCCGTACATCGAGGCGGCCAAGGTGGCCGGGGGCAGCTCTTGGCAGATCATTCGCCGGCACATCATTCCCAACATCATGCCCCTTTCGTTCTTGTACATGATGTTCAACGTCACGGGGGCTATCTTCACCGAGGCGGTTCTGTCGTTTTTCGGCTTTCTGGACATCCGCATGAGCTGGGGCATCATGATCAATACAGCCCAGGAGTCCGGGTATTTGGGCGCGTTCAGTCAATACTGGTGGCTGTGGGCGCCCGCCGGTGGCGCCATCACGCTCCTGTGCTTCGCCTTCTATCTGGTGGGCCGGGGACTGGACGCGGTGGTCAACCCCCGGCTGCGCAAGAGGTAAGCTCATGCCCCTTCTTGACGTCCGCCACCTGACTATGCACTACCAGACCAAAATGGGACCCGTCCACGCTGTGGACGATGTCTCTTTCTTTGTGGACCCGGGCGAGGCCATCGGGTTGGTAGGGGAATCCGGCTGTGGGAAGACCTCCGTGGCCATGGCCCTGTTGCGCCTGCTGCCGGACAACGCGCGCATCTTAGGCGGCGGCATCTTGTTCGATGGCGTGGACTTGCTGCGCCTGTCGGAGGAGGAGATGCGCAAGGTCCGCTGGCGCGGCATCTCCATGGTCTTTCAGGCGGCCATGAACTCCCTCAACCCCGTGTACCGCGTGGGCGATCAAATCATCGAGGCCATGCAACAACACCTGCCCATTTCCACCAAAGAAGCGCGGGCCAAAGTGGCCGAGTTGTATCAACTCGTGGGCTTGGATCCCAAACTCATGGATCGCTATCCCCACGAGTATTCCGGGGGAATGAAGCAACGAGCGGTCATTGCCATGGCCTTGGCCTGCGACCCCAAGCTGATCATCGCCGACGAGCCCACCACCGCCCTTGATGTGATTGTTCAAGATCGCATCTTGCGCCGCATCAACGAAGTGCGCGCCCAGCTCAACATGTCCATGATGTACATTTCCCATGACATTGCGGTCATTGCCGAGGTTTCCCAGCGCATCGGGGTCATGTACGCGGGGAAGCTGGTGGAAATGGCCGATACGGTCACTGTGTTCAAGCGCCCAGCCCATCCGTACACCCTGGCCCTGATGTCGGCCTTCCCCTCCATCAAGGGGGAAAAACGGCCCCTGGCCCAACTTCCCGGGGAGCCCCCGAACCTGTTGGCCCCACCCGCGGGTTGCCGCTTCCACCCGCGCTGCCCCTATGCCACAGAGGTGTGCACAAAGGACGAGCCCCAAGTGGAACTCATAGAGCCTGGACACGTGGTTGCTTGCTGGCATCCTCAAAGGAGGCCGACATGACCGCGGGCCGCTTGGCTGTCGAAGGGCTGGTCAAGCTCTTCCCCGTCAAGAAGGGGGTGTTTACTTTCCGCGTACGCAACTTCGTCCACGCTGTGGACGACGTGAGTTTCTCCCTTTCCCGCGGGGAGATTTTTGGATTGGTGGGGGAGTCGGGCTGCGGAAAAACCACCACCGGCAAACTCATTGTGAAGCTTCTTGCCCCCACCCGAGGGAAGATCACCCTTGACGGCGTGGACATCACGACGATCCGGCGTGGGCAGGCCCTGCGTGCGTTTCGCAGCAAGGTACAGATGATCTTCCAGGACCCCTACGAGTCCCTCAACCCGCGGTTTACGGTGTACGACACGATCGCTGAGCCATTGATGCTGCGCAAGACGCGTTCAGTGGCGGAGCGGGAGGCCCTGGTGGCGGAGATGCTCGCCGCCGTGGGGCTGACCCCACCGGAGACGTTTATGTTCCGTTTTCCCCATGAGCTGTCGGGGGGCCAGCGGCAGCGGGTGGCCATTGCCCGGGCCATGATCATCCGCCCCCAATTCGTCGTGGCGGACGAACCGACCTCGATGCTGGACGTGTCCATCCGCGCTGGGGTGATGGACCTCATGCTCAACCTGCGCCGGGAATTTGGGGTCAGTTACATCTACATCACCCACGACCTGGCCGTGGCGCGGTACATGTGCGATCGCATGGCCGTGATGTACTTGGGAAAGATCGTGGAGTGGGGGCCCGTAGAGGAAGTGTTGCAAACCCCGCTTCACCCCTACACGCAAGCCCTCATTTCCGCTGTGCCTATCCCTGACCCAACTTATCGGCGCGAGCCCCCCAACATCAAAGGAGACGTCGCAGCTCCCATCAACCCCCCGCCGCAGTGCCGGTTCCTCCCCCGCTGCCCCAAAGCAGGGGCCGTGTGCGAGGCTCAACCCCATCCTCCCTTGGAGGAGGTTCGGCCGGGCCATGGGGTGGCCTGCTACCGCGTGCGGGACTAGGACCAGCCGTCCAAGGGCAAGTTGGGATCAGGGCTTAGGCGAAGGCCGTCGGTTTTGCCCAGCTCGTTGTAACGGTGCCAGGCGCAAGCGGCTGTGATGGCCGCGTTGTCCGTGCACAGTTCTACAGGAGGGAAGTACACCTCCAGGTCCCGAGCCATGGCCCGTTCGGGAAGAACTTCGCGCAGGCGGGAGTTGGCTGCGACCCCACCGACGGCGACGATGCGCGGCAGCCGGAACCGCCGCGCGGCGCGGATCGCCTTCTCCGTGAGCAGGTCCACCACCGCCTCCAGATAAGAGGCGCACAAATCAGGAAGTGGCGTGGCCGAATGGTCGCGCAGCCAGTACACCGCCGCGGTCTTCAGCCCGGCAAAGCTCATCTCCAGGCCTGTCTCCAGCATGGGGCGGGGGAACGGCACGGCCTGCGGATCGCCTCGTTGGGCCAGCGCGTCGATTTTGGGCCCGGCGGGATAACCGAGGCCCACCAACCGGCCAAACTTGTCCAGCGCCTCTCCCGCCGCGTCGTCCCGCGTTCCCCCCACCACCTTGTACTCCCCCCATCGCGGCACAGCCACCAACAGCGTATGCCCACCGGAGACGATGAGACCGAGAAACGGCGGGGGCACGTCGGGATAAGCCAGGCGGTGGGCGAACAAATGTGCGGCCAGGTGGTTGACCCCCACCAATGGGAGGTTGTGAGCCCAGGCCACCCCTGCAGCGTAGGCGATGCCCACCAAAAGTGGGCCGATCAACCCGGGCCCCTGCGTCACCCCCACCAACCCAAGGTCCGACCACCCCACACCGGCCGTGCCCAGCGCTTCCACCGCAAGAACGGGCAGCTTACGCAGGTGGTCGCGGGAGGCGGCCTCGGGCACCACCCCTCCGTACTTGGCGTGGAGCTCGGTTTGGGAATAAACCAGGCTGGCCAACACCTTGTGGCCGTCTTCCACCACGGCCACCGCGGTCTCATCGCACGAAGTCTCAATCCCTAAAACGATCATGGCTCGTTAAGCTGTGAAAAGTGACGCGTGACGGGCGAAGAATCAGCGCTTTTGAAACCCACAAAGCCGTCTCCCCGCGGTCTTCAAGGTATTCCCACATGTTACCTGGGCCACGCATTTCTTGTCGCGCGTCTCGATTCGCGCGTCACCCGTCACGGATATATTGGGGTTTGAGCACACCGATGAATGGGAGGTTGCGGTAAAGCTCCGCGTAATCCAACCCATAGCCCACCACAAACAGGTTTTCCGGGAGCACGAACCCCACGTAGTCCACGCGGACGTCCACTTCCCGCCGGTGGGGCTTGTCCAAAAGGGTGCAAACGCGTAAAGAAGCGGGTCCTCGCGCGGAAAGCCCCGCCAGGATGTGCTGCAGGGTGTGGCCGGTGTCCACGATATCTTCCACCACCAACACATCCCGCCGGCCGATGGCACAATCCAAGTCCTTGAGGATCCGCACCTCGCCAGGGCTTGTGCCGTTGCCATAGCTGGAGACGGCCATGAAATCGTACTCCAACGGGATGTCCATGGCGCGGATGAGGTCGGCCATGAACGGCATCGCCCCTTTGAGGATGCCCACCACCAGCAAGGGGCGCTGGCGGGGATCCTTTTTCCCCCCGTTGCGGTAGTCGCTGGAAATCTGGGCTCCCAACTCCCGCACCCGGCGGGCCACTTCCTCCGCGGAAATCACCACACGCTCGATGGCTTGCTCTAGCACGGCGAAAAAACACCTCCCCCGAAAACCGTCATCGGGCTCAATTCGGGGAGACGGGTTAAAGATACTGCATGGCCCTAAGGGTGCAACCGGGGCTAGCCTTCCACCAGTTCGGCGATTTGCCGTTCGTCCTCGGTCCATTTGGGGCGCACTTTGACCTGGAGAGCCAAGTACACCTTGCGGCCGAATAGGGCCTCCAGCTCCAGCCGCGCGGCCCTGCCGATTTCCTTGAGCTTGGATCCTCCGCTGCCGATGACAATGCCCTTTTGCGAGTCTTTGGCCACCACAATGGTCGCGTACACGCTCACCAGGGGCGGGTTCTCCCGCTCTTCAATCTTCTCCACGACCACTGCGGTCGAGTAGGGGATCTCTTGGTATGTAAAATGAAACACCTTTTCGCGGATGATTTCGGCCACCACGAACTCCAGCGGGCGGTCGGTCAGCGTGGCGTCGCTGTACAACGGTTGGCCCTCGGGTAGGTACTTGACGATCAACTCCAGCACGCGATCCAGGTTCTTGCCCTTCAGGGCCGAGATGGGGATAAGCTCTTGGAAGATGCCCAGCTTGTCGTAGGCCAACAGCGTCTCCTCCAGGGCATTGCCCTTGGCGAGGTCCATTTTGTTCACCACCAGAATTTTGGGACAGGGCACGTGTTTGACCCGCTCCAGGGCTGGGAGGTCTTCGTCTTCCACCTTGCCCGCAGGTTCGACCATATACAGCAAAAGGTCCAATCCGGAGAGGGCTTTGAACGCCTGGCGCTGGAGGTAGGCGGAGAGCTTGTTCACGGGTTGATGGAACCCCGGGGTGTCCACGAACACGATCTGCGCCTCGGGCAAGGTGAGGATGCAGCGGATTTGGTTGCGCGTGGTCTGCGGCCGATCGGAGACGATCACCACTTTTTTGCCCATCAGGGCGTTGATGAACGTGGACTTGCCCACGTTGGTCTTGCCCGCCACACCGACGATGCCCGCCTTATAGGCCACGGGGTCCCCACCTTCCTTCTTGAATGGCGTTGCGCATGGTCTCAATGCTATCCCCCAAGAAGCGATCTGCACCTGGTGGAGGCACGAGCTCGGCAAGCGCGCTATAAAACGGCTTTGTCGCGGGGGAAAGGCCTTCTGCCCCGGCCAAGGCCACGGCCCACCGGGCGCAGATGGCTTCCAGGGCCACTTGGGCCACGACGTTTTGGGCGATCCGCCACGCCTTCCAAGCCGAAATCGAGCCCATGGAGTTGTGGTCTTCCTTGCCGGCCGAGGTGGGAATGGAGTCCACCGCTGCGGGGTGGGCCAGGACCTTGTTTTCTGCAGCCAAGGCGGCTGCCGTATACTGCAAAAGCATCAAACCCGAGTGCAGACCGGGCTCCGGACTCAAGAAAGCGGGCAGCCCCCGCGCCTCCCCGTTCAAAAGCAGCGCCATCCTCCGCTCACACGAGGCCCCCAGCTCCGCCAGGGCCACGCTCAGCCATTCCCCGGCCAAGGCCAGGATTTCGCCGTGGAAATTTCCACCGGAGAGCGCTTCGCCCTCGGGGAACACCAGGGGGTTGTCGGTAGCCGCGTTCATCTCCACCCGCAACCGGGCTTCCACCGCCCACAGGGTTTCCAAAACAGGCCCGAGGATTTGCGGGAGGCACCGCAAGGAATAGGGGTCCTGCACGTCTTCATTGTAAGTGTTGGTGAGCGCGCTTTGGGAGAGCAGCTCACGCATCCAGGCCGCGACCTGGACCTGGCCGGGGTGGGGGCGGAGGGCATGGATGCGGGCGTCCAAAGGGTCGGTGCAGCCGCGCAGGGCTTGGAAGGTGAGGGCCGAGGTGGCCAAAGCGGCGCGGAACGCCCGCCAACCGTAAAGCCAGGCCAGGAAAAGCAGGCTCAGCATGTACGCTGTGCCGTTTACCAACGCCAAGCCCTCCTTGGGGGCCAGGGCATCCAAGGGCTGAAGCCCGGCGCGGGCCAGGGCTTCACGGCCTGGTAGCGTCTCCCCTTGGTACCGTGCCAGGCCCTCTCCGAGGAGGGGCAGCGCCAAGTGGGCCAGGGGCACAAGGTCACCGGAGGAACCCACCGAGCCCTGCTCCGGCACCACCGGGTGCACGCCCGTGTTGAGCATGCCCGCCAACAGTTCCACGAGCTCGGGGCGCACACCGGACGCTCCCTGCAAGAACGAGTTGAGGCGAAATAGGAGCATGGCCCGCACGGCCACATCGGGCAGCGGCGCGCCTACCCCGGTGGCGTGGGACCGCAAAATGTTGATCTGGAGCTCGCGAGCTTTCTCGGGGGGGATGCGCACCTTGGACAGGGCGCCGAACCCCGTGTGCACCCCGTAGATCGGCTTTGTTGGGGATTCCAAAGCCTGCAATGCGCAGTGGGAAGCGGCCACTTTCTCCCGCGCTCGTGGGGCGATGGCCACCTTTTCTCCACTGAGAACGGCTTCCACGTCGGTGGGGGTCAAATGGCCATCCAGTTCGATCACACCACAAAGTATAGCGAAATGGAGAAAGGAACGCCGCCCGTATAATCGGGGCTTATGGACCTCCTTGTGTGTGGAATTGGCCAGCTGGCTACACCGCTGGGGCGCAAACCGTTGGCAGGGAAGCTTCAAAGTCGTTGGCCGGTTTTGAGGGAAGCTCACGTAGTTGTGCGAGGTGGGCGAATAAGCCACGTCGGGGTAGGGGATCCACCGCGGTTTGGGGGGCCTAAGTTGGACGTGGAGGGCCGGGTCGTCACCCCCGGACTGGTGGACCCCCATACCCACGCGGTGTTCGCTGGAAACCGCGTCCAGGAGTTCTGGGCCCGCTGCCGGGGGGAAAAGTACACGGGCGGGGGCATCCTCACCACCGTCCGCGCCACCAGGCAAGCCAGCGTAGAAGACCTTGTGCGCGAGGCCAAGCCCCGCCTGCTGCGCATGCTCGCCCAAGGGACCACCACCGTGGAGGTCAAGTCCGGCTACGGACTCTCCCTGGAGCACGAGCTCAAAATGCTGCGGGCCGTGCGCACCCTCCAACGCGAGGTGCCCTTGACCCTTGTGCCTACGCTGATGGCTGCCCACGCCTTCCCGCCCGAGCTCTCCCGGGAGGCGTACGTGCGCACCGTGGTGGAGGAAATCGTGCCCGCTGCAGCCCGCGAAGGCCTGGCCCGGTTTTGCGATGTCTTCTGCGACGAAGGCTTCTACACCGTGGACGAGGCGCGGGCGATCTTGGAAGCCGCCCGTCGCCATGGGTTGGGGCTGAAGGTCCATGCCGACGAGCTGGCCTACGTGGGCGCTGCCGAACTGGCCGGGGAACTGCGGGCTGCTTCAGCCGAACACCTGCTTCACGTCTCCTTAGCGGGGATCGCCGCCCTGGCGCAAGCGCAAACCGTGGCCGTACTCCTCCCGGCCACGGCCTGGATCGCCAACTTGCCTTATCCGCCGGCGCGCGAGCTCATTGAGGCCGGCGTGCCCGTGGCCCTGGGCACGGACTTCAACCCCGGCTCCTCCCCGGTGGCCTCCTTGCCCTTGGTCATGACCTTGGCCGCCCTGCGGCTCCGGATGTCACCGGAGGAGATCCTGTGCGCGGTCACGCTCAACGCGGCCGCGGCCGTGGGGTTGGCCCACGAGGTGGGCTCGGTCGAACAGGGCAAGAAGGCCGACCTCGTGGTGTGGGACGCCCAATCCTTCGAGGAAATCCCCTACTGGATTGGGCAAAACACGTGTTGGGCCGTGGTCCAGGAAGGGCGGATGGTGTGGAAAAGCTGACCGTTTTGGCGTATGCCAAGCTCAACTTGAGCTTGCGGGTGATGGGGCAGCGAGCGGATGGTTACCACCTGCTTCAGTCCCTGATGGTGGCCGTGGATCTGGCGGACGAGCTGCACATGGAGCGCCGGCCCCAGGGGGTGGAACTGGTCGCCTCTTCGGCGCTCGGCCCCCTGGAGCAAAACCTTGTGTACAAGGCTGCCCAGCTTTTGCACCACCGCTTCGGCCATGGTGTGCGCATCACGCTTGTCAAGAAGATTCCGGTGGGCGCGGGGTTGGGAGGAGGAAGCTCCGACGCGGCCGCCACCCTGGCCGGCCTCAACCTCCTTTGGGATCTGAAGCTTGCGCCCGAGGAGCTGCGGGCCATGGCCGCCCACCTCGGGGCCGATGTGCCCTTCTTCCTTGGCCCTAGTCCGGCCTGGGTGGAGGGCATCGGTGAGCAGGTGCAACCCGTGCCCATGGACCTGCCCCCTGCGTTTGTGATCGTGGTTCCCCCCTTTGGTTGCCCTACGCCGGAGGTCTACCGGGCTTACGATCGGCTGGGGCTGGGGTTTGCGCGGCCGAGTGCGCCTGGGGACGCGTGGATCAACGACCTTTGGCCGGCCGCGGTGGTTGTGCGGCCGGAGCTTGTGGCCTTGCGGGTCCAGGTGGAGCAGGTGGCAGGGCGGAAAGCCCATCTGAGCGGGTCGGGCTCGGCCCTGTTCCTTCCCTGCACGAGCATGCGCGAGGGGTGGGACATTCGGGAACGCCTACGGGAACGCATACGAGCGCAGGTGTTCGTTGCAGCGCCCATGGCCACGGGGTACAAGGTTTTGGCATGAAGGTGGCCATCGACGGTCCGGCCGCGGCGGGAAAAACCACGTTGGCGCGTGCCCTCGCCCGTAAGCTGGGGTTCTTGTTCGTCCCCACAGGGGCGATGTACCGGGCCGCCGCCCTGGCCCGCCAACGCGGCTTATCGTTGGAACAAACGCAAATCACCGTGGGTCCCCATGGATCCGTGTTCCTCAACGGGGAGGACGTCACCCCCTATTTGGCCCACCCCAGCCTGGACGAGCTTTCCTCCGCCTTGGCCGTGGATCAGGCCGTGCGTGCTCACCTGGTGGCGTTGCAGCGGCAACTGGCCCAAGGCTGCGACGTGGTGATGGAAGGAAGGGATATTGGGACTGTGGTGCTGCCCGATGCGGAGGTGAAGATTTTTTTGTGGGCCACGCTGGAGGAGCGGGCGCGGCGGCGGTGGCGGGAGCAGGGGGGCTACTACGAGGAGGTGTTGGCCGCCATCCGGGCCCGCGATGAACGGGACTCCACCCGTTCCCATTCGCCCTTGCGGCCTGCCCCCGATGCCGTCATCCTGGACACCACCGACCGCACCGAAGAAGAAGTGCTTTGTATGGCCTTGCAGCTTGTGGAGGAACGCCGTGCGCATTTGGCTCGTTGAGCGGCTGCGGGACGTGCTGTACGGGGTTTTGGTGCTGGTGTTCTGGCCCTTGGTGGCCGCGCTGTTTCGCTTACGGGTGCGCGGGCGGGAGCACCTCCGCGTGCGGGGCATTTTGGTGGCCCCCCACCGTTCGTATTGGGACATCCCCATCCTTTGTGCGGCGTGTGGTCCGTTCCGGCGCGTGTCGTTCATTGCCCGCACCGGGCTGTTGCGCAACCCCTCGTTTGCTCCCCTGGTGTGGGGCTTTGCCACCATCATTGATCGGGAGGACTTCGGGCGGGAGGACATGCGCAAGATGCTGGCCTTGGACAAGCGGGCGAGGTTAATTGGAATTTTTCCGGAGGGGACCACGCGGCCAGGAGCGCAGCCCAAGCCGGGGGCGATCTGGTTAGCGGAACGCACAGGTCGGCCGTTTATTCCCGTCAACGTCGTACCCCGCGGCCCCTACCCTCCCCCGCGGTGGGGCAAGATCCCGGTGAGGTTTCCCCAAGTGGAGGTGCGGATTGGGGCCCCAGTGACCGTGGAGGAACTGGGGCGCACGCTGCCCGCGGGTCTTTCCCGCCCGGAGCGGTACCGTGAGCTCGCCCAGCAGCTGATGGCCCACATCCTCGCGCAGTAATTTGAGAGTGTGGGCTGGAGGCGTTATGATCGTTGCGTTTACCCAAGGGGGTTCGCTGATCCTTGCGGCATCGTTGCGGGCCCGAAAGCGGGGAAACCGACGAGGTGATCGTGGATGGTGGATTGGATCAAGATGGAAGAGGCGCTCGGGGAGAGCGACGTTCGGCTGTTCAGCCGTGGAGACACCGTGCGGGGCCGGGTGGTCCAGGAGGCCGGCGACGACATCCTGGTGGACATCGGCTACAAGTCCGAGGCCGTGTTGCCCAAAAAGGAACTGGCCCCAGACCGCGAGCACGTGCAACCCGGCGACGAGCTTGAGGTCCTCATCACCTACATCGACGAAGAGAACGGCACGGTGTACATCTCCGAGCGTCAGGCGTTCTTTGCCAAGCGCTACGAGGAGTTGGAGCGGGCGTACCGCACGGGGGCCTCGGTGACGGGCACCGTGGTGGAGGCCGTGGGCGAGGCCGGCTACGTGGTGAACTTGGGCGGGATCCGCGCCTTCTTGCCCGCCTCCCACTTGGGGAAAGGCGTCTCCACCAAAATCGAGCGCCTGCGAGGCAAAGAGCTGGAGTTCAAAATCATCGAGTTCTCCCGGAAAAACCGCAACATCGTGGTCTCCCGCCGCGAGCACCTCAAGGAGCTGGAAGAAAAAGAGAAGGACCGCTTGTTCGCTGCCCTTCAGCCGGGCACGGTGGTCGAAGGCACGGTCAAAAGCGTGGTGGACTTCGGCATCTTTGTGGACGTCGGCGGCCACGACGGGCTCGTCCACCGCACAGAAATTTGCTGGAAAGACATCCCTGTGCCCCCCGCGGACAAGTTCAAGCCCGGCCAAAAGATCCAGGTCATGGTCCTCGAGGCCGATCGGGCCGAGGAGCGGATCTCCTTGTCGATCAAGCGATTGCGCCCTGATCCTTGGCAGGGCTTGGCCCAGCGTTACCCCAAGGGCACGCGCGTCAAAGGCAAGGTCGTCTCCGTGACCGATTTCGGCGCGTTTGTGGAAATCGAGGAGGACGTGGAAGGGTTGGTCCATCTGTCGGAGCTGAGTTGGACCGCCCCCAAGCACCCGCGTGATGTGGTCCGCGAAGGCGACGAAGTGGAGGTCGTGGTCCTTTCGGTGGACGAGGAGCGCAAACGGGTGAGCCTGTCGCTGCGCCGCGCACTCCCCGATCCATGGGAAGATGTGGCGCACCGTTACCCGCGCGGGGCACTGGTGGAGGGCAAGGTCACCAACATCACCGACTTCGGGGCATTCGTCCAGTTGGAAGAAGGCATCGAGGGCTTGGTGCACATCTCCGAGCTTTCGTGGCAGCGGGTGAACCATCCCAAGGAAGTCCTTTCCCCTGGGCAAACGGTGCGGGCGATCGTGCTCAAGGTGGACCCCGAGGAGCGCCGCATCAGCTTGTCTTTGCGGGCCTTGCAGAAAGACCCGTGGGAGGAGTTTTTGGAGCAGTACTCCGTGGGCTCGATCGTTTCCGGACCGGTCACGCAGATCAAGGACTTCGGGGCGTTTGTGCGCATTACCCCGGCGGTGGAAGGCTTGATCCACGTTTCGGAGATCTCCACGGAGCGCATCTCCAGCCCGGCGGAGGTGCTGCGCCTGGGCCAGGAAGTGACGGCCAAGATCATCGGCATCAACGAGGCCAAGCGGCAAGTGCGGCTGTCGATGCGCAAGGTGACCGAAGAGGCGGCGGAGGCGGAGAAGGAGCGCTTCTTGGCCATGCAGCCCGGCCGGGAGACGATCACCCTGCGCGAGCACCTCAAGGATCTGGCCGAGCAGACGAAGTAGAGTCCAGGACGACCACGGCCACCGCCAGCCCCTCCACGTGGGCAAGGGACACAGGGTAGGATTGACCGCGCCACAGCAGGCGCGGGCCATGGGGCGTTGACCTCACCTCCATTTCCCGAAAAGGCACGGGCTGCCCGACCGCTTTGCGCAGGGCCTCCTTAGCGGCAAAGCGCGCGGCAAGGCGCTGGTAGCGAAGTTTGGGCGCCGCGGCCATGGCGTACGTGATTTCTCCCGGTGTAAACAGGCGCTCCAGGGCTTTGGCCCCCCTGCGCTCCACCAAGCGCTGGATCCTGTGCACCTCCACAAGGTCAATGCCTACGGAGATCATGGCGCGTCCACCTTGACCAAGCGGGCCCGCTCCGCGACGATGATCGCTTCGAGTTGCTGGACCGCCCTTTCCAACTCGTCGTTGACCACCAGGTAGTGGAAATGGGGGATAAAGCGGATTTCCTCCTTGGCGATCTCCAGACGCCGCTGCAGGACTTCCGGCGACTCGGTGCCCCGGGCCTGGATGCGCCGCACCAGCTCGGCCCAAGAGGGGGGGACGAGGAAGATGAGCACCACGGGGTAACCGAGGGACGCCCTTTGAATGGCCAGCGCCCCACGGACCTCCACGTTGACCAACACGTCGCGACCTCGGCCCAGGGGCTGCGCCAGCTCGCTGCGGGGCGTGCCGTACTTGTGCCCCTGATACACCGTCCACTCCAAGAGCTCCCCCTGCTGGAGCATCCGGTCGAACTGTTCCTCGTCGACGAAGTAGTAGTCCTGGCCGTGGACTTCCCCAGGGCGCGGAGGGCGCGTGGTGGCGGAAACGGAGAAGGCCAGGCTGGGGTCGCGGCGGAGCACCTCGCTGATGACCGAGGATTTTCCTGCTCCGGAAGGCCCGGTAATCACGAACACAATGCCTCGCTGGCCCTGCACGACCCAGCCCGGCGGCAAAAAATCCTTCATTCCACGTTCCTTCCCTGTTCGCGGAGGCGTTCCACGGCCAAGCGCATCTCCAAAGCTGTTTGAGCGAGCACCGTGGACCGCGCTTTGGCGCTCAAGGTGCTCGCTTCCCGCGCCAGCTCTTGGGCCAGGAACTCGAGCTCTTTGCCCACCGGGCCTTCCTGGTCGAGCAAGGCTTCCAGCCGGTGGATATGGCTGGCCATCCTGTCCAGCTCTTCGCGCACGTCGCTGCGCTCGGCCCACAGCACCAGCTCGGCGGCGATCCGGCTGGGATCGGGGTCGAGGGCGAGCTCGGCCAGGCGGGCTTTGAGCCGTTCTTCGGCGGCGTGCAAGGCCTGGGGGGCTTGCGCTTGCGCCTGGGCCCACAGCTCGCGCAAAACGCGCACTTCACGACGCAGGGCCTCCTGGAGTTTGGCCCCTTCCCGCTCGCGCTGAGCTTTCACCTGCTCGATGGCCATGGCCAACGCCGCATGGAGTGGGATGGCCAAAGCCTCCTCCAATTCGGTCTCCTCTTGGAACACGCCCAGTTGGAGGAGGTGGTCCAGGGTGGGGGGGTGGTCCAACCCAAGCTCCCTTTGCAACTGCACCAATTCCGCGTAGTAGCGCTGGGCTACCGAGGGCAGGGCCCGTTTGGGGCGAGCCTCGCCATGCCAGTTCCACCGCACGAACGCCTCCAGGGTGCCCCGCGCAAAGGCCTGTTGAATTTTCTCCTCCACTTGGCTGGCCAACGCGGGGAACTCGGTGAGCCCCCGTACCCGCACCTCGCAGAAGCGGCCGTTGAGGGAGCGGAGGTCCACGTAGACGGTGTAGCCCTGGTGGGTGGCCTGGCCGCGGCCAAAGCCGGTCATGCTATGCATCCCCCCGCTCCGGCTGGAAGAGCACAGCGGCGTAGCCGACGACCTCGGAGCGCGGGCCGCCGGCGTCGGCCGAGGTGCGGTACATCACCAATTGGCCTCGGCGCAGGCCCAACGCGCGCGCGGCAGCGACAAACAAGGCCAACGCCCCAACCCCACAGATCGAGATGTCCTGCTGGTGCACCACCTGGAGAAAACCCGGCCCGTCCAGGGCTAACAACGCCCGCAGCGCTTGGCCGTCCTTCTCCCGGGCCACAGGGTCCGGTTCGTAGTGGGTGAAGTCGGTGGAAGCGAGGAGAACCCAGCGACGGCTGGCCAACACCGAAGCCAGCGCAGCGCCCGCCCGCTCCGCTTGCCCCCAGCTCAACCTCTGCACCACCACCGGCACGAACGGGATGTCGCCAAAAAGAACCTGCAGGAATGGAAGTTGCACCTCCACGGAGTGTTCCCGCGCAAAGGGCAGGTCGCTGGGCCTCGCCCTCCACAACACGGCCAATTCCTGGGTCACCTGGGGATCCACGGGCATGGCGCCCAGCGGGGTTTCCCACGCGCCGGGCTCGGCCAAGGCTAAGGGGCCACCAAGCCCGGTGTGGTTGGTGCCCAGGATCACCGCCCCTTCGGGTTTGCCCAAGCGGCCCAGGGCGGCAAACCCTGCCCCAGCCACAGGTCCGGAGTACATGTACCCGGCATGGGGGACGACAAGGCCCACGGTGGAGGGTAGGGACTTGCTTGGTTCGCCAGGTTTTTCGCCCAGGCACAACTCCACCGCGCGGCGGAGCGTGCCCGGCTCCGCGGGATAAAACGCACCGGCGACCGCTGGCCTGCGCTGGCCCATCGATTGAATTGTAACGGGACAAGACGTGGAGCCGAAGCTAGGGGGCGAGACGCCACAGGACCAGTTTGCCGTCCTCGCCGACCGAAAGCAGGGTCCCTGAGCCCATGAAGGCCACGCCCGTCACGCTGGCGGTATGCCCGCGCAAGGTCTCCAACACCTGGCGGGCCTTCCACGCGCCGAGGAGGGCCATGCCGTCGCCCGTGCCGATGGCGAGCGTGTTGCCATCGGGGGCAAACGCCAAAGCGCGTACCCCCCCGCCAGCCAGGGCCCACGTGGCCACCTCCTGGCCCGACGGAACTTCCCAGATCTTGAGCTCGATTTGAGCACATGTACCGCGGTCCGCCTGGCCGCACGCTCCTGAGGCGAGGAGCTTGCCATCCGAAGAAAACGCCAACGCCCGCACGCGGTCGCTGTGACCGCTCAGCGTGCGCAACAGCGTGCCCCGCTGCGCGTCCCACAACCGCACGTTTTTATCGTCCGAGCCTGAGGCCAGCGTCTTGCCATCGGGCGTAAAAGCCACGGCCCGTACCACGCCACCGGGCGCGTTGAGCGTGCGCACAAGCTTCCCATCGGAGGCGTTCCACAGGCGTACGGTGCCGTCGGTCGACCCCGAGGCCACGGTCTTGCCATCCGGGGCAAAGGCCACGGTCCACACCCCGCCCGTGTGGCCCCGCAGCACCCGCAGCTCGCGCCCGCTGCGCACCTCCCAAAGGCGGACCGTGTTGTCCAGCGCTCCGGAAACCAAAAGCGTTCCGTCCGGCGAGAACGCCAGCCCGTACACCCCTGCGGTGTGGCCTTTCAACACCTGGAGTTCTTGCCCGGTGGTGAGGTTCCGCAAGCGAATGGTGCCGTTGGCCAGGCCGAGGGCCACCAGCCCTTCCGGCCCTACGGCTAAGGACAGCACGGCGTCCTCCTGAGCGAAGCTTTGTGCCAGATACACGCGAGCCTGAATTTCTGCCACATTGCCCGCTTTGTCTTGCACCTGGAGGAACAGGGTTCGCTCCCCGGGATTGGGCGATCCCCCCGCCACGGTCAGGTCCCACGTGAAGCTCGTTTTGAACGGTTCCCACCCCGTCCACGTTTTCCCATCGTTGGAGTAGCGCAAAGAGGCCACCCCGCTGCCGCGCTCAGCTCCCGCACGGTCTTCGGCCTGTACGGTCACCGAGAACTGGGGGCTGGTCACGTAGCGAGGGGCGACAAGCTGGCCTTCCGGCGGGGTTCGATCGCACAGGGTGATCGCTTCGGCCCATTGGGCACCGATGTTGCCGGCCCGGTCTTCCAGCCACAGGTACAGCTTCTGCTGGCCTTCGGGCGGCGCGTGGACCACCAAGGAAGACGAGCTTAGGACACGCGTTCCGTCGTGGGGGTCGGTCGGGGGTTCCCCCCATCGATACCACGCCGCCACAACCCCGGACAGATCGGGCGGGTTGGTCCACGTGATCTGGAAGGGTCCGGGGGACCACTGGTTGGGATGGACTTGCACGTTGGCAGGGGCAGCGGGGGGTACGCGGTCGAGGACCACGGCCCGGCCTCCCAACGCGCCCCGGGCATTGCCCTCAAAAGCTTCGAGGGAGAGCTCCCCGGCGATGGTGGAGAGCGAGTCCGCCCACACCCCCCATCCCTGGTTGTTCCTCAGCGTACAAGTCCGCAGGTCCAAGGAAGCGGCGGCCACATGCACCCCATCCCCTTGGCTGCCGTGCACCTGTGTGTCCACCACCAAGGCCCGGGAGCTGAGGGTGATCAAGATGCCGTGGCCAGGGCTTTCCACGACTTCGCACGATCGCACGGTCAAAAAAGAACTGCGGGCCACCAAGCCGCGGAAGCGACAGGCGGTGACGACCACGCCCGTGCTGTCCTCCACCACCAATTGGCCCTGCACGTTCAGTCCGGTGAGGACCACTTGGCTGGTGGCCAGAACGAACACGTTCCCCTCAATGATAACGTGGTCCCGATCCGCGCCGATGAGGGTTGTGGGCCGCTTGATCCACACGTCCCCCCCGTAAGTGCCGGCGCGGATTTCCACTATGTCGCCGGCGCGGGCCTGCTCCAACGCCTCACGAAGGTCCGCGAAGTCGCAGTCTTCTGGCCCCACCGTCCACGTGGCCGCGTGGGCCAAGAAAAAGACAACCATGGCCAGTGCCGCCCCCCAACATCGTGCCATACGGCGTCCTCCTTTGGCTGACGTGTTGCTATAGCGCAAGGGCTCTTTATAGCGAAGGGGAGCGGCTGCGTCAAGGGAGGTTGCGGGGCGGGGGTGGGGCGAGTAAATTCCAAGTTGGAAAAATGGAAGAGGTCGTTCTCGGCTTTCTTCGGTCCGGCCCGCAGCACGGCTACGAGCTCCGCCACCAAATCCGCCAAGCGCTCGGCCCCGCTTGGAAGTTCACCTCCAGCCAAATCTACAGTTGGCTTCACACCCTGGAACAGCGCGGATACGTGACCAGTTGGACCGAGCCCGGCCAAGGACGTCGCCCCCGCCGGGTCTACGCCCTCACCCCTCAAGGGGAGGCTCGGTTTGAACGTTGGCTTTGGGAGGAGCGCGGCCCCCGCAAGCGTGGGGCCTTCTTGGTGCGGCTGTTCTTTGTTGCCCGCTTCTGTCCCCACCGCGTGGGGGAATTCGTGGACCGCGAGGCCCAAAACCTCAGGCAGCGACAACGGCGCTTGGCCTCTCGTGGGCCGTATGAAGACGTGTTTGAGGAAGCTGTGCGGCAGTTTCGATTGCTGCAAATCGAGACCGGACTGCGTTGGTTGGAAGAAGTGCAAAAACTGTGCGCAAGGAGGTCGAGATGTTGAAGGCTGCGTTGGCGGTGGTTTTGGCTGTGGTGAGCGTGGGCGCGCAAGGGGTGCGCGTGGTGGATCAGGGCGGCTACGAGGTGTTTCTTCCCCACGTGCCGCAACGCGTGGCCAGCGTGTTCGGTGTGGCCACACCTTATCTGTACGCCCTTGGTGCTGCGCCTTTGGTGGTGGGCGCGCGCTATCTGGGCCTGCCCGACAGCCCGGTGGGCCCTCGGGTCATGGGCCGCATCGACCCAGACTTTGCAGCCAAGGCCTTTCCCGGCGAGGTGAACGTCGAGACCTTGCTTGGGTTAAAGCCGGACGTGGTGTTGCTGGGGTTGCGCCACCGCGAGCTGGCCCAGCAGCTGCGGGACTTGGGCATCCCGGCCGTGACCTACGCGCCGGAAAACCCGGATCAAATCACACAGGCCATCGCGCTCACCGGAAAAATCCTGGGTCGGGAGGCCCAGGCAGCGGCCGTGCTGGAGTTTTGGGAGGGGGTTGTGGCCGCGGTGGAGCAGGCCACCCGCGACATTCCCTTCGACCAGCGCCCGCGCGTGCTCTTTGTGGGCACCAACCCCGGCCGGGTACCGGGCAAAGACATGTACCAAACCCACCTGATTCACTTGGCGGGCGGGCAATCCGTGTCCCGCGAGCTCCCCGGCGCGTGGCAAAACGTAAGCCCCGAACAAATCCTCCTGTGGGATCCTGAGGTCATCGTGATCGCCCCCTATGGCCCGGTACAGCCTCAGGACTTCTTGGCCGATCCCCTCTATGCCCAGCTGGCTGCGGTAAAGTCGGGCCGTGTGGTCAAGATGCCGCAAATCTTGTTCTCCTGGGACACGCCGATCCCAGAGTCGGCCCTGGGGATCGTGTGGCTGGCGCAGATCCTCCACCCGGGAAAGGTGGGGCTGGATTTGCTGAGCACCCTGCACGTGTTCTACCGCAACTTCTACGGTGTGCAGCTGGAGCCGGAAGAATGGGCCTTGATCGGGGGCGCACGATGAAAAAACTGGCTTGCTTGGTTCTGTTGGTGGGGTGGATCGGGCTCGGCCAAACCGTTGTGGACCAAACCGGCCGGGAAGTGGTGCTCCCTGCCAAAGTGGAGCGCGTGGTGTGCTTGCAAGGGGGCACGACGTGGATCGTGTACGCCCTTGGTGCAGGGGATCGTTTGGTAGGGGCTTACTTCGTGAGCTTGCCGCGCATTTCGCTGGCTCAGCAGGCGTTGGCGGGTCTTGATCCTCTCTACGCCGCCAAAGAGCTTCCCATTAAACCGACGCTGGAAGCGTTGCTGGCCCTTCAGCCCGACGTGGTATTGGCCAGTGCTGTGGTCCACGGTGAGGCCCTGGCCCGGCAGCTGGCCGATGTGGGGATCCCTACCGTACTCTACTACCCGGAAACGCTGGACACGCTTTACGAGGCGATTTTGCTCACGGGCCAGGTGTTGGGCCGCGCAGAGCGCGCCATGCAGTTGGCCCGCCGGCTCACCGAGCTGGTGGAACACGTTCGCGTCCGCATGCAAGGTGTTGCCGAGCGGCCGCGGGTGTACTTCGCGGCCTACACCATGTTCAACGTCTACGCCGGCGACGTGATCCAAAACGTGCTCATCGAGCTGGCGGGCGGGCAGCCCTTGGGACGGGCGCTTTCCCCTCGGCCCGGCTTGTTCTGGCAACGGGTGGACGCTGAGCAGCTCTTGGTATGGGATCCCGAGGTGATCCTTGTGCCCTCGTACAGCCGGGCCAGCCCGAACGACTTCCTCAACGACCCTGTCCTGGCCACGGTTTCGGCGGTGCGCCAAGGCCGCGTGTACCGGTTCCCCGAGTTCTTTGGGCCGTGGGACGTGCCCAGTCCGGAGGTGGGGCTGGGCCTTTTGTGGTTGGCGGAGACCCTGCACCCTGGATCCACAGGCTTGGATTTGGCCGCTGAGGTGGCGCGCTTCTACGAGGAGTTTTTCGAGTGTCGGCTTACTCTCGACGAGATCGCCGCTTGGTTGGGGCGCTGAACGTCGGGCCCTGGCTGTTTTTGGCCCTACCTCTGCCCTTCATGTTCCTTGCCCTCATGATTGGGCGCTATACCGTGCCGGCTGGGGATGTTTGGCGCGTGGTGGCCCACGCGATGTACAAGGGCCTGGTGGATGGGGCCAATTGGATCATGGCCCGCCTGGGGTATGGAGGGCTGCTCACGGGGGTTGCGCCGCTGCCGGATGTGGCCCCGGTTGTGCAGAATTTGGTTTTGTTGGTTCGGTTGCCGCGGGTGGTGGCGGCCGCGCTGGTAGGGGCCAATTTGGCCGTGGCGGGCGCCGCCTATCAAGGCGTGTTCAGGAACCCCTTGGTGGAAGGGCGGCTTTTGGGGGTGAGCTCGGGCGCGGCGTTGGGCGCCGCTGCGGCGTTCTTGCTTTTCCCCCGTCCTGAGGCGGTCCAGGGCCTGGCCCTGCTGGGGGGGATGGGCGGGGTGGCGTTGACTTCCCTTTTGGGCTGGGCGTTTGGGGGCAGCGTGCTCATCCTCGTGATCGCTGGGGTGCTGGTGGACTCGTTTTTGTCCGCGGCGTTGGGGATCATCAAGTACGTGGCGGACCCGTTGGGGACGCTACCGGCGATCACTTATTGGTTGCTGGGGGGCCTGAGCGGGGTGCGGATGCCCCAGCTGGTCCCGTTGGTGGTCGCTTCCGGCCTTGGCCTGTCGGCCCTGTTGGCGGTGCGTTGGCACCTCAATGTGCTGACCCTGGGCGATCAAGAAGGGGAGGCGTTGGGCGTGCGGGTGCGGGTGGCCCGGATGGGGGTGGTGGCCATGGGCACGTTGCTGGTGGCCTCGGCGGTGTCGGTGGGGGGCACCCTTGCTTGGGTGGGGTTGCTGGTGCCCCACGCGGCGCGGGCGGTGGTGGGGCCGGACTACGCCCGGTTGATCCCCGCCTCCATGGGCTTAGGCGCGGCGCTGATCGTGGTCCTGGACACGGTGGCCCGCACGGCGTTGACCGCAGAAATTCCGTTGGGCATCTTGACCGGCCTGTTGGGAGCACCGCTGTTTCTGGCCTTGTTCTTGCGGTTTTTGAAGGAGCGGGGTGGATGGCGGTAGAGCTGTGCAGCGAGGGGGTTTCGTATGCCTATGTTCCGGGCCGGCTTGTGTTGCGGGAGGTGACGTTGGCGTTTGCCGCCGGTGAGGTGGCCTTTCTCTTGGGGCCCAACGGGAGTGGCAAGACCACGTTCTTGGACTGCTTGGGCGGCCTGCGGCGGCCCGTGCACGGGCAGGTGCTCTTCAACGGCCGGTCTGTGTTCGCCATGTCCGCCCGGGAACGGGCCCGCCTCATGGCTTACGTGCCCCAGTTCCACGAGCCGCCGTTCAATTTCACGGCGTGGGAGGTGGTGCTCATGGGGCGAGCCCCCTATGTCCGGTGGATGAGCGCGCCCAAAGCGCGGGATCGCGAGGCGGCCGACCGCGCCCTGGCCGCCTTGGGCCTGGAGGAATTCCGCTTCCGGCCGTACTACACCCTCAGTGGAGGGGAGCGCCGACTGGTGCTCATCGCCCGGGGACTGGCCCAAGGGGCCGCGTTCCTTCTTCTCGACGAACCCGATGCCCACCTGGACCCCGCTAACCAGCACCGCGTGCTCGTGGCCATCCGCTCCATCGCCCGCCAAGGCCTAGGGGCCATCATCACCTCCCACAACCCCAACAACGCTCTTCTGTACGGGGACCGCGTGGCGTTGTTCGCCCAGGGGGAAGTGTTGGCTTGCGGTGCGCCCGCGGAGGTGGTCACGCCCACGCTTCTTCAGCAGGCGTACGGAATTCCCTTTGCCGTTGTGGGCCATGGGCCGAGCTTGCGGGCTGTGGTCCCCGCCGAAACCTCATTTCAGGCGCCTGCAGCGCTACAATTGCTGGGCCATGAAAGCCCTGGTGCTGTGTGGGGGCGAGGGCACACGCCTTAGGCCGTTCACATTTTCCCAGCCCAAACACCTGCTCCCCGTCGCCGGTCAGCCCGTGGTCGCTCATGTGCTCTCCGCTTTGTGCGAGGCCGGCCTCCGCGATGTAGGACTCGTCGTCAGCCCCTCCCAAGAAGGCGCTTTTCGCGCCGCTTTGGGCGACGGAAGCGAAATAGGGGTGAAGCTGACGTACATCGCCCAGCCCAAGCCCCAGGGCCTGGCCCACGCCGTCCTCTGCGGCCGCGATTTCGTGGACCATGAGGATTTCCTGGTGGTCCTGGGCGACAACCTCCTCGAGCAGGGGGTGAAGCCCGTGGTGGAGGCCTTTGCCCGCACAGGCCAGCCCACCTTGGCCCTGGCTCGGGTGGAGGACCCACGGCGCTTCGGTGTAGCTGTGCTCGAAGGGGAGCGCGTGGTGCGGGTGGTGGAGAAGCCTGCACAACCCCCCAGCCCTTGGGCCATCGTGGGGGTCTACGCTTTTACGTCCGCAATTTTACAAGCCGCGTTGCACATCAGGCCTTCTTGGCGGGGGGAGCTGGAGCTCACCGACGCCATCCAGCGCCTGGTGGACCAAGGGGAAACGGTGTGGGGCGTTCCTGTGGAGGGTTGGTGGCAGGACATCGGCCGTCCCGCGGACCTTTTGCGCGCCAACCAGCTTCTTTTGAATCGCCTGACTCCCGCCTGCGCCGGCGCCGTGGACAGCAGCTCCAAGGCCGTCGGCCCTGTTTTCATCGCGGCTGGGGCCGAGGTGGTGCGCAGCCGGCTTCAGGGCCCTGTGCGGGTGGAAGCCGGCGCGCGCGTGGAGGAGGCGGAAGTCGGCCCCTACGTCGTCGTGGGGCCTCAAGCCCTTGTGCGTCGCAGCAGGATGCAAAACAGCATCCTCATGGAGGAAGTTCAGGTGGAAAACGTGGCCCTCCTTACCGATTCTGTGCTTGGGCGGAAGGCCGCGGTTCGCCACGTCCAGCACCCATGCGCGCTTCTGGTGGGGGACATGGCCTCGGTCACCGGCTTGGCGGAGGAGGTCCGTTGATCCTTGTCACAGGCGGAGCGGGGTACATCGGCAGCCACACCGTGAAGGAGCTGCTCAAAGCGGGCCAGGAGGTGGTGGTGTTCGACAACCTCTCCCGCGGCCATCGTGAGCTGCTCCTTTGTTCGGAGTTCGTGCACGGCGACTTGCTGGACCCAGGGGCGTTGGAGAGGGCCTTCCGGCGCTACCCGATTCGTGCCGTGGTGCACTTAGCGGCCCTCACGTCGGTGCCCGAGTCGGTGGCCGAGCCGGACAAGTACTACCGCAACAATGTGGTGGGCACGCTCAACCTGTTGGACGCGATGCGCCGCCATGGGGTGGACCTGTTGATCTTCTCCTCCAGTGCTGCCGTGTACGGCGATCCCGAGCGAATCCCTATTCCCGAGGACCATCCCCAAAGGCCGAAAAACCCCTACGGCCGCACCAAGCTCATGATGGAGGAAATTTTGGCCGATTACGGCCGAGCTTATGGGCTTCGGCACGTATCCTTGCGCTACTTCAACGCTGCGGGATCGGATCCCGAGGGGGAGATCGGCGAGTGGCACGAACCAGAAAATCACCTCATCCCCATCGTACTGGAAGTGGCGTTGGGTAGACGACCGTACTTGCCGATCTTCGGGGACGACTACGAAACCCCCGACGGCACGGCCGTACGGGACTACGTGCACGTGACGGACTTGGCCCGGGCCCACGTCATGGCCCTGGAAGCGCTCCTGGCTGGACGTCCCTTGGCCGCGGCCTACAACCTGGGCCTCGGACGCGGGTACACCGTGCGCCAGGTGTGGCAAATTTGCCAAGCGGTCACCGGGCGCGAAATTCCCATCCGGGTGGAGCCGCGTCGGGCGGGCGATCCCGCCATCCTCGTGGCCGATCCCCAAAAAGCTCAGCAAGACCTGGGTTGGAGGCCGCAGTTTGACGAGCTCAGGCCCATCGTGGCCACGGCGTGGGCGTGGATGAACTCCCCGCGGTTTGGGAAATTTCGGTAGCGCGGTTAAAGTTAGATCCTATGCCCTTCCGTCCGCCCGATCGTGAGGAAATCCTTGTCGGTCCTCCGTTGCCCACGATGGTGCGCATCGGCGCTCCGGCCGTATTGGGCTCGCTGATTTTCACGTTGTACAACCTGGCCGATGCGTTTTGGATTGGCCGCTTGCCCGAGGAGGCCTCGGCCGCAGCGGTGGCCGGCATCCAAGTTTCCTGGCCCATTGTGTGGTTCCTGATTTCGTTCATCTCCGGTTTTGGCGGGGCAGCGGTGAGCGCGTTGGTGGCCCAGTACATGGGCGCTGGTCGGCCCAAGGAGGCCAACTACGCCCTCAATCAGCTGGTGGTCGTGTCCCTGACCGCGGGCGTGGTGGTCGGCGTCGGGGGCTACTTTTTCTCCCCCTGGCTGCTGGACGTGCTCGTGGGCGAGGGTCGTGTGGCCGACGCCGCAGCCCAGTACATCCGCATCATCTTCCTGGGGCTTCCCACCATGGTCCTTCCCGGGCTTTTCTTCGCCGCCTTTGCCGCTACCGGGAACACCGTGACCCCTCTTCTGTTCAGCGCCACGGGCACGCTTATCAACATGGCCCTCGACCCGTTTTTCGTTCTGGGGTGGGGGTCGCTTCCGCCGATGGGCATCCTGGGCGCGGCTTATGCCACCATCTTGTCCCAAGGCCTTGTGGCCGCGGCGTTTGTGGTGTGGCTGGTGCGGGGCCAGGGCGAGTTGCAGCTCACCCTCCGGGCCATGGTCCCCCACGGGACGTGGGTGGCCAAAAGCTTGCGCATTGGTGTCCCGGCGGCGGTGGGCCAATCCAGCATGGCGTTTGGGTTTGTGGTGATGACGGCGGTGATCGGCCGTCTGCCCAACCCGGAGGTCGCCTTGGCTGGCTACGGCATCGGCGATCGGGTGTTGGGCATTCTGTTCATCGTCACCGAAGGGTTGAGCACGGGGTTGACGACGATGGTGGGCCAGGCGTTGGGGGCCGGGCTGATGGAGCGAGCGCGTGGGGTCGTGCGCCGGGGGATTGAGGCCTTGCTAGCGATCCTCACGGCTGAGGCGGCCGTGTTGTGGCTTGTGCGCACGCCTCTGGTAGCCCTGTTCATTCCCGGGCGGGCGGATGTGATCGCCGAAGGGGCGAGGTTCATCGGCGCCTTTGCCGTAAGCATGCCGTTTTTGGGCACCTTCTTCGCCGCCTTGGCCATTTACCGCGCGGCCGGCCACAACGTCCCTACCATGGTCTTGAGCATCGTACGCCTATGGGTTTTGCGCATCCCCCTTTCGTACGTTCTGGGCTTTCCCTTGGGATGGGGGGCCGACGGCGTATGGTGGGGGATGTCCTTGTCCAACGTCCTCTCCGGGCTTTTGGCCCTGGGTTTCCTGCTTAGCCGCAGCTGGCAGCGGTCGGTGGTCCAACCTCAGGTGACTTCTCCAGCGGACGCCGGTTGACCCTCAGCCCCAAAGGTGCTAACGTACGGTAACTTCTCAACGGGAGGTGTTTCGATGCACAGCAACCTTGGGAAGGTTTTGTGCGTTGTGGCTGCCCTCCTCGCTGGGACAGCGTTGGGGTTGGCGCAAGGCGTGATTCGTGTGGGCATCGTCGGGCCCATGACCTATGTCCAGGGCCAGCACCAGTGGTACGGGGCTACCATGGCCGCCGAGGAGATCAACGCCTCCGGCGGCATTCGCATCGGCGGGCGTACGTACACCCTCGAGCTGGTCAAGATTGACACCAACGAAATGCTGAGCATCACCGATGCCGTAAGCGCTGTGGAGCGGGCCATCACTGTGAACAAGGTGGACTTCCTCATCGGTGGCTTCCGCACGGAAGCGGTCATCCCCATGACCGATGTGGCCGCGGACTACGGCAAGATTTTCCTCATCGCCGGGGCGGCCGCCGATGAGATCCTCAGGGGCCGGGTGGACAAAGACTACAAGCGGTACAAGTACCTGTTCCGCGTGACGCCCCTGCGCTCGAGCCAGCTGGCCCGCACTTCCTTCCTGCTTTTGGCGGACGTGATCGAAGCCTTCCGGCGGGAGCTGGGGATTGATAAGCCCAAGGTGGCCATTGTGGCCGAGGGTCTGTCCTGGGCCGACGCCATTGTCGGTTGGGTGCAGCTGTTTGCGGCCGCTCCGCCGCCGGTGGGATTTGGCGCCCAGGTGGTCGGCACGTGGCGGCCTTCGGCCTTGGCCACCAGCCTCACCGCTGAACTTTCGGCCATCGAACAAGCAGGGGCCCACATCATTTTCACCGCCTTCTCCGGCCCTGCCGGCATCCCCTTCGCCCGGGACTGGGGCCGGCTGCAAATTCCTGCCGCTGTGGTGGGGATCAATGTGGAGGCCATGCGCGCGGGCTTTTTGGAGGCCACGGGCGGTTTTGGGGCCTACACGGCCACCGTGGGGGTCTACGCTTACGACGTGGCCATCACCCCCAGCACGGTTCCATTTGTGGAAGCGTTCACGGCGCGGTTTGGCGAGCTGCCCATTTACACCGCGGGTACCTACGACGCCGTGAAGATCCTGGCCCAGGCGTTGGAGCAGGCGGGCAGCCTCAGCGCCGATGCCGTGATCCAGGCCTTGGAAGGGGTGGACTACCTGTCCACCATGGGCCGCATGGTGTTTGATGAACTGCACGACGTCCAGTGGGGGCCGGAGTACGCCACAGGCATCGGCGTGCAGTGGCAGAACGGGCGGCTGGTGGCCTTTTGGCCGCGGGAGTGGCGGCCTGACCCCGCCAACCCCAACTACGTCGTGGGCTACCCCGGCACGGTGCCGTACGTGATCCCACCGTGGGTGGTGGCCAAGTGGAAGCCGTAATGGCGTAGAGCAGGGGGCCCCGGCTTGCGGGCAGGGGCCCCTCTCCTTCATGCTCCTGCAAATCTGCGTTCAGGGCCTGGTCCGCAGCGGCGTATACGCCATGCTGACGGTGGGGTTCACGCTGGTGTTCGGGGTGGCCCGCCTTTTGAACCTGGCCCACACCGCGTTCTACATGGCCGCTTCTTACGCCATCTTCTACTGCGTGAGCCAGCTCCAGGTGGCCATGCCTGTGGCCATGCTGGCGTCCACGGCCGGGGTGGTGGTCGTGGGGTTGGCCTTGCTGCGCCTCTTTGTGGAGCCCGTGCGCGAGCGCCCGTCCACCGTGCTGATCGCCACCTTCACGTTGGGGGTGTTGATGCAGGAGGTGGTGATCCGGGTGTTTGGCGGTTCGTTTCGCACCGTGCCGGCTTTGTTCCCCGGCTACTGGAGGGTGGCTGGCCTGCGCATCGGACATCAAGAGGTGGCCAGTTTGGCTCTTGCCGTGGTGTGCCTGCTGGGCGTGTGGGCGTTGCTGTGGCGCACGAAGCTGGGACTGGCGGTGCGGGCTGCGGCTCTGGACCGGGAAGTGGCCAGCCTGATGGGCGTGGACGTCCAACGCTTGAGCACCGGGGTGCTGGCCCTGGGCTTGGCGTTGGTGGCGTTGGCGGGTGGGGCGGTGGCTCCTTTGTATGCCTTGGGACCTCATGAGTGGCCCTATCCGTTGGTCATGGTGCTGGCCGCCGTGGTCCTTGGGGGCATGGGCAGTTTGTGGGGAAGCCTGTTGGGGGCGGTGTTGTTGGCGTTTGTGGAGGCGGCGGTGGTGTTCTTGCTTCCCGGTCGGGCTTACCTGGCCACCGGTGCGGGGCTGCTCCTGATGCTGGCCGTGTTCATGGTCCGGCCGCAGGGTTTGTTGGGCGTGGGGGTGGGGGAAGAGCGATGACGTTGTGGAGTGCGCGCTGGCGGGTCCGCTCGATGTGGGACGAGATCTTCTCCATCCCCGGCCGAATCATCGCCTTCTTTTTCGCCGTGGGCTTGGTGCTCCTCCCCTTTCTCACCAGCGACCTCTACCTCCAGCGCATTGTCATTTTGTCGTGCATCTTTTCCATGCTGGCCGCCAGTTGGGACCTGCTGGCCGGATACGCGGGTCAGATCAGCCTGGGCCATGCCCTGTTCTTCGGTGTGGGGGCGTATGGGGCTGCGCTGCTTAACGTGCATTTCGGACTTCCCGCTTTTTGCAGCGTGCCCCTTGGGGCCCTGGGAGCCTGGGCGACTGGGCTGCTTGTGGGCCTGCCGTGCCTCAGGCTGCGCGGGCCCCATCTGGCCCTGGCCACGCTGGCCTTCCCCCTGCTCCTCACAGGACTGGTGCTTTCGTTCCCCCGCTGGACCGGAGGGGAGTTGGGCCTGTTCCGGGTGGCCCGGCTGACCCAGGCACGCTTTTACGATTACTACGCGGTGGTTGGGGCGACGATCTTCGCGCTGCTGGCCCTATGGGCGTTGACCCGTTCGCGCCTTGGCCTTGTGCTGCAGGCCATTCGCGAGGACGAGGTCGCCACCCGGGCCGTGGGCATCAACACCACGCTGTACAAGCTCCTCGCCTTTTCCATCTCTGGCCTTGTGGCCGGTGTGGCGGGAGGGTTGCATGCCCATTTCCTGCGCACGGCCGGACCGGGGAACCTGAGCCTGCTGCGCTCGTTTGAACCGGTGATTTGGACCATGTTCGGCGGCATGGGGACGATCTACGGTCCGGTGGTGGGGGTGTTTGTCCTTTACCCGGCGGTGGAGTTCTTCCGCGGGTTCAGCGAGTACCAGACGCTGGCCTTTGCCGTGGTGGTGCTGTTCATTTTGCGGTTCCTGCCCCAAGGGTTGGCCCAGTGGGCAAGGGACAAGCTGGAGCTGGATTGCCCGCACTGCCGTGCAAAGAACGCCTTCTTCCGCCGCCGGTGCCGTGCCTGCGAAAAGCCCCTCGTCCCTCAAGGAGCTCATCAACGGGGAACGGCTTAACCCCTGGGATTTTCATTGCGCCTGGCTCGGTCCCAGGCCAGAGGGGATCGCGCTTCACGCGATTGACCTCAAGGCATGTTCGGCCCTGCAGCTCACAGGCCAAGGAACGACCGGCGCACGGTGTCGTCGGCCAGCAAATTCGCCCCTTGGGCCACGATCTTCCCTTCGCTGAGCACATAGCCGAAGTTGGCGATGGAGAGAGCCAACGCGGCATCTTGCTCCACGAGGAGCACGGCCACCCCGTGGTCGCGGATCTGGGCAATTTTGTCAAACAGGGTGCGCTTGACGAGGGGGGCGAGCCCTGTGGACGGCTCGTCGATGAGGAGCAGCTGGGGATGGGCCATCAAGGCCCGCGCCACCGCCAGCATCTGCTGCTCCCCACCGGAAAGCGTCCCTGCCCGTTGCTTGGACCGCTCCCGCAGGACTGGAAACAAGCTGTAGACCTCCTCCAGTTTGAGGCGCACCTGCGCGCGATGGCGCACAAGGAAAGCGCCCACCAGCAGGTTCTCGCGGACGGTCAGCTCTCGAAACGGGCGTCGTCGCTCTGGGCAGAGGACCAACCCTCGTCGGGCGATGCGATGGGGAAGCCATCCGTCGATGCGCTGGCCCAAGAACAGGATCTCCCCTGAATAGGAAACGTCTTTGTGCAGCACGCGCCGGTCCCAGTGCACAAGGCCAGCGATGGCACGGAGCGTCGTGGTTTTGCCGGCCCCGTTGGGCCCCACCAGGGCCACCAACCGCCCGGGATCCACGGCCAGGCTCACACCATGCAAGATTTTGGCTTGGCCGTATTGGACCGCGAGGTTGTGCACGGCGAGCATCAGCCCACCTCGGTGCCGATGTAGGCTTCCACCACGCGCGGATCGCGCACCACTTCTTCCGGTTTCCCTTCGGCCAGGAGTTCGCCAAAGTGCATGACCGCTACCCGATCCGCCAAGCGCATGAGCTCGGCCAGTTTGTGTTCCACAATGATCATCGCGCAGCCTTCGCTGTGTACGCGGCCGAACTTGCCCCCGCGGCGCAGTTGCAGAAGCGAATTGGCCAGAAGGCGGGTTTCCGCGTCGTTGAGCCCAGCGAAGGGCTCGTCCAGCACCAACAGCTCCGGTTCGGTCGCCATCGCCCGAGCAATCTCCAGCCGTTTGAGCTCCCCTTGGGACAAGGAAGCCGCGGGGGTCATGGCCAAATCGGCCAAACCCACAAACTCCAGGGCCTCCAACGCCCGTTGCTCCACGGTCTTGAGCCACTCCCCACGGCGGGCCACGCGGGGCGATTGGCAAGCCACCATCACGTTGGCCAACACGGGCAGGTTGCGCAACGGGCGCGTGTTTTGAAACGTCCCGGTCAGCCCCAACACCACGCGTTTCCACGTGGGAAGGCGCGTGATGTGCTGCCCCTTGAAGTGGATGCGGCCTCGATCGGGCCGGATAACCCCCATGATCATCCGCACCACCGTGCTCTTCCCCGCCCCATTGGGACCGATCAGCCCCAAGATTTCCTGGGGCAACACGTGCAGGCTCACGTTGCGCACCGCCTGCACGCCCCCGAAGCTCTTGTACAGCCCCTCGCACTTGAAAAACGCGGCCATTTAGCTTTCTCCTTGCACAAGCAGCGCACGGAGGACGCGGCCTCCTGGGGTGAGGGGCAGCTCGCCGCGGAATTCCACCTCTTGGGGCACTTTGTGGTCGGGCAGTCGCTCGCGCAAGAACTCCAGAAGATCGTGGCCGGCCACACGGCCTTGGGCTTCGCTTTTGAGCACCACCCACGCTTTCAGGGGCCCACCCGGCACCACCGCCACCGCCGCCCCTTTGACCTCCGGATGCTCCAGCAAAGCCTCCTCAATTTCCCGCAGAAAAATGTCCTCTCCTTGCCAGTGGGTCCAGCCTGTCACGCGGTCGTAGTAGTAAAAGAACCCCGCTTCGTCCATGCGTACAAGGTCGCCCGTGCGGAACCAAATCCGTTCCCCTTGTTGGACAAACGCCGCGTTGTCCTCCAGGCGCCAATAGGCGGAGGTCACGCTGGGACCGCTCACCCACAGTTCCCCTACTTGGCCGGGAGGGAGCACGTTGTGGGTTTTGGGATGCACCACACGGGCATGGATGCCCGGCAAGGGCACGCCGAAGGAGCCGATCCGCAGGCGATGCAGGGGTGTAAGGTGGGTCAGACCCCCTGCTTCCGTGAGCCCATAGCCTTCGTGAACGGGCAGGCCTGTGCGCTGCTCCCACGTTTGGGCCACTTCTTCCGCTAACGGTTCCCCTGTGCTCACCACGAGCTTGAGTTTGCGCCAATTGACCCACCGGGTGCGCGGGTGGTGGTTCAGGGTCGCCCATAGGCTTGGGTCGCCCATGATCACGGAAACTCTAAGGTTGCGCACGGTGGGCAGCACGTGGTCAAGGTCGGGGGTGGTAAACAACACCAACGTGCCCCCCAAAGAAAGGCTTAACAACAGGAGCCCTGTCTGAGCCACTGGGAGATGTAAGGGCCACAGGCCTGCGAACACTTCGTGCCCTTCTTCAAGAAGGGGCCAAAACGCCCGCAGTTGAGCCCATGCGGCCACCAGCTGGTGATGGGTCAAGGGAACGCCGCGGGGGCGCCCTTCCACGCCTGCGGTGTACGCCAACACAGCCATCCCTTGGGGATCCACTTCCGGAAGGGCCGCTGGGCGCGCCTGGCGCCACACCTCGCGGAAGGTGTACACGGCCGGGCGACGGATCAGCGGTTGGCGCTTGACCGCCCACCGCTTCCAAACGGGCAAGTACTGGGCAATCGGGGCCACCACCACTTCGGCCGGGTTGGCCCCGGACCGTTCCAGGGTTGGAACGAAAAGATCCTGGCAAACGACGAAAGCAGCCCCGCTGTCTTCCAGTTGCAAAGCCAGATCTGTCCGTGGCTGTAAGGGGTTGAGCGGCACCACCACCGCCCCGGCCTTTAACGCCCCCAGATAGGCCACCACAAACTGCGGCGTGTTGGCCAGACACAGGGCCACGCGGTCCCCTTTTTGCACACCTCGCTGCACAAGCCCTGCAGCAAATCGATCCACCTGCGTCCGCAACTGGGCATACCGCACCGTGGCTCCATAAAAGAACAACGCCGCCCGTCGGGGAAAACTCCGCGCTGTTTGGTCCAACAAGCTGAAGGCCGGGATATCCGGCACTTGTACGTCCCGGGGCACGCCCGGCAGGTATTGCCTCAACCAAACGCGTTTTTCGTAGACGTTCACCGCATCGACCCTCAGCTCGATTCTATGAACGGGAAACCCATTATAGAACAAGGGCCTAGCTCCTCAACCGCGCCGATGGGTTGCCGGCCAAGAGGCTCTGTGCTATCGTGCGTCCGGGTATCCATGTGCCGTAGAGTGCTCTACGCAGCCCTTGGTCCGCAATTGCGGCCATGGGGTTAGCCTTGAGGGACACACGGGCCATGGCTCACCTGAGAAAGGAGGAACGCGGTGAGTCCCTTGGCGTGGGCAGCGATGGGATCTTTGTTCGCCGGTTTGGCCACGGGGGTGGGTGCTTTGCCCGTGTTGTTCCGCTGGCAACCGCCGCCGAAGGTGACGGACGGGATGCTGGGCTTTGCGGCCGGGGTTATGCTGGCCGCCACGTTTTTCTCGTTGCTGTTGCCGGCGTTGGAGGTCGGGGGCGCTGTTCCCAGCATCGCGGGGCTCCTTGTCGGTGTCGGTTTCTTGATGGCCGCCGACCGGCTAACCCCCCATATGCACGTGTGGATGGGGCGGGAAGGCCTGTCTTCGCGGTTGCGCAAGATTTGGCTGTTCATCTTTGCGGTTACGATCCACAATTTTCCCGAGGGGTTGGCCGTGGGGGTCACGTTGGGCAGCGGTGACCTGCGTGCCGGGCTGGCCCTTGCGCTAGGCATCGGTTTGCAAAACCTGCCCGAAGGGCTGGCTGTAGCCTTGCCCCTTGTGGGTGAAGGGTATCGCCGGGGCCGCGCATTGGCCTATGCCACCGTGACAGGGATGGCCGAGCCCGTGGCCGGTTTGCTCGGGGCTTTAGCCCTGCGGTGGGCGGGTGGACTCCTTCCTTACGCCCTTGCCTTCGCTGCCGGCGCCATGCTGTACGTGATTTCCGATGAGATCATCCCCGAGTCCCACCGCCAAGGGCACGAGTTTTGGGCCACCGGAGGGCTGGTGGCCGGGTTTGCCTTGATGATGGCGCTGGACACCCTGTTGGGCTAAGGGCGATACGCACTGAACTTTGGGGAGTCCACGCCGCCTGGGACTGCCGGCTCGTTGTTGTACCGTGGAATCAGCACGCCCTGGACTTCGTCGAGGTTTTGGAAGTGGTCGGAAGCGCGGATGAGCTCCACCGAGGTGGAGCCGCGGCCAGGCCCCAGCACCACCACGCGCTTCCCCTGCCGGCTCAGGTAATCCACCAGGACCACAAAATCCGAGTCACCGGTGACGAGGACGAACTCCTCCACCTTGGGCACCAAGTGCACGGCCTCGAGCACCAGCTCGGTGTCCATGTTGGCCTTCATCCCGCCGTCGGGGTGCTCGCGCACCGGTTTGGTGATCACGCGGAACCCCATAAACGACAAAGCGTCGATCAGGCGCATGCGGCGCTCATCATCCCGGCGATAGGGAATGAACGCCACGAACTTCGCTTCCCGGTCGCTGATCCTGTACTGATTCAGCACATATTCCTTCAGTGCGTCGTAGCGCACCTCGTACCCTTGCCGCTCAAACGTCTCCTGGATGTTTTGCACGTCCACTAAAACAGCCAACTTCATTTTCGTCAAGCCTCCCATTGCTCAGGAAGAAACCGAATGGGGAGAGGATTCCAACTGAGCTGGCTCAATGATAACGCGATCGTCGCCAGTTTCAACCAGAGATCCCTTGGCGTAGGATTCGCAGGAAAGGAGGGACCATGCTTAAGAAGATCGAGGTTCGCACCACCCAACGGGAAGAGGTTGTGGATGTCACCGGCGAGGTTCAGGCTGCTGTGGCCGCCTCGGGGGTTAAGGAAGGGTTTGTGATCATCTATGTGCCTCACGACGCGGCGGCCATCAGCATCCACCGCACGGTGGAGGAACCCGATGCGCCCAAGTTGGGGGCGATGTTGGACGCGGTCAACCCGGATAGGGAGACGCCCGAGTACACCAAGGCTGCGTGGGTGGCCCCTACCGAAGTCGGCGTGGTGGAGAACGGGCGCATGGTGATGGGCGAGGATCAGCGCGTGTACTTTTACGAATTTGACGGTCCGGCCACGCGCTGGGTCTATGTGTACGTGGGTGGGTAAAAAACAGGCCCTGGGTGCTCACGCGCCAAGGCCTGCTGAAGTGTGACTGCGCCCGAGCGTGCCTCGGTCTACTTGAGGGCTTTCTTGATGGCCTCGGCCACCTCCGGGGACACGGTGAACACCTTCATTTTGAGGTTTCGGTCATAGGTGGATTGGAAGAGGGGGGCACCGCCCTTGTAGCGGTTTTTCCAACTGCGGCCGAAGGCACCGATCACGCCGGAGAGCTGACGTTTGGCCAGCCCGGCGGCCTTGGTCAGCTCTTCAGCAGGGACGCGTTCCCCAGGACGTTCGGCCAAGGCCAGAGCCACCTTCTGGAAGGCGGGTGGGGCTGCTTTCACAGCCTCGGGAACCAATTCGAGCTTGATTCTACCCCGCGGGGCTCGGCGGGCTTTGGCAGCGGCACGGCCCCGCACCTTGCGAGCTTTGGGCGCTGCTTTCTTCGCCTTGGCCGCTGGTTTTCGCGCTACTTTGCGCGCCGGTTTCTTGGCTGCAGGCGCGGCACGCTTGCGACCAGCCTGCCCAAGCAGTGCGTACACCTCGGTCACGCGCTTCCTGGGCACGGGCACCATGACAAACTCCTCTGCTGGCATCATCCACCTCCGTCACGGCAAATGTGACATACGCAACATACACCAAAGTGCACAACTTGGCAAATCGCTGCACGCGGCACCCGGGGCTACCCCCGCTTGGATCGAGGTCCACGGCGTTACTTTTGGAGGCATGCTTCGTTACGGTTTGGGCTGATTTTCTCACGGTGCCTGGGTACCATTGGGCGCCGTGACAGAAGTCCATGTAGCCTTCCTATGGCACATGCATCAACCTTGGTATTGTGCGCCCGGATCCCACCAAGCCCTTCTTCCCTGGGTCCGTTTGCGGGCCACCAAGGACTATACCGACATGGCCCGGTTCATCGAGCAAACGGAAGCTGCGGTGACGGTCAACTTCACGCCCAGCTTGGTGGCCCAGCTAAAGCGGTACGCGCAAGGCGCACTTTGGGACGCCTATACGCCGTCGCGGGCTACCTCCCAAGCGCTGGAGGAAATTCGCACAGGGATCATCCCCATGCCCCTGGCCCGCCGAGGGTTCCCCTGGTCGAATGTGCACACCCTCCGCACGCAAACGGAGCGCAATCTGTGGGGGTGGTTCTTGCTTGCCTGGACGGCTCAGACCGTTTTGGACGGCGATCTCCGCTGGCATGTTGGCCCAGATCACGCGTTCACGGCCGAAGAGGTGTCGCAACTGGAGGCGCTGCACCAGCGGTTGGTGGCCCAGCTGGTGGACCGCTACCGCCAGCTCGTCCACGATGGCCTCGTCGAGCTTTCCGCCACGCCGTTTTACCACCCTATTCTCCCCTTGTTGATCGATTCCGCTGTGGCCCGGCGGCCGCACCCCGAGGACGCCGTGCCCGTGTTCGCCTTTGCCGAGGATGCGCATGAGCAAGTGCAGCGGGCTCTTGCCCATCACGAACAAACTTGGGGGATGAGGCCTCAAGGCATGTGGCCGGCCGAAGGCGCGGTGAGCCCCGAGGCCGCTGCGGTCTTCGCTGGCCACAGGGTTCAATGGATCGCCACCGACGGGGAGATCCTGGCCCGAACGTTGGGCCATCCGCCCACCCCTGAAGAGCTTTACCGCCCGTGGAAGCTGACCACGCCCGGGGGCGCCCTCGTGATCTTGTTCCGCGACACCTTCCTTTCCAACCGCATCAGCTTCGACTACCACGCGTGGTCCCCTGGCGACGCCGTGGCCGACCTGGTGGAGCGGATACGGGCTGTGGGCACTTCTTGGAAGGCCGCTGCGCCCCCCATCGTGTTGATCGCCATGGACGGAGAAAACGCGTGGGACTTTTACGAGCGCAACGGCCAGCCCTTCCTTGTGGAACTCTACCGCCGGATCCAGCGCACCCCAGGGCTGCGGCTCACCACCATGGCCCGCTACCTCCAGCGTTACGAACCGGACCGCGTTTTGCCCGGTTTGTGGTCGGGTTCGTGGATCCACGCGGACTTCCGCACGTGGATCGGTTACCCCAAGCAAAACCGCGCTTGGGAGCTGTTGGCCCAGGCTCGGGCTGCGGTGGCGGCCCACTCTGACCCTCATCACCAGCACAAAGCCCTGGAATACCTGTACGTGGCGGAAGGAAGCGACTGGTTTTGGTGGTTGAGCCCCTACCATGTGACACCCCAGGGGCCGATTTTTGATCAACTGTTCCGTGCGCAGTTGGCCCAGGCTTACCGGGAGCTTGGGCAAGAGCCCCCGGCTGAACTGGCCACCCCGTTGCACTGAACGCCTTCGCCTGTAAATTTACCAAGGTTTTCTTGGAGAGCAGCGATGAAAGGCGTGCTCACGTTTGTGTTGGCTGGGGGTCGCGGTGAGCGCCTCTATCCCTTGACCCGGGATCGGGCCAAGCCCGCCGTGCCCTTCGGCGGTCTTTACCGCATCATCGACTTCACCCTTTCCAACTGCCTCCATTCCGAGCTGCGGCACATCTTCGTCCTCACCCAGTACAAATCCCTTTCCCTGGAGCGTCATCTGCACTTGGGGTGGTCGCTGTTCAGCCATGCGGTAGGGGAGTTCCTCATTACCCTCCCGCCGCAGCAACGGGTGGACGAACATTGGTACCGAGGGACCGCAGACGCCATCTATCAAAACTGGTACTCGATCGAGCGGTTTGCCTTGGACCACGGCAAACCCAAGTCCATTCTCATCCTGGCGGGCGACCATGTGTACAAGATGGACTACCGGGTCCTGCTGCGCTTCCACGAGGAAAAGCAGGCTGACCTCACTGTGGCCGTGATTTCCGTTCCCTTAGCGGAGGCCGCGGGCAAGTTGGGCGTGTTGGCCGTGGAGGCTGGGGGCCGGGTGGTACGGTTTGAGGAAAAGCCGGCCGAACCCATGCCTGCCCCCGACAACCCCTCGGCCTGTTGGGCCTCCATGGGCATTTACGTGTTCAACCCCGAGGTGTTGTGGCGCCGTCTGCACGAAGATGCGCAAGATCCCTCCTCCTCCCACGACTTTGGGCGGGACGTAATCACCAAAATGGTGGGCGAAGACCGCGTGTACGCCTTTCCGTTTGAACTGGGCAACCGCAACGACGTGCCTTATTGGCGGGACGTGGGAACGCTGGATGCCTACTGGGAGGCACACATGGACCTGGTGTCCGTGGTGCCCAAGTTCAACCTCTACGACCGCTCCTGGCCCATCCACACGTACCACGAACCGTGGCCACCGGCGAAAACCGTGCACGAGGAGCCTGGCCGCACCGGCATGGCCGTAAGCTCCCTCCTCTCCCCCGGTTGCATCATCTCCGGTTCCCAGGTTGTGCGCTCGGTGATTTCCCCCGGGGTCAAGGTCAACAGCTACGCCTATGTGGAGGAAAGCGTGTTGCTTTCCGGGGTGGAGGTGGGAAGGGGGGCGCGCATCCGCCGGGCCATCGTGGACAAATGGGTCAAGATTCCCCCTGGAATGGAAATCGGCCACAACTTGGAGGAGGATCGCAAGAGGTTCACCGTAAGTGAGGGGGGTATCGTGGTGATCCCCAAGGAGACCGTGCTTTGAGAAAGGAGTTGGGATGCCGTTTTTGGGAGGACAAGAGCTCAAGAAGGTCTACGCCAAGGCGAAAGCGGAAAAGTTCGCCCTCATCGCCAACAACTTCGCTGAGCCCAACGTGCTTTTGGGGTTATTCCAGGCCTACCAGGCCAAAAGAAGCGACCTCCTGCTTCAGGTGTCGGTAGGGGCGGCCAAGTTTGCTGGCGGAGGCAATCCCGTGGTCGGATTGCGGGCGCTGGCCCGCTACGTCCAAGCTCTGGCCGCCGAGGCGCGCATCGGCGTGTTCCTCAACTTGGATCACGTCACACCCGATCAGATTGAGTCCTTTGTTGAACCGGCCCTGCGCGAGGGGTTGTGCTCCTCGGTCATGATCGACGCTTCCCACCTGCCGTTTGAGGAAAACGTGCGCATCACCCAATCGGTGACGGGCTTGGCTCAACCGTATGGGGTGTTGGTGGAGGGTGAGCTGGGGCGCATCAAAGGGGCAGAGGACGAGGTGGCCAGCGACGAAGCGTTTTATACCGATCCCGAGGACGCCGTGGACTTCGTGGCCCAAACGGGCGTGGACCTGCTGGCCATCGCCGTGGGCACGGAACATGGGGTGTCCGCCGGGCGGGAGCTGAGGCTGCGGATCGACTTGGCACAGGCCATCGACGCCCGCCTCCGCCAAGCAGGATGGGAAACCCCCTTAGTGCTCCACGGCGCCTCCGGGCTTTCCGGCGAACAGGTGCGAGCGCTGGTCCAGGCCGGCGTGTGCAAGGTCAACAAGGACACCACGTACCAGTTTGTGTACGCCCGCACAGCCGGCGAGTTCTACGCCCTGCACCAGGCGGCCGTGCTTCCTCCCCAAGGAGTGGAGTTTGACCCCATCACGTTCGAGGCCCGCGGGGCTCCCTGGAAGCCGGACAAGAAATTGTTTGACCCCCGCGTGGTGGGCAAAGAGGTGCAAAAGGCCATCCGCCAAGTGGCGGAAGAGATGATCGACCAAGTCGGATCAGGAGGGAAGTCGTTGTATGCCTGACATCAAGCGCATCGGTATTTTGACAGGCGGAGGCGACTCGCCAGGGATCAACGCCGCCATCCGCGCCATTGTCCGCCGGGCCGCGCAAGACGGCATCGAGGTCCTGGGCTTCCTCGACGGATGGAAGGGCGTGATCGAAGATCAAGCGCGGGTGCTCACCTCGGCGGATATCGCGGGCATTCTGCCCGTGGGCGGCACCATTTTGGGCACTTCCCGCACCAACCCGTTCAAAAAGGAAAAGCACGATGGGCGGACCGTATGGGTACCCACGGAAAAAGTGCAAAAGGCGTTGGACACGCTGTCCCGGCGCGGGGTGGACGTGCTGATCCCCTTGGGGGGTGACGACACCTTGGGCGTGGCCCGCCAGCTTTCCGAACAGTTCGGCGTGCGCGTGGTGGGCATCCCTCAGACGATTGATAACGACCTGGCCGGTACGGACTACTGCCTGGGGTTCCACTCGGCTCTGCACGTGGTCACCGAGGCGTTGGACCGTCTGCATACCACGGCCCAGGCCCACCACCGCGTGTTCATCGTGGAGGTGATGGGGCGGGACGCGGGCTGGATTGCCTTGCTGGGCGGCATCGCGGGAGGCGGCGATGTGATCCTTGTCCCGGAGGAGCCGTTTTCTGTGGCCGACGTGGCCCAAGTGGTCGAGCGACGGCTGCGCGAAGGCAAGACGTTCTCCATCATCGTGGTTGCTGAGGGTGCGCGGCCTGTGGAGCTGGGCGGGCAGCCCGTGGTCCAAGAGGGGAAGGTCGACGCCTTCGGCCACGTGCAGCTGGGCGGTGTGGGGTATTGGCTGGCTGACCGGTTGCGTGAGCGCGACATGGAATGCCGGGTGGTCGTGCTCGGCCACCTCCAACGCGGGGGCATGGCCACCCCCTTCGACCGTTTGCTGGCCACGCGGTTCGGGGTGGCTGCTGTCGAGTTGGCCCTGGGCGGAACCTTCGGTGTAATGGTGGGATTGCGCGGGCACGACGTGGTGGCCGTTCCTTTGAGCGAAGCCCTCGACGGCTCGCCCAAGCCCGTGGCCCCGGAATTTTTGGCGTTGGCGCGTAAGATAGGACTGAGGTGATGGGGATGCTGCGACGAGCCTTGTTGGCCCTTCTTCTTGTAGGGGTGTTGGCCCTGGGCGTGGGTCCGGGCGACAAGCTGTTCGAGCCCTTGCCCCAGATTTACCAGATCATCCGTTCCAACTTCTACCGCGCCAGCGAAATCACCGACGAGCAACTTCTGCAGGGGGCCATCCGTGGGATGATCGAGGCCCTCGGCGACCCTTACTCGGTGTACTTCTCCCCTGAGGAGTACCAAAAGTGGCAGGAGTCGCTGGCGGGCGAGTACTCCGGGGTAGGTATGGAAATCACAATACGCAACAAGCGGGTCACCGTGGTGACGCCCCTTCCCGGCACGCCGGCCGAGGCCGCCGGCATCCAGCCCGGCGATGTGATCCTGGCCGTGGACGGAGAATCCACCGAAGGTTGGACGGTGGAACAAGCGTCCTCGCGCATCCGTGGGCCGGAGGGAACGCCGGTAACCCTCACCATCCTCAGCAAAGACGGCACGGTGCGTGAAATCACGTTGATCCGGCAGCGGATCATTGTGGAGTCCGTGCGCTACGCGTACAAGGCCGAGGAGCGCGTGGGCTACATCCGGCTTTTGCGGTTTGACGCGGACACCCCCGGGTTGGTGGGCCGCGCCCTCTACTCGTTCCCTTTGCCCGAGCTGGCGGGTCTGGTCCTTGACCTGCGCAACAACTCCGGCGGGCTGCTCTACTCCGCCGTGGAGGTGGCCAGCTATTTCATCGACCGCGGGGTCATCGTGTACACCAAGGGTCCCGCTGTAGGGGATCGCACGTACAGCTCGCGGGGCAACAGCATCCCCAACTTGCCGCTGGCCGTGCTGGTCAACGAGGGCACCGCCTCGGCCTCCGAAATCGTCGCGGGAGCCCTCCAAGACCACGGCGTAGGCGTTCTTATTGGCCGCAAAACCTTCGGCAAGGGACTCGTGCAGGAAATCGTGATGCGCTTGCCCGACGGTGGGGCGATCAAGCTCACCACCGCGGAGTACTTCACCCCCAACGGCCGCGCGGTCCAGGATGTGGGGCTCACCCCGGACATCGAGGTCCCCAAGCGAGGCGAGGACGAGGAAGGGGATCCGGAGCTGGAAGCCGCGCTGGAGTGGATCCGCAGCCAGGTTCTGCAGCCCACAGGAGCGGGACGATGAAAGAACAGGTTTGGGCACGGATCGATCAGCTGGAAAGCGAAATCTGGGGCCTGGCGTTGAAAATTCACGCCCACCCCGAACTGGGGTTTGAGGAGCACAAGGCCGCGGCGTGGCTCTCCGCAGCGTTGGAGAAGGGCGGGTTCCGCGTGGAACGCGGGGTAGGCGGACTGCCCACGGCCTTTCGCGCCGTGCACCCTGCGCAAAGCCCTGGCCCGCGCATCGCCATTCTGGCCGAATACGACGCGCTGCCCGAGCTCGGCCACGCCTGCGGGCACAACCTCATCGCCGCCATGGCCATTGGTGCGGCCTTGGGCCTCGCCCCGTTTAAAAAGGATCTGCCGGGGACTTTGCTCGTGCTGGGCACCCCGGCCGAAGAAGGCGGGGGCGGCAAAATCAAGCTGATCCAGGCCGGCATGTTCAAGGACGTGGACGCGGCGATGATGGTCCATCCCGCGGATCAAACCTTAGTCGACCGCGGCTCGCTGGCCATCACCGAGGTCAAAATCGAGTTCTTCGGCAAGGCGGCCCACGCCTCCTCCGAGCCGGAGAAGGGCATCAACGCCTTGGACGCTGTGATCCAAACGTTCGTGGCCCTCAACGCCTTGCGTCAGCATATCCGCGACGGTTCCCGCATCCACGGCATCATCACCCACGGTGGTGTGAAGCCCAACATCGTTCCCGACTATGCCGCGGCCCAGTTCTACGTGCGCTCGGCCGACAACGCCTACCGCGACGAACTGGTGGAGAAGCTTAGGCGCTGCGCTGAAGCCGGAGCCTTGGCCACAGGAGCCACGTTCCGCTTCACCACCGGCCACGAATACAAAGCCATCCATCCCAACCAGACCATGGCCCAGGTTTTTGCCCACCACATCGAAGCATTGGGCTACCCGGTGGAGCAGCCCACGGGTGGCATGGGGTCCACGGATATGGGCGACGTGTCCTGGGAGGTCCCGGCCATTCACCCCTACGTGCGCATCGGGCCTGGAGAAATTCCGGGGCACTCCAAGGAATTTTGCGAGGCAGCCAAATCCGAGGGCGCGAAGAAGGCCACGCTGGCCGCGGCCAAGGCCATGGCCGCCACCTGCTTGGACCTGTGGACCGATGCCCCGCTGTTTGCCCAAGTGCAGGCCGAGTTTGCAAAGATGAACCAGGGCTTGCGGGAAAGGTGAAGAGGCGCCTAGGGCACAGGGTCATAGCCGCCGGGGTGCCAGGGGCCGCAACGCACAAGGCGCCTTAGGGCCAGCCACCCTCCGCGAAACACCCCGTGCTTGAGCACAGCTTGCGCGGCGTACTCCGAGCACGAGGGGTAGAACCGGCACCGCCGAGGCAACAAGGGCGAGAGGACCCGCTGGTAGGCCCGAATGGGCCATGTCGCCACGTGACGCAGACGCATCCGCTTCACCACAACTGGGCCTCCACCGCCAGGCGGATCTTTTGGGTCCAGGC
>FWPV01002235.1_pt1 | contig 48570 bp, 41 predicted proteins | sample 2228371 | NCBI WGS metagenome assembly FWPV01 (sample SAMEA103939776, study PRJEB20133) | metagenome | reverse complement strand
AGGGGTATGCACGGCGGTTCATGCTCTAAACATAACCGCAGTGCCTGATTTGGGTAAGGTGGTTTGTAGATTCTAGCCGCCCGCTAGCCTGAACCCCCAGGTGGGTTCCTGGGGGTTTTGTTCTCTGTAGGGCATTTCTGCGCCCCTTGCTTTCCCGGTCAGTGGCTTTTGGATAGGCCAAACACAAAGCCCGGCCCCCCGTTCCACAGGCAGTGATCTACGTTGAAGCACAGGCCATCGTTGTACTCGAGCGGGTAGAGCACCATCTGGGGGGCATAGCCAATCAGGCTGTAGATGGGGGTGTGGCCGTGGATCAGGCGGCTTGCGCCGAATTGCCCCAGGAATTCTTCGGTCAGGGCAATGCCCCCGTTCAGGAACGAGAACCGGCTGGCAAACTGCTCGGCCAGCGCGTCCCACGCCTCGACCCTGTCCGAGCGCAAAATATCGCCCAGGCTGCGGTTGATTTGCTCCAGGCTGTCACCATACTCCAGGTAAAACAGACTATCGGCGTGCATCAGAAGGGTGCCCCCCACCAGGGCCAGGGCCGGGCGCTGGCGCAGCCATTCGATATGGGTCTCGTTCAGGCGCTCGAAGTCGGGCTCTTTGCCGCCCACCCGCTGCCAGATTTCGTAGAAGGTGATGCGCTGCCCCTGGCGCTTGAAGCTGGGAATTTCGACCTGGGTAAAGTGGTGTGCGGCCAGCAGCATCAGGTCGTGGTTGCCCAAAAGGGCATGTACGGCCCCCCCGGCAGCGGCGGCCTCGCGCTCGAGGCGCATCAAAAGCTCAATCACGCCAATGCCATTGGGGCCCCGGTCGGTATAGTCGCCCAGGAACCAGAGCTGGGCCTGCCCGCCCGTCCACTCGAGGGCTTCTCCCAAAAACCCCTCGCGCTGCAACAGCCGGATCAGGGTTTGCAGGCAGCCATGAATGTCCCCCACCACGTAGTGCACCGTCAAAGTGTATCATCCAACCGTGAAAGTACCGCTGGCCAAGCTGTTTTATGCGTTTGTGGAGGTGGGTTTGGTGGCGTTTGGCGGGGGCGGCAATGCCCAGCTCTACCAGGCCCTGGTGCTTCGGCGGGGCTGGATGGCGGAGCGGGAGTTTCTGGAGACCACTGCGCTCTGCCGTATTCTGCCGGGGCCGGTGTTTGCCAACACGGCGGCCCACCTGGGGATGCGCCTGGGGGGTGTGGCCGGGGGGGTGCTGGCCCTTCTGGGCGTGCTGACCCCGGGAGCCCTGCTGATGCTCTTCTTGAGCTTCGCCTATTTTCGCTTTGGTGCGGTGCCGGGCTCGCTGGCCGAGAGTGCACTGAATGGGGTGGCGGCGGCGGCCATCGGGCTGATTCTGGCCACCATGCTGCGCCAGGCCCCCATTGCGCTGGACGCCCTCAAAGCCGTTGGGCTGGCGCTGGGGGTTTTTGTCACCTATGGCCTGTTGCACTGGCCGTTGCTGTTGGTGCTGCTCCTGTTTGTGCCGGTGGGCATGGCCCTCTACTGGCAGGAGGCCGCCGAAGCCTGGCCGGGCTCGGAGGTGGAGCCCCGTGGCTGAAGTACTTGAGGTCTTTCTGGCCTTCTTGCGCTTTGGGGTGCTGAGCTTTGGCGGGGGCATGGCCAACCTGCCGGAGATGGCGCGGGTCATCATCTCCAACGGCTGGGTAACCGGCCAGCAGTTTGCCGACGGCTTTGCCCTGGGGCAGTTTGTGCCGGGGCCCAACATGCTGGCGGTGCTGTTTTATGGCCTGAGCGCTGCCGGTATGCCGGGGGCGCTGGCTGCCCTGCTGGGCATGTTTCTGCCCGGTGCGGTGGGGGCCATGTGGCTGGTGAAGGGCTGGGCCTGGATGGCCCGGGCCCGCTGGAGCCGCGCCCTGCGCAAGGCCCTGGTGCCCATCAGCATGGGCCTCAGCGCCAGCATGGTGCTGGTGCTGATCCAGCTGGGGGTGGACGGGCTGGGCTGGTTTGCGCTAATGGCCGCCGCCACCTGGCTGATATACCGGGGGGTGAACGTGGTCTGGGTGATTGGCGGGGGTGCGGCGCTGGGGCTTCTGGCGGCGCTCTTGCCACTCAGGTAGCCCAGTTAACCGCCACGAGCCGCTCGGTGGGGTTGTGCGGGGGGGCGTACCAGCACGTACTCGAGCTGGCTCTCGTTGATAAAGCGGGCCTCGAGACCAGGAGCACTAAGGTTTAGGTTGAATAGCACTCTGTTGGTTTTTTGGCATTCTGGTGCGGCAAACGCTTCTCAGCGGCGCGTTATCTTACAGATGCGGTATTTGATTGACGACGACGCGCGACGCGAAACAGGGCGTGGCCGAGCCGCTCAAGACTGCCGCCCTAAAATAGGCCCGAATCACGAGTGATTTGACAGCAATGCAATCACTGCATACAATGATTTCATTGATGCCCGTGCAAGGGAGGGTGTGCATGGCAAGCCTGACCATTCGCAATCTCGATGAACTCACCAAACAGCGGCTGCGCCTTCGGGCCGCGATGCACGGCCGGTCGATGGAGGAAGAAGCCAGACGCCTCCTGAAGGAGGCATTGGGTTCGACTGCCCCCGCGAAGCTGGGGCAGCACCTGCTCAGCCGATTCGCCGGGTCGGCCAGTGAAGAGTTCAAGCTTCCCAACCGCCATGCGCCACGTAAGCCGCCACGGTGGGATTAACCGGCATGATCCTGCTGGATACCAACGTACTCTCCGAGTTCATGCGTCCGCAGCCGTCGGCCAGGGTTGTGGCCTGGCTGGACGAACAGCCAGCCGCAAAGGTTTACACCAGCGCCATCAGCCGCGCCGAGATCGAGCTGGGGCTTGCCCTGATGCCCAAGAGCAAACGGCAGGAGGCCCTGCGCAAGGCGGCTCGAGCGATGTTCGAGGAAGATTTCGCCGGCCGATGCCTGCCATTTGATGAGGGAGCGGCTCGCCACTATGCGCGTATCGTCTCCGAACGTCTTCGGATGGGCCGACCCATCAGTGTGGAGGATGCCCAGATCGCGGCGATTGCGCTTATGCACAAGATGCATCTGGCCACGCGCAACACCACCGACTTCGAGCACATCGCCGGCCTCGAGGTCGTCAACCCTTGGACTGCCGAAATGTCCTAACCTGATGGTGCCATGACCCGTTCCATCGAAGCCATCCTCGCACCCAAGCCCGAGACTCGCCCGCGCATCTACGCTTACTCGATTGCCGACGCGGCGCATGCGCGACTGTTTGAAGATCGGCCAGACTACGCGGGAGGTGAAGAGCCGCGTGGTCGAGCAGCTCAAGACCGCTGTGATTCAGAACTACCGCATCGAGCCAGCTCTCGAGGCTACGCAGCAACAGCACGGAGCGGATGCCCAGCGATGCGATATTGTACATGCACAGGAAGCGGGCCTCGAGACCATGAGGGCTAAGGTTTAAGATAAATAGAACTCCGTTGATTTTTTGGCAGAGGCTGGTGCGGTATAACGCCTCTCAGGGGTGTGTTATCTTGCAGATGAGGTATAAATGCTAGTTGAGCATCAAGGTAAGACATGGCGCTACTTGCTGAAGAAATCGTCGAAGAATGGCTGAACCGCCAAGGTTACTTTACGATTCGTGGAATCAAAATGGGCGTTCAAGAAATCGACTTGCTTGCGGTCAAATGGCAAGCGGACGGAAAAACTGACTGCCGCCACATTGAAGTTCAGGCGTCCATGCGTCCTGTCAGCTACATCTCTCGCGTTCCGAAGGAAGAACAGAAGGCTGGGCGCGCCGCCAACAGCGCCAAACGATCCAATCAAGAATTGAATCAGGGTGTTGCGGAGTGGGTTGAAAAGAAGTTCCGTCGCGTCGACAAGAAAGCTCTTATGGCAAAGCTGTGGCCCGGCGACTGGTCATCTGAACTTGTGGTGAATGTCGTAAAGTCCGAAGAAGAACTGAAACTCATCGCCGGTCACGGAATCAAGATTCTCCGGCTGAACGAAATAGTTTCCGCTCTCGCAAAGGACTCCTTTGTTATCTCTAGTGCCAGTGGTGCAGACATTGTTGATCTTATTCACATGGGCTCTCACGCACAGAGGGACGCATGATGCCCAACCTTACGGTCAAGTGGGACTGGCTAACAGTGGGCTTCGCCCGCTTTCAGCCAGCCCCTTACCTTGCAAGTTAGGCTACTTCCCGCTCTCGTGAAGGTTCCACCACTTCGGTATTACCTGGCCGGAAAATATCCAAGCTTACAACGGCTTTCGGTACCCCACCCACCGGTTGCACACTTCAAACCCAGCCGAACCGTAAAACGCCAGGTTGTCCTGGTAGCAGTAGACCACGGCTTTCCTGGCCCCTAGCTTTTGCAGCCGTCGGAAGCCCTCGGTCAGCACTGCCTGGCCCAGCCCCCGGCGCCGCCAGGCCGTGCGGGTGCCCACCGGCTCGAACTCACCCATTTGGTTGATAGGGTCGTACCAGACGATGCCATACGAGACAAACCGGCCCTCGAGGGTTGCTGCCACCAGGTCGAGGTCGGGGCGGTAGACCGGGGCACGGCGGATGTGCTGGTAGGCTACCAGGCTGAACCTGGAGGGGTGCCAGACCTCGAGGTGTACATCTACCCGCTCTTCCAGCTCGTGCGGCTCGGGGGACCGTATCACCAGGCCCTCGGGCAGGGTGGGGGCGGGAATCTCCTCGCTCAGGGGGCGCTCGAGGGCGTACATTAGGTCGTCGGCCTGCACGAACCCTGCGGCCTGCAAGACCTGGGCGGACTCGAGGTCTAGCTCCGAGATGCTGGTATGGAGGTTGCCCTCGAGTCCATGCTCGCGGGCTTGTTGAAGGGCGTGGGCCAGCATAGCCGCCAGCAGGTTTTGGCGCAAATCGGGCTTTAGCCAGGGTGCGGCGGTAAAGTCGAAGCCCAGCCGCTTTTGCAGGACAAACCCGGCAATCTGGCCGCCCTCTTCCCAGATACGCATCTCCCGCTCGGGCCGGTACAGGGCGCTGTTGAGCGTGCGCCAGACCAGGTCGCCAGGGTGCATGAACGCATCGGGCGTGGCCGAAAGCTGGTGACACCGGGCCACAAACACACTAAGCGGCCCCAAGTCGGCGGGTTGGTACGGTCTGTCGAGCATCAGGCTTCCTCGAGCTGCTTCACAAAATCAATCCAGACTGGCTGCTTCACGAAGCCCAGGGCCTCGTTGATGGAGAGCATGGCGCGGTTGCCCGCCTCGTTGCCGGTGCGGATTTCCGGGGCTCCGTAGGCCTGGGCCAAACGGATGCCCTTGAGTTTGAGGGCCAGGGCCAGGCCCTTGCGGCGGTAGGCCCGGCGGGTGCCGGTGAGGCCGGTGCCAAGGTAGGGGCCGTCGGTCTTCCAGAGGGTGGAGAGGGCCACATACTGGCCGGTGTTTTTGTCCACCGCCACAAAGTGACCCTCGGGCAGGTAGTAGCGGCTCTCAAAAACCCACTTGCAATAATCCTCGAAGCGCACCTCGCTGATGGCCTCGGGGCGTGGCACATCCAGGCGGGCCTCGAGCCAGAGGTCGTAGAGCTTGTGCCTGGACTCGGGGTCGCCTTCCAGTTCCTTCAGGCTTTTAAGGTCGAAACCGGCGGCCTCGACGGCCTCTATCTTGCCCGCCCAGGGGCCAAAGTCGAAGCGATCTACATCCAGCCGCGACTCCCAGTAGCGCATCTTCTCGGCAAAGCCCAGCTTGTGCAGCCAGGCCAGGGCGTGGGGTTGGTCTTCGCGGGTGCTGCTCAGGATCGAGATGGGGTGGTGGGGCTTGAGGGCCTCGAGCACCGCCCCATACAGGGCTTTCCCGATGCCTTGCCCCCGGAACTCCGGGCGCACCGTAACCCAGGCCGCGAATTTATGCGGGTGGTACATGCCCTCGAACTGGGTGTACTCGCCCACCCCTACAATCTGGTGGTCGAGCTCGGCCACAAAGCGCCCCCACCTGACCTCGGGGGCGTGGTCGTCGTGTTCGCGCAGCCCCGCTTCGGTGTGCACTTCGTCGGGCCAGGCCGCCTCCAGCACCTCGGCAATGGCGGGGTAGTCGTGTTCTTCAAAGGGCCTTATTTTCGGGTTTGCTAACATGCGTTGCTCCTGGAGTGCTAAGCTAGAACCGTGAGCAAAAAGATTCGCCAGAAGTTGGCCGCTATCGTGACCACGGTGGTGTTTGGCTTTCTGCTCTTCAAACTGCTCGAGCGCACCTTTGTGCTGATCTGGGTCAATACCCCCTGGTGGGGGGCCCTGCTGATGCTTGTGGTGCTTTTTTTGCTCATTGACTACACCATCAGCCGGGCCTTTGGCGTACGGGACTGAGGCGCAACAGCACCGTGGCGGGTTCCTTGGCAAAACCCAGGGCCTCGTTGATGGCGAGCATGGGCCGGTTGGTCTGGTGATTGGAGGTACGGATATAGCGAGCCCCGTAGCGCCGGGCAAACTCGATGGCCCGTAGCTTGAGGGCCAGCGCCAGGCCCCGGCGGCGGTGGCTTCTGAGCACCCCGGTCAGGCCCGTGCGCAGGGTCTGGGGGCGGTTGGACCTGAAGAGCATGGTCACGCCCACTAGCTGCTGGTTCTCCAGCGCCAGGAAGTAGCCCTCCGGTAGCAGGTTGGGTTCGTGTATGGTGCGCTCCTGCCAGTCCTTGAAGGGCCACAGGTTAATGGGCTCGGCGCTGGGCACATCCTGGAGCAGGTCGGTCTCGAGCCTATACAGGGCCCGCTGGAAGCCTTCTTCCTGCCAGGGTAGCTCGCTCAGGGGCCGCAGGGTGATTCCTGGAGGCAAGGGTCGGGCGAAGGGAGCAGGGTCGAAACCTTGTAAGTCCAGCACCGACTCCCAGCGGCGCTCTACCTCCGCAAAGCCCTGGGCTACCAGAAAGCGGTACTGGGGCCAGTCTTCCCGCACCTGCGCCAGCAGTTCTTTGGGCTGGTGATGGGCCAGGTGCTCCATCAAAAAGGCCCACACCGCATCTTCCAGCGACTGTGCCTCCGGGCGCAGGTGATAACGCACCTCGAGGGCCCCTGGTTTGGGGTCGTAATAGGGGGTGGCGAACTCCATTACCCCCACCACCTGCCCACCCCATTCCAACAGGAAGCGCCCCATTATCCCCTCTTTGCTCCGGGTTCGATCGGTGTGTTGCAACTGGGCGATGTCCAATGGGGCCTCGGGGTGGGCGGCCTGCCGCACCGTGGCATAAGCCTGGTAGTCGGCCTGGGAAAAGTCGAAAGGGCGGATATTCATAGCAAGGTTGCCTCCACGGGGGTGAACGGGGTAGCGTTTTCGCGGGCGATCGCCCACACCTTGCGCAGCACTTCGGAACCTTTGGGGTGCAGCCCCAGGTGTCCGAAGGTGCGACAAAGGCCGTTCACGTCGCGCTCCAGAATCTCCCTGGCGCGGGGGTTCTTGTCCCACTCCACCATCTGCGGAAAATCAATAACCACCGCCCGACCTTCCCACCACAGCAGGTTGAAGGTCGAGTAGTCGCCGTGCACTTTGCCGTGAGCCAGCATCACCCCCAGGTGGTGGATGGCCTGTTCCAGGGCATCCTGGGCTTCTGCCGGGTTCAAGCCAGCCTCGCTCAGGCGGGGGGCGGGGCCTTTGTCATCACCAATGAACTCCATCAAGATTACGTTGCCAGCATGGGCTACTGGCTTGGGCACGGCAAGGCCGGCTTGGTGCAGGGCGTGCAACTGGCGGTATTCTTCCTCCACCCACAGGATGTTTTGCGCACTCACGCCAAACTGACTGCGCTGGTCAATGGCCTTCTCGACACGCTTGTCGCTGATGTAGCGGCCCTGGCGGTAGAGGGCATCGTTTTTGAAGCTGCGTACGCGGCTGTCCACGTAGAGCTTGGCCGCCAACAGGGGAAAATCTTCAATCGCTCCCGTTCCTTCCTGGAGGGAGGCAGGTGGGTGGGGGCGAATCAGGGGCGTGGTCTTGGTCGAGGCCCGTACCACATACAGGGTGGCTTCCTTCCCACTGCGCAGTTGCCACAGCAACTCGCTGAAGTATTCCTTCTCGAATAGCTCCTGCAGGCCGGGGTCGCCAAAGGCGCGGCCCTGTTCCTGACCGGACTCGAGCAGTTTCTTGACGGTCTGGCGGCGGGGGGGCTTGCGGGCCTTGCGGTGGGCGCGGTCGGCGAAATATTCCTGGCTATCGGCTTCGTCGGAAGGCCAGTCGGAACCGGAGGCTTCCAGCTCTTCGTCGAGCCAGGAGAGGGCCTCGCTGGACGCCTGGGGAGCCGGGGGCCAGTTGGGGTTTTTGACAGACATCGGAACCTCAGCAATACCAGTAAAGGGGGGCTTGGGATCGGATAGATAAGGGGTTGGATTTTGCATCATTCCCATCGCACACTCCTTTCGCAAGACCATAAGAAAGCTGGGGGCTTTAGGTTTGCCCCCAGCTTGGGTATACGTTGGCGCTTATGGCATTAACGTAACCGCTCGGCGGCAAACCACGGATGTGACTCCAAGGGCAGACAGAAAGTGGGAGATCGTCATCATGGCTTCACCTCCTTCGCGGTGCTTGTTCAACTCCTGGGAGTGTAGCACATGGCACACAAGCCCTGCAAGACGGATTGGATTTTTGTCCTCCCACAGGGGAAGGGCTCAGGGGTTGGGGAACCGGGTTCCGGGTGATGAATGTCTTCTGCATGCCCCCTCGATGATTGCTTGGCCCGACCTTACTTCCGTAACGCTTTCCTCGCAAAATTGGTGCAAATATCCGTTGTACGGATTGGTTTCACGTTAATCTCAAGGTGTTGTGGAACTGGTTGGGGCCTTCATCTCGGTAATTGTCACGACCCTGCTGATGGCAGCGCATAGTGGTCGGGAGCGCTGGGGAATGACGCCATTCACCATGCTGGCCTCGGCCATTGGCCTCATAGCATTGTCGAGCGCTTTTTTTGTGGATGTGCTGGGGCTTTATTTTGGCCTGTTGTTCGCGTTGCAGGTGGGGCTTTTGCTGCTCTCTGTGCTCGATGGCGAAAAACGCTGGCGGAGCACCCTGGCGGGCTTGCTGCTGATCAACCTGCTGGCCCTGGGTCTACACACCTTGGTGCGTTTGCTGGATGTACCGGTTGTCCAGGTGGCGCAGACCACAAGCACCGTCAACGTCCGCATGGGGGCGCAGGGGTTAGCCCTGCTGCTGGGGGGGATGGTGGCCTGGTGGCTTTATCCCAGGCTGGTGGTGCGAAACCGTATCCAGGCGCTGGCGGTGGTGCTGGTGGTTTTGAGCCTGCTCAATATCGGTCTCTTGTTCCTGTTGGCCCGCGAGGGGCTGGGAGAACTGGTCGCCGGCTTCTTGTTACAGGCGGTATTGACCGGGCCCCTGCTGGGGCTGTACCTCGAGTGGTCTCGTCGGCAGATGCAAACCAGGCCCATCGAAACGGCCTACACGGCGCTATTGAGTACTGTAGAAGCCCTGGCCCAGGGTTCTGAAGAGGAGCTCTGGCCCCGCCTGCTGGAGTCGGCGGTGCGGGTGGTGCCGGGCGCGCAGGCTGGCAGCATCCGCTTGCGCCAGGGTTCCGATTTTGTCTTTGTGGCCCAGCAGGGTTTTGGCGAGGGCATCCTGGGGGTGCGGAGCAGCGAGGCAGAAACCATGGCCTGGCACGGCAACCCGGTGGCCTGGCGGCAGGGCCAGCCCCGCATTGCCAACCACGCCGACATCCAGCGCACCCTGGCCGCTCACCAGGAAAACGAGCTACTAGCTAAGCAACTCGATCAGGCCAGCGCTAACATGGTCAGCCGGATCCGCTCCACCCTGTGCATGCCCATCCTGCTGGGGGGTGAGGTGGTGGCCGAGATCAACCTGGATGCCTTTCGGGACCGGGCTTTTAGCGAGCAATCGGTGGAGGTGGCCCGCCAGTATGCGTTGCAGGTCACGGTGTTGCTGGCGGCCCACCGTCAGCAGGCCGAGCTCGAGGCGCGCATCCACGAGTTTGAAGTGATCGAGGCCCTGAGCGCGGCCTTGCGGGGCCTCAAGGGCACCGGCGAGATTACCAAACGCCTGGTGCGCGAGACCATCCGCCTGATGAACTCGGAGCACGCTGCCCTGCTTCTGATTGAACCCGACGGCCAGCACATGCGCTGTTATGCAGCAGCAGGTTTTTTCCTGGAGATCAAAGATATGCCAGTACCCCAGGGCCAGGGTTTTAGCTGGGCAGCGGTGGAAACCCGAGCGCCGATCTGGAGCCAGCAGGCCCACCTCGACAAGCGGGCCTTCGGGCGCTTCAAAACGTCCCGTCCGCCCTACTCAGAGATTGTGATGCCCCTGTTCAGCTCCAAAGGGCATCCCCTGGGGGTCTTAATCTCCGCCCGCAATGGGGCGGGCACCTTCTTTGACCGGGACATGCGCTTGATGCAGGTGATCAGCAACATTGCCGCCAATACCCTCGAGCGGGTGCGAGCCAACGAGAACCTCGAGGCCGAGATTGCCGAAAAAACCGCCCTCCTAGAGCTTTCCCAGATGCTGGGAGGTAACGATGCTTCGCTTTTACCTTTGGCGCTGGAGAAAATCCGCCAGATGGGTCACGCCGATTGTGTGGCTCTGGGGGTACTCGAGGGCGAGGCTTTCCATACCAGGGCCGTTGCCGGAGATGTGCATTCGGATATTGCAAGGCTGCTGGAAAAGCACCTGCCCCTCAACCACCCGGTGGTGCAGCAGATAGCCCCCGGTAAGCCCTTCCAGTGGGGCCATACGGAATCCCACCCAGAGCTGCAGGCCTTCACGGCAGCCGGTATCCACGGGCTCTACATGATTGGGGTGGTCAACGAAACGGAACTCCAGGCCGGGATGGCGCTGTACCGATACAAGCCCAGCCAGGGCTGGAATGCCTCGGAAAACCGTCTGCTGGAAGGGGCGGCGCAAATCCTGGGGGCTTTGCTGCTGCGGCTGGAGCGCACCCGGCAGCTCGAGGCCGCCTACGACGGAGCCTTGCGGGCCATCGGTCTGGCCCTCGAGGCCCGCGACCGCGAGACCGCCGGCCACACCGACCGGGTAGCGGCCCTGGCCGAGCAGTTGGGCCGCGCACTGGGCATGAGCGAGACCGAGTTGCGCGATTTGCGCTGGGGAGCCTATCTGCACGATGTGGGTAAGCTCACCATCCCTGATGCCATCCTGCTGAAGCCGGGCAAACTCACTCCGGAAGAGTTCAGTACCATGAAAACCCATGCTCCCCTGGGTGATAACCTGGTACGCAACCTGCCTTTTGTACCGCCGGCGGCCCGCCAGGTAGTACGCCACCACCACGAGCGCTGGGATGGCCGCGGCTACCCGGATGGCCTGGCAGCTGAACATATTCCCCTATCGGCCCGCATTTTTGCCATCTGCGATGTGTTCGATGCGCTGTGCTCGGAGCGGCCTTACAAGGCCGCCATGCCCCCGGAAATGGCAGCCCAGGAGCTATGGCGCAGCGTTCATGGCGGCCACCTCGATCGTCACCTGGTGGAGGTATTCCTCAGAACCCAGGGGCTGGATGAGGCTATGCGGGTTTCCCAGGCGGCTGACTGATGAGAGGGGAAAGCACCCCAGCGTTTCCGTCATTACGCCCCACACGGCTTTTTGCGCTATGATGGGGTTCAATGGTCGAATTTTCACGAGATTTGTTGGGTCTGGAGCAGCGTATCGTCATGGTGACGGGGGCCGGGCGGGGCTTTGGGCGTTCGGTGGCCCGCTCCTATGCCCGCAATGGGGCCACGGTCATCACCGTAGACCCCGATGTGGAAATGGCCACCGCGATTGCTTCCGAGGTTGAGCAGTTGGGGGCTACTGCCATTCCCATCCGGGGGGATATGTCGGTGGTGCTCGACGTGATGAACACCTTCGAGAAAATCGAAGAGTTGTTCGGGATGCTCGACGGGATTGTGCATGTTACCAGCGCCGAGAGCAAAACCCCCTTTGTGGAGCTCCTGGAGGGGGAGTGGTACGACCTGCTCAACGCCGACGTGAAGTCCAGCCTTTATGTGTTGCAGCAGGGCCTGCGCTACCTGAGCGGCGGGGGCTTCGTGACCCTGGTACTGCCCCCCTTGCAACGTGAGCAGCCCCATGTCGCGGCGATTCGCGGGGCGGTGGCCGGCTTGATTGAAGGGGCCACCCGCATCTTCCCCACCAACGTACGGGTTAATGGAGTCATCCCCAGCCGCGATCCGGTCGGCGAGGAGCACGACCGACCCCTGGTGCGGGTGGCCGTGGCCCTGGGCTCGATGGTCTCGGAAGGGGTACGGGGCCAGCTTTTAGAGGTTTTGCTCCCTGAGCCGCCGCACCAGCCGGAAATCTACGATTTGCTGAGGGAGCTACCGTGAAAGGGTTCAGGGTTGGAGGTCTAAGATCAAGAGGTGTTCTTTGGCTCTTGACTTGGGGCCCTCGACGCTCGACACAGCTATGAACTGCCCGTTTTGTGGAAACCCCGATAGCCGTGTGCTGGATTCTCGTCCTTCCGACGAGGGCTCGGTCATTCGCCGCCGCCGGGAGTGCCCCGCCTGCAAACGCCGCTTTACTACCTACGAGCGGGCCCAGGTAGAGCCCTTGCTGGTGGTCAAGCGTTCGGGGCGCAAAGAGACCTTTGACCCCAACAAACTGCTGCGCGGCCTGAGCCTGGCCGCCCAAAAGCGCCCCATTGACCCCGAAGTCTTGCAGGAGTTTGCCTTTGGCTTTGAGGATACCGTCAAGGAAATGGAGATTACCTCCGAGGAAATCGGGCTGCGCTCCCTGGCATTCTTGAAAGAACTGGATCCGGTGGCCTACATTCGCTTCGCTTCGGTCTACCGCGAGTTCGACAGCCTGGAAAACTTTATCGAGGAAGTGCGCAAGCTGGACCGTAAGCCTGGCAGGGGCAGAAAAGCTCAAAAGATGGAAGAGGAAGACGAACTCAATCTGGCGGACGAGGTAAAGCTGGGAACGGTTTGAAACATATTAGAGCGTCGTAAAGGTAGCCGCACAGCCTAAAGGGAAAGTCGGCAAGAAGGCTCACCAACCCGTCTCTCAAGCGAACCGCCGTCTTTGCGAGGAGGCCAAAGGCTGACGAAGCAATCCAGAAGAAGTTTGCCAAACTACCGACTGGGTTGGGCGATCTAGATTGCTTCGCATCCTGCGGATGCTCGCAATGACTTCCTGGATTCCAGTGAAAATGTACAGGCATCTACACAACTGTGTAATTGCCAGCTTCTTCCAAAGCATGATTTTGTGCGGTGGGGCGGTCCGCGGCTTCATTCAGGAGAAAAACAGTGCTGCTTGGGCTGCTGCTAAAAACGGCCCAGCCTTTTCGGCAATATCCCTTCAAGCCAGAGTGGGGTGCTGGGGTGGCCTGGGCTCGAGGGGGAAGCGCAGGGTAAAGGTGGTGCCTTGCCCGACGGCGGTTTGCAGATCCATCTGGCCCCCAAAATGGCCTCGCACGATGTCCTGGATGATGGGAAGGCCCAGCCCGGTGCCCTTACCGATGGGTTTGGTGGTGAAAAGCGGTTCGAAAATCTTGGGCAGCACCTCGGGGGCGATGCCGCTGCCATTGTCCTGTACCTTCAGCAGAAGCTGCCCGGCCTCCTGGTTGAACTCCACCCGAACCCTGGAACCGGCCCTGTCGCGGTGTTCTTCACAGGCGTGGATGGCGTTTTGTATAAGGTTGTTGAGAATCTGGCTGAAGCGTCCGGGCTCTCCGTGGAGCAGGAGGGGCTGCTCGGGGGCCTCGAGCGCCAGCTGCACCCCCGCTTTTTTGGCTTCGGTTTCGAGCAAGGCCAGGGCTTCCCGAGCGGTCTTGACCGGGTCGAAGCTGGAGATAACCCCTTCGGGGTTGCGGGCCTGGGAGCGCATCTTGCGGATGAACTCCCCCATGCGTTCCAAAGAGGCACTGGTATCGTTCAGGGCTTTTTCCAGCTCGGCGGCAATCTCGCGGTGGTCGGCCTCGCTCACCTGGGCTACCCCAATGGAGTCGCGGTACTCCTCGGCCAGCTTGCGAGCCTGCATCAGGTGGTTGAGCGAGGCGGCCAGGGGGGTGTTGATCTCGTGGGCAATGCCGGCGGTCAGTTTGCCCAGCGCGGCCAGTTTTTCCGAGGCCACCAGGCGCTGGCGGCTCTCGTCCAGCTCGCGGGTGCGCTCCTCCACGCGCTGCTCGAGCTCCTCGTTGAGCTGCTGCAGTTGGGCGGTCAGGTGGCGGTTTTCGGCAAAGGCCGCTGCCTGGCGGATGACCACCAGAAGCGTAACCACCCCGGCCCCGATCAGGGTGCCGGTCTCAAGGAGCCCCTCCATGTCGCTCTGGCTCACGGCCAGATAAAAAGTCAGCAGAATGGCGGCATAGGGGGCAAAAATTCCGCCCCGGCCCAGGTGCGTCAGCACCCGCCGGGCTCGCTGGCCAAAGTCATTGGCCCCCGGGTGTAGCGTCGAGAACGCTGCCAGCCCAATCAGCACCACGCTCCAACTCCAGGCGCTATCCAGCAGGGTGCCGGTAACGTAGCTTTCGGTAGCGTTTTGTACGTTGTAGATGGCATCGGCAAAGATAAGTATGGTGAGGCCCAAGCCCAACAACAGCTGGTAGCCGCCCCCAGAGGTCTGCCGCAGCGCCATGAGCAGCAGCAGGGCCAGCAGGGCCAGGTCGGCCACCGGGTAGGCCAGGCTGACCCCCAGAGACAGGTAGTCGTTGCCGTAATACAGAATGCTCTGAGCCAGAAAGGCTTGCCAGGCAAACACCCCGGCGGCGCTCACGATCACGGCTACATCCAGGCCCAGCTTGAGGCTTTCCAGGCGGCTCAAGGGGGTTTTGGGCAGCCAGAGCAGGCCCATCAGCAGGCAGAGCGGAAAGGACAGGTAAAACACGTCGGCGATGGAGGGAAAGGGGTCGTCCTGGAGTATCAGCTCGATGTAGGCCCAGGTAAGGTCGCCGGCCAGGTAGAAGGTGAGGGCCAGGGCAATCATGCTCCAGGCCCGCCGGGCCGCGCCCTGGTGTTGCCGGGCTACCAGCCATACCAGCAAGGCCCCCAGAAAATCGGGGATCAGGTTGAGGGTGTTGCCCAGCAGAAGCTCGAGGTCGTCGCCTCCCCAGCGAAAGGTCAGGGCCAGGGTGTGATTCAAGCCTCCCAGTACCAGCAACACGGCCAAACCTGCCAGTGCTATCTGGTAAACGGGTCGGTGGCTATGAGGGGCGGGTAAGGTCATGGTTGCTCCAGCTTTCGCAAAGAACTCACACGGCTTCTTCGGGCTGGAAAGCGCGGGTGCTGAGCTCCGGGGCCTGCACTACCTGGTCGCGCCCCCGGTTTTTGGCCTCGTAGAGCGCATCGTCGGCGGCTTGCAGGAGTGCCGTGCGGGCTGTTTCGAGCACGGCCTTTGCGCTCCTGCGGTTGATGCTCTCAACCTGCAGGCTGGCTACCCCCAGGCTGGCGGTCACGCGCAGGGTCTGGGCCTCCCAGCGCACTTCCAGGTCGCGCACCGCCTGACAGAGTTTGTGGGCCAGGGCTAGAGCCCCCTCGAGGGGGGTGTGGGGCAACAGAATCGCAAACTCCTCGCCCCCGTAGCGCCCGGCCAGGTCACTGCGGCGCACCGAATGCCCGATGGTGTGGCCCAGGGCTGACAGCACCTGGTCGCCGGCCAGGTGACCGTAGGTGTCGTTGATGGTTTTGAAGTGATCGATGTCCAGCAGAATGACGCTCAAGGTCTGACCGTGGCGCAGCCCCAGGCGCAGGGTATCGTCGAGGCGCACGAGCCAGTGGCGGCGGGTGGCCAGCCGGGTCAGGTCGTCTATGGTGGCCAGTTCGTACAGGCGCACGTTTTCGATGGCTACGGCGGCCTGGCTGGAGAATAGCTCGAGTACCTCCCGATCAGCGCTGCTGTCGGGGGCGCGATCCACCAGAACCACCCCCACCACCCGTTCGCCGGCCCGCAGTGGCAGGGCCAGCAGGGTTTGCCACTGAATCTGGCCCGAGCGGGCGGCCTCGAGCACCAGTTTTTGCTCTTCGCTGGCCAGTTGATACCAGTTTTTCCCCACAAAGCGCCCGGTGCCCACCCGTACCTCAAAGGGCGGGTCATCGCCCAGGGCCAACAGACCGCTCTGCTGGAGGGCAATCAGGGTGCCGGACAGGCCCAGCAGACCCTCAATTTGCAACAGGATGCCATACAGCAGGTCTTCCAGGGGTTGTAAGCGGTGCAGCTCGGGGGCGGCCTCCAGGATGTAGCGCAGCCCATCGCGGGAGGCCCGCAAGGCCCGCACCTGGCGGTAGGCTTTGAGGGCTGCATCCACCCACACCAACAGCTTTTCGGGCCCCTCAGATTTGTCGTGGTAGCCCTGGATATCCAGTTCGGCCAGCATCTGCCGGGCGGGGCGCTCGGAGGCGTAGCCGGTTTGCAGCACTATCTGCATCTCCTGGTTGAAAGCCCGCACCGCCCGCACCACCTCCTCGCCGGTCATGCCCGGCATGAAGTAGTCCAGCAGCATCAGGTGAACCGTATGGTTCTGGCAAAGCTCAATGGCCTGGGCCCCCGAAGTGGCCGTCAGGACGGTATGGCCTTCGTGGCTGAGGATTTGCTCGAGGGTGGAAACAATTGCGGCATCATCATCCACAACCAAAATGGTGCTTCCGGAGGAGGGTTTGGTTCGGCTCAGTCTGGCCATAAATGCCTCAAAAAAGGTCTCACCCCTGAGGGTAGACAAATTAACGGCCCTGGGTCAGGTCAAATAAACAAAACCCGCCCAGTTGCCGTTACGAATCGCCTAAATGTAGAACGACCAATACCAGCCTCGTTTGAACACTCTGCATGCAGTGGAAGCGGTGATGTGGATTGGGGGATAGGGGGTGGGGGACAGGTGTTGGAGAGCCCCTCAAGCGAACCGGCGTCTTTGCGAGGAGGCCGAAGGCCGACGAAGCAATCCAGAAGAGGTTTGCCAAACTACCGGCTGGGTTGGGCGATCTGGATTGCTTCGCATCCTGCGGATGCTCGCAATGACCAAAAGACTTCCAAGTTTCCTGCAAACGTGTATGAATATCTTTACCCCAGTGAACTTTGTCCCCAATGGCTCGATATTTGTGAAGCGCGCTGTAGGGTTTTGTGAACACATTTCCATGCTGGAGTGGGCATTCCGAGCAGAGCGGGAAATGGGATTCGCCCCTTGCAATAGTTCCCCTACCCCCCCCTCAACCTGTGCAGGTACTACTTTCCCCCTGCCGATGGGATATGATTTGCGCTGTCTGTGCGGGGCTGACCCGCCACCGTATTCCATCAACAGGCCGGAGGATGTTGAAAATGGCAAACCAGTTTGACGCAAACCGCCCCTTGCGGGTCGCAGTCATCGGTTCGGGGCCTTCGGGTATCTATGCTGCGGAAGCCCTGATCAAACAAAGCGAAACCCCTGTCTCGGTAGATGTGTTTGACCGACTGCCCACCCCCTATGGGCTGGTGCGCTACGGGGTGGCTCCCGACCACCAGACCATCAAGTCGGTGACCAGGGTGATGCAGAAGGTCTTGCAAGACCCCCGGGTGCGCTTTTGGGGCAACGTCGAGTTTGGCCGCGACCTGACCCTGGCTGACCTGCGTCGGCACTACGATGCGGTGGTGTATACGGTGGGGGCCTCGAGCGACCGTCATCTGGGCATCCCTGGCGAAGACCTGCCGGGGAGCCTCTCGGCTACCGAGTTTGTGGCCTGGTACAACGGCCACCCCGACCACAAGCACCTGCCCATCCGTCTCGATATGCGCGGGGTGGCGGTGGTGGGGATGGGGAATGTGGCGGTGGACGTTGCCCGCATCCTGGCCAAGTCGGCAGGCGAACTGCGAACCACCGACATTGCCGACCATGCCCTGAGCGTGCTGGCCGAGAGCCAGGTCACCGACATCTACATGCTGGGCCGCCGGGGCCCGGCGCAGGCCAAGTTCACCACCAAAGAACTGCGCGAGCTGGGCGAGCTGCTGAGTGCGGATGTGGTGGTGAAGCCAGAGGAACTCGAGCTCGACGAAAAAAGTGCTGCCTCCATTGCGGACGAACCCGCCCTTCAGAAGAACCTAGAAATTCTGCGTGAGTTTGCGGCCAGGCCGCTTACGGGCAAGCCGCGCCGGGTACATATTCGCTTTTTGGTCTCGCCGGTGGCGATATTGGGCGAGGGCCGGGTGCAGAAGATTCGCCTGGAGAAAAACCGCCTGGACGAAAACCTGAACGCGGTGGGTACCGGGGTGTTCGAGGAGCTCGAGGTGGGGATGGTGCTGCGCTCGGTGGGCTACAAGGGCGTACCCCTGCCCGAGGTGCCCTTCGATAGCCGCAAGGGGGTTATCCCCAACCAGGCCGGGCGGGTGCTGCGCGAGGGCCAGGTGGCGGCAGGGGAGTACACGGCGGGCTGGATCAAGCGCGGCCCCAGTGGGGTGATTGGCACCAACAAAGCCTGTGCTACCGAGACGGTAAAACTGTTGCTGGAGGATGCCCCCCACCTACCACTGGCCCCCGACCCCGACCTCGAGGCCATCCCGCGGCTCCTGAGAGAGCGGGGGGTGCGGTATGTAACCCTCGAGCACTGGCTGCGTCTGGACACTCACGAAACCGCGCTGGGGCAGGCCCAGGGCCGGCCACGGGTCAAGGTGACCAGTGTGGAGAAGATGCTCGAGGTGGTGAGCTGAAAGCTGATAGTCAATAGCTGATAGCTGATGGCCGATGGCCCGCGATTTGACCGAAGCTGATGGGGGTTGAAGGGCCTTCATTGCTGGAGTCGGCTGGTCCAGCGGTAGGCGGTGGCCATGGCCCGGCGAAGGGTCGTTGGGTCGGGTGGGTTGGCTAGCAGGCGCTCGAGCTCGGCTTCGGTGATGGCCTCGAGCGGCCTTGCAACCGGCTGCTCGCCTGCAAAGCGCATGGCCATCCCCTCGGCTTTCCAGCGGGGCCAGCCCTCGGGCTGGGCCAGGTGAAAGAGCTCGTGGCGCAGGGTGCGTTCCAGGGTTCCGCGCTCCAGAAGAACCCGCAGGCGCTGGCTATCGATCTGGTTTTTGCTGCGGTTGGCAGCGGACAGGATGAACCAGGGCAGCCCGGTGGCAGCGGTGTAGGACTTCAGGTTGGGGTGGATGACCACCCGCACTGTGGGCGGTAGGGCAAGGCCCTGCGATTTCAAGTCCTGCCGGGCTTTTTGCAAAACCCTGAACACCTCGGGCAGATGAAGGGCGTCCGCGCCCCCGGCGTACCGCACCACGAAGCCGGGGGCCTGGGCGGTTTGCCAGTTTTGCGCCAGGGCTGGGGTCAGGACGGTCAACCAGACCGCGGTCAGCCACACCAGCAGCGGCAGGGGAGAGCGTGGGAGAGAGAGAAAAGCCTTCATTGCACGACTCTCGCCTCTCCCTGGCGTGAAGCTCGAGGCCCGGCAGGGCGCGAGCCTATTGCGTAGGGGGGGTACACCAGCACACTGCGCAGGTCTCGTTTTGCGCTCGAGGCCCCCACGCACCGCTACTCGCTCACCCGCACCTGCCGCGCCGTGCCCACCCCCCGCACCTCCGGCTCGTACATCATCCAGGCCAGGGTGGGCAGCGCGGTGAAGTGGCCGGGGGTCTCGGCCCGCAGGACGTAGGTAAACGTGACGGGGCCGCTCAGGTAGCTGAAGAAGAACTCCACCTGCCGATCGCGGATCTCCCGCCCATCAAACCAGTAGTTCCAGCCGTAGTAATCGTCGCCAAAGCGGGAGCGCACCCCAGCAATGCGGAACGAGTCGTCGTTCTCCACCACGGTCAGGCCCGCCGGGGTAGGCTCCTCCACCACCACATACCGCACCGCTCCCTGCTCGGGCCGCACCGTCAGGGTCACGACCAGAAGCTCGCCCACCTTCAGCGGCCCACCGAGCGGGCTGCGGTCGTAGACAAAACGCTCGGCCTTAGCGTCGTAGCGGGGGGTGAGCTTCTCGTAGGTGCGGGCCACCCGCAGGCCCCGGGCTTCGGGCTGGAGGTATTCGCGTTCTTCAAAGTAACCCACACTGCCGCTCAGGTAGAGGCGGTTTTGGCTCCTAACCTGCACTTCGTTTGTGCCCACCCGCAAGCCTTCCAGGGCCAGTTCGGCACCCCTGGCCGGAACCCGCAGGGTCTGGGTTTGTCCGTTAACCGAGACCTCTACCTCCTGCTCGCCGGGTTGCTCGCCGGAGGCTTTGGCCAGGGCGAGCGCGGCCACCACGATGGCGGCGGTGTCCTTGGTGGAAATCCAGCCCGCACCTTTGCGCTCCTGCAAGAGCCAGTTCACGATTTTGGGAATGGCCGGGTGGTTTGGGCGCAGTTTGGCCAGGGCTTCCAGACCCCGGGCGGTGGCCTCGAGGCGGTCATCGTTCCAGGCAAAACGCGGGGCCCGCACCTCCCAATAGGCGGTGCGCTCGCGTTCGGTCAGCTTGCGCAGCAGGCCGTCCAGGGCCGCCTGGGCCAGCGCCGGGTCGCCGTTTTCGTGGTAGGTGAGCACAATCAGGGCGTGGCCGTAGGGGGTCAGGTCGGAGCGCTTGAGGAACTCTTGCAGGTAGCTGAAGTCGAGCTTGTCCTGCCGGAAGGCGGCGCGGGTCAGCCGGGGAAGATTGGCCTGAAGAAGGCCGGGTCTGAAGCCCTGTCGCAGATAGCGGCTCCCGGCCAAGGCAAAGGCGTAGCCCGCGTAGGCCACCGCGTCGGCGGCATAGGTGTCGGCATCGGGCCGGTTCAGGGTTTTGAGCAGGTACTCTACGCTCCGCGTGAGCACGTCCTCCCGCACCCCATAGCCGGCCTCCTGGGCGTGTAAAAGCCCGGTGAGCACATACGAAGTGATATAGACCGAGGAGGCGTCGTTTTGCCAGAAGCCCCAGCCACCGTCGTCGTGCTGGAAGTCGTAGAGGCGCTTCAGTCCGGCGGCCACAAAGTCGTCAAGGTTGGCTGCAACCTCCTGGGGTAGCTCAGCCAGAGCCCCCGCTTGCTTGGCCAGCACGCTGGGCAGGAAGCGGCTCATGGTCTGCTCGGAGCAGCCGTAGGGATACCCGGCCAGATACCCAAGCGCCGGGGTGACGGCAGCGGCCAGCGAAGGGGTCAGGTAGAGCCTGCCCCGGGTCTGGACGAGGTCGGTATTGGGTGGCAGGGTGAATCTCCAGCTATCACCCGATTGAGCGGCCCAGCCCAGCTCTTGCTTGAGCCCTTTGGGGAAGATGGAGAGCCGGGTGCGCAGGGCATCTGAAGCGGCGGGGGTGAGGGCCGAGGCTTGCAGGGTGGCGGTACCGCTCTGGTCGGCCCGCACCCGGTAGCCGGTAGTGGCCCGGCCTCCGGCGGGGAGCTGGGCCAGGGTGGTGGGCGGGGTGAGCAGGCTCAGCCCCTCGGCCTCGAGGCGAAGCTGGCCCGCTTGGTTTTCTGCCAGGTTGTTCTGCCCAATGACCTTGAGGGTTGCCTCGTCTCCTCGTACCAGAAAGCGCGGGGTGCTGAGCCGGGCAATCACCGGCAGGGTGGTGGTGACGATCTGGGTGGCCTGCCCTATGGTATCGGCGAGTGAGATGGCTCGGGCGGTCAGGCGCCACTGGGTCAGGTTGTCGGGAAACCGGGCCTCGAGGGTGGCCTCGCCCTGTTCGTTGGTCTCCACACTGGGCAGCCACAGGATGGTATCGCGGAAGTCCTCACGAAGCTTGGGCTCGGCCAGGGACTCCTTGGCCTGCCCAAAGACGGCCTTGTCCATGGGGGCCCGGGCCGCCGTACTGGGGGCGGGGGCCACATTGCCAAAGTAGTAGCCCCCGGCGGTCTGGGTGCCGACCACATTATTTTTCAGGGCCCAGAAGTAGCCGCGGATGTCCGGGGCTTTCTCGGGGCGCACCAGGTAGATGGCCTCGTCTACCAGCCCCACCGTCACCTGGCTTTTCACCGGGCGGCCCTGGGCGTCGGTCACCTTTAGCCGGTAGGTGGCGGTCTCGCCGGGCTTGTAGGTGGTCTGGTCCGAGGCGATGGCTACATTCAGGAATTTCTCGCTGGGGGGTAGCAAGAAGCCCGCCACCTCGCTGTAGTACTCCCCCTGGCCCAGGATGGTGACTGAGAGGTAGCCGTTGGGGGCCATCTCGGGGCTGAGCTTGAGTTCGTAGGTAAAGGTGGAGCCCTGGAAGCGCACAATTTCGGGCCGGGCCAGGCGCTCCCCTTCCAGGTTCACCAGCGCCCAGCCGTCCGAAACCGGCGACTGCACCACGAAGCGGGCGGTCTCGCCCACCCTGTACTCGAGCTTGTCCGGGGTGATCTTCAGGCTCTTGTAGTCCCAGAACCAGTACGAGCCGTCCGAGACCCAAACCTGCTCCAGGGCCCGGGTGGCCCGCCCGGCCCCGTCGCGGGTCTCTACCTCCAGGGCGTAGGCGCCTTGTTTGGGTAGTTTCAGGCGCACGGTGGCCTGGCCCTTGGCGTCGGTGCGCCCTTGCAGGCGCAGGGTGCGCTCGCGCTGCTCGCCCTGGCCCCGCACCCAGTAGGCGCGGCTGGCGGTTACGGAAAAGGGCACCGAGACGGGGTTACCCTCGAGGTCTTCGGCTCGCACGGTAGCGATCAGGGTGTCTTTGGTCTGGTAGGCGTACTGGTCGGTGCGGATGTCCAGCACAATCCCCGAGCGGTAGGCGGTAATAAAGCCGGTTCCGCTGATTTCGCGTCCGGCCTCGTCGGTCACGCCGGCCTCGAGGGTCAGCCGGTAGTCCTCGGCCTCGGGCTTCAGAGGCACCTCCACCACCAGTTCTCCCTGGGCATTGAGCCGCCCCTCGCCCCGCTCGATAATCTTGCCCTCGTAGCTGTCCTCGAACTCGTAGTTCTGGTAGAAGCCGTAGCTCGAGGTGTACGCAAAGCGGTAGTAGGGCCGCTGGATGATAGAGTAACTCACCCTGCCCCCCGAGACCGGCCCACCAAACAGATACTCTCCCTTCACCACAAAGCGGGCCTTCTCCCCCTGCACCGCTACCTTTTTCTCCGCGCTTACGCTGACCCGGTACTCGGGCTTGACATACTCCTGCACCTCGAACTCGCCCGAATGCTCCTCACCCCCCAGCCGGGCCACCAGCGTATATCCGCCCAGCCGCGCATCCAGCCCGATGCGGAACTGCCCGCTAAAGCTGCCGTAGGCATCGGTGGTGAAGCGGCCCGAAAACACCTCGGTATCGTCGTAGTCACGCACCACCACATCCACCGGTTGGCCTGCCACCGGCCTCAAACCGCTCGCGCTGCGGGCGGTTCCCTTGAAAAACACCGTATGGCCGGGGCGGTAGACGGGGCGGTCGGTGATCAGGTAGACCCGGTTTTTCTCCTGGTTCCAGCTTCGCCAGTAGGCGCTGCTGAAAGCCCAGGAGCTGCCCGAGCGGGCGGCCACAAAGAGATTGTCGTCCCTTTTCAGGTTGCTTCTAAACTGAGCCAGCCCACCCTCGGCCCGCACCTGCTGCACGATGCGCTTGTCCTGTGAAACGAAAATTTGGGCGGTGCGGGGCTGTCCGTTGTTCAGACTGGCGGTGTAGACCAGCAAGCTCTCCGGGTCGGACTTGACCACCAGCCCCAGGTTGGTCACCAGAACCAGGGTGGCCGAGGTGGGGCGTGGAGTGCCAATCTGGGCCAGGTACAACCCTTCAGGCAAGCGCCCAATCGTCACGCTGCCATAGGGACTATTCCGGGTGCGAAAGACCGGTACGGTTCGCACCGGCGACAGACTGAGTTCGCGGGTACGCTGAAAATCGCGCGGCCCTCCCAGCTCCACCACCTTCTCGGGGTTCTCTATCCCCAGGAGGCGGATCTGGCTGCTGCCGCCCCCTGGCAGGTAATACTCCAGCCGTACCTGCTGGGTGGGGCTATAGGTGCCGCCCCCGTACAACTGGGGCTCCTGGCGCTGGGCTGAGCTGGGAATCAGGCCAATTAAGACCAACCCCAGCCACCCTATCCCGGCTTGAATAATACGCTTCAGACCCTGCCAATCGTTGCTTTTCATACCACCTCACTGGGATGCCATTTCCTGATCTTTGGCTTGCCACCGGTACTGTTTCGTGGATAGTGGTTCGGCAGGCGGAGCGAGTGCGGACTGGGGATGGGGTCTCATGGGGCCTCCGGATGGGGTGGGCTAATGCACGATTTTCCAACGATAAAACCCCAGAAAATAGGGGTTTTCGGGCCTGGGGTGCCAGTATTTCTGGGGGTGCTGGTTCAGGGTCTTGAGGCTCACCAGCCGTACCTCTCCGCCTTCCGAGGGGGCGTAGCCGGTGTGGTAGACCACCAGGCCGTTCCCCAGGTAGACCATGCTGTGGTAGGCCGAGCCCCTGGCCAACGGCCGCACGAAAAAAAGCAGGTCACCGCGCCGGGCCTTGTCCGGGGTGCGGCCCAGCAGGACGCTCGAGTACCGCATCAGGTACATGGCGCTGGCCCAGCCTACCAATCGGCCCTCCCGTACATCGTCGGGGTGGTAGGGGCCGGGGGCCACCCGAAAGACCGCGCGGCCAATCTGCGGCAGGGGAAAAGCGCTCAGGGGCGGAGCCTGCACCCTGGGCAGGTAGGGGAACTTCTGAAACCAGTCCGGGGTCTTGGGCTTGAGGGCCTCCACATAGGCAAAGCGCAGCAGGCCGGAACAGTCCTGTTCCTCGGCTCGCCAGGCGGGCGAGGGGGCGGTGAACTGCGCCTCGGCAATGGCCGCAAACCACTCCAGAAAAGCCTCGCGCTGGGCGGTGCTGTGAAACTCGGCGATGTCGGGGTAGCCGTCCTGGTCGAGGTCGGAGAGGTCGGGCCGGGCCGGGCTGAGGGATGCGGCCAGCGCCAAACCGCAAAACCCCAACGCCACCCACCCAAAGAGTCGCCCCACCCACCGCGTATTGGCCCCTTGCCGCATGTCCTCTTCGATTGTAGCGCGAGCCAGGGTAAGCTAGGGGTCGTCTAAAGGCTGTCTCAAGTAGGTGTGGAACGCGATGAATGAATGGAGTGGGCTTTGGCTGGGATGGGGCGGTTTCAGCCTGCTGGGGCTGCTCTGGGCGGAGTGGCAGCAGCGGCGTGCCTTGCGGGCTCTCTTCAAGGTGCTCTGCTCGCTGGGGTTCTTGTTCTTCGCCCTCAGCCTGGGCCTCGAGGGTTTGTTCGCACAGTTGGTTTTTACGGGGTTGCTGCTTTCGGCGGTCGGGGATGTGCTCTTGCTGTTCAGGTCGAGCCAGGCCTTTCTGGCGGGTCTGGTGGCCTTTTTGCTGGCTCATCTGGCCTATGTGGGGGCCTTTGTACAGGTGGGCTCGCCGAGCCTGTGGGGCCTGCTGCTGGTGTTGCTGGGGGGGTATTTCTGGTTGCGCTGGCTGTGGCCGCACCTGGCAGGCTGGCGGGGGCCGGTGCTGGCCTACGGCGCCGTTATCAGCCTGATGCTCTGGGTGGGCCTGGGGGTGCCCTTGCCCCAGGTCTGGCTGGGGGCGCTGCTTTTTTACCTGTCTGACCTGTTTGTGGCCCGGGGGCGCTTTGTGGTGCAAGAACCCTTGAACCCCTTGCTGGGGCTGCCGCTGTACTACGCGGCCCAGTACTTGCTGGCCGGGGCGGTGCGGTAGAGCTACGGAAGCTGGGTGGGAAAGGGGGGGTCGCCCAGGAAAATCAGGGCGCACTCGTGCGGAGCCAGGCGCAAGGAAAGCTGCTTCTGGGGCGGCAGGAATTCCCGGTGGTTCAAATGGTAGCCCTGTAGCGGGGCCGGCAAGCCCAGCTCGAGCAGGTCATAGGTGCGCTGCACGGTTTCCTCGCTGGGGTTGAAGGCCAGCACCGCCGCCGGACGCTGGCCCCGTACCTGCACCAGCACCCGGTCTTCACGCCCCAATAGGGGGAAGCGACAGGAGCCCGCCGCCGAGGTGAGCAGCATCTGCCACAAGGCCAGGCGTTCAGGGGAAAGTTCCTCCAGCGCATCGCTGGTGAGCAGGGCGCCACCCATCATCCCGGCAAAAAGGGCCAGCGCGGTCTGTTCATCCGGGCGCAGGTGATGGAACCGCTCACGCAAAAGCACGCAGTCGGGGTCGGCTTCCCAGAGCAGGTGGTTGGCAAAGTTGCGCAAGGCCAGCCCGTGCAGGCGCTCGAGGGTATCGGGGAGCCACTCCGCGCCCACATCGCGCCCGATACGGTTGCCCTCCACCAGCCCCACCGAGGCCCACAGGGGCATCCCGCAGCCCATCCAGAGGGCCTCGCCGATTTCCTCGCGGATCATCCGGGCCACCGTGTGCCAGACCTCCATTCGGCTCAGGCCGGGGGTGTGGTAGGTTGCCCGATCCGGGCCGTATTCCGCACCCCAGAACATAAAATCGGTCTTGAAATATTCGCAGCCCCAGTCGTGTCGCCAGGTGCGGAATACCTTACGCAGGTATTCGAAGGCCTCGGGGTGGGTGGTGTCCAGAATGTAGTATTCCTCGCTTCGCTTGTGCCAGCGGAACTCGCCGTAAAAGCGCATCTGCACCAGCGGCTGGCCCGTTTCTCGCTCACGCAACACCCAGTCCGGGTGCTGCCGGTAAAGCTCGCTACGGTTGCCTACTACAAAAGGGGCGATCCACAGGCCGGGCATGAAGCCCGCAGCGCGGATTTCCTCCAGCACAGGCTTGATGCCGTGGGGGAACTGGGGTTTGACCAGGAGCCAATCGCCCATCTCGGGGGTGAAGCCATCGTCAAGCTGAAAAACCTGCATGGGCAGGTGTTCCCGCCTGGCTACGGCCTCCACCCCGCTCAGGTGCTCCAGAATGTTCTGCTCACTGATGGCAGCATACAGGTGGTACCACGAGCACCAGCCGGTGATGGGCTGGGCGGGAATGCGCGGCGGAAAAGGGGCCGCCTGGGCTACCCGGCGGGCCCACTCGCGCAGGGCTGCCTCCACCCCTGTGTGCTCGAAAACCAGCAGGCTTTCGGACTCAATCTGTTCGGTCTTTTTCCGATCCCACAAGGTCTGGACGCAAAGCATGGAGCCTGAAAAGGTAAAGGTGTGCTGGAAGCGGTCGTGCCGCTCAAAGCCCAGCACCATGCTGCCAGTGCCGGATGCGGGGAGCAGTTGGGTGAGGGCGTAACCGGTCTGGGGAGCCCCACCCAGCGCCACATACGCCGCCCCGTCCCAACTGTGGTAGCCCTGGCGCAGATACTTTTGTGCCCCCTCCACCTCAAAGCAAAGCCCCAAGGCATCCAGGGCGACGTGCTGGGGAAGCTCGTCCAGCCCGTAGCGAAGCCTCCAGACAGGGCCTTCCTGTAAAACCTGCACCCAGAAGCTTCCATTCGGGGTTTGATACCGTACCCACCAGTGGTTGGGGTCGCTTTGTTCCAGCCTGTTGGCAGCGCTTTCGACCAAAGTTCCGTTAACCAGTGGCCTGGCCCGGAGCAGTTTGATCGAACTTCCCAGCAGGTTGAAGGTTTGGTCGGGGTTGAGCGTCAGCCTCACAGCCTGACCTCGGCGCCACTTTCAGCAGAGTCGCGGGCGGCCAGTACCAGTTCCAGCGACTTCGCCCCTTCGCGCAGGGGGGTACGGGTAGGACTACCGGTGCGGATGGCCCGGATCAGGTCTTGCATCTGGGCCAGGTACAGGTCGCGGCCCGACTGGATGGTGTGGGTGGCAACCTCCGGCCTGGCGGTGAAGAAGAAATGGGCCTGGTTGGTATCGCCGAACTCGGCGGTGAGGTTTTGGGCGACCAGTTTGAAATCCTTGATCCACTGCCCTGGAATGGCCCCGTTGCTGGCGTAGACCACGCCGATGCCGCCGTGGGTAAAGGTAACGATGGTGGCGCTCACATCCTCGATGGTGTAGCCGGGGGTATCTTGGTGGAAGAGGTTGGCCTGTTTGGCGTAGACCGTGCAGGGCTCGCCCATCAGGTGGCGCATCAGGTCGAACATGTGAATGGCCTGCTCGACCAGTTGGCCCCCCGATTTTTCCTTGTCACGCCACCAGGGGGCGTGCAGGGCGTTGCAGAAGTAGCGGGCGCTGAAAAGCCCGATGGGGCCGGTGTCCAGGCCTTGCAGGTATTCCAGCGCCTCGCCAAAGCGGTACATGAAGCCCACCTGGGTCTGGATGCCGGCCTGCTCACTGGCCTCTACCATCTGCCAGGCCTTGTCCCGCGTCAGCGCAATGGGTTTTTCCACCAGCAGATGAATGCCCCGCCGGGCTGCCTGTTCCACCTCGTCGGTGTGGCCGTAGGGGGGCAGGCAGACGATCAGAATATCCAGGTCGGTGGAATCCAGCATCTCGGTGTGGTGGGTGAAGACCTGGGCCTGGCCCGCGCTGTACTGGGCCGATAATGCCTGGGCTTTCCAGGCGTTGCGGTCACAGCAGGCCACCAGCTCGACTTCGCCGCAGAGTTGATTAAGCACCTGGGCGTGACGCTGGGCAAAGCCGCCGCAGCCAAGGATGGCGGTTCGGAAGGGTTTCATGGGAACTCCAGGACGACCTGCACAGCCTCGCCGGGCCGCTGGTCGAGCAGCTGGTAGGCCGCCTCGATTTGCTCGAAGGGAAAGGTATGGGTGATGAGGGGCAGCCATTGTAGCCGTCCCTCGGCGGCCAGCTCTACGATGGTTTGTTCCTGCCGCAGGCGATCCCAGCGGTGAGCCCGCTGGGGGGCGATGCCTTGGGTTTGAGAAGAGTGGAGTTGGAGGCGGTTGTGGTGAAACTCCTCGCCCAGCCGCAGGCCCACCCCCTCGCCTTGCAGGAAGCCCGCCGCCACCACCCTCGAGTTGTAGGCGGTGGCCCGCAGGGCCTCTTGCAAGGCTGCATAGGCGCCGCTCAGCTCCAGGCTCACATCGGCCCCGCGCCCCTGGGTCAGGTCTTTGATGGTTTCACCCGGAGAGGTCTGGCGGAAGTCCAGGGTGTGCGCCGCGCCGAGCATGCGGGCCAGCTCGAGCCGCTGCTCGAGGCCGTCCACTGCAATCACTGTGGCTCCGCTCAGCCGGGCCAGTTGCAGGGCCAGGAGCCCCAGCACCCCCAGGCCAAAGATGGCCACCGTTTCGCCCAGGTTTACCTCGGCGTCGTGTACCGCATTGAGCGCAATGGCCCCGATGCGGGCAAACACCCCCAGGCGGGGGTCGGCCCCCTCGGGCAGAACGCGCGGTGCTGCCAGATTTTCGGCCAGCACCACCTGGCTTTTGTGGCCCCAGGAGCCCCAAACCCGCTGCCCAACCCGCACCAGGCCAACCTCTGGCCCCACCTCCACCACCTCGCCCATCTGTTCGTAGCCCACCCCCTTGAGGGGGTAGGCCAGACCCGGTTGATCAACAAACAGCCGCCGTTCCGGGTCGAAGCGCTTGTGCAGGTAGGGGTTGGTACCCCGGTACTGGGTCAGTTCGGTACCCGCCGAGATGCCCGAAAACAGGGTACGCACCCGCACATCGCCGGGCTTCAGAGGGGGGTCCGGGGTGTCCTCGAGGGCCACCTGTCTGGGCGCTGTAAAAACGAGTTGTGTTCCCATATTCGCAAAGATGCTTTTGTACCTGGTGTCTGGGGTTGCGAGACGGGGCCCCCACGATCAGCGTCCGTATCAAACCAGCCACAGTACGCCATACGGCGGTATCTGGCCTGCAAAGTATTTGCCGCTGATCAGGTCACGCCCTACGCGGTTGATGGGCTGGGGCCTGGAGGTCACGTTGATATAGCAGCCCACCTGCCGGTCGCGGTAGCCCCGGATGATGCGCAACACTTCTCTGGACTCCATCACCACCTGGGGGGCACCGGGATGAAACGCCGGGTGAGAGGCCCGCACCTTGAGGAGGTGGGTATAGCGGGCCAGCACCTTGTGGGCACGGGTGTTTGGGCTGCTCAGCAATCCTTCCAGCTCCGGTCCGCTGAACTTGTGCCGGTTGAGGCGGCGGTTGATCCCGCTTTCTTCCAGGCCCGCGTGGTCGGAGGGGGAACCCAGGAGGCTATGGAAGTAGATGCCCGGCACCCCTTGCAGGCTCAGGAGGATGGCGTTGGCTGCCATGAAGCGGTCAATTTTGAGGTCTTCGCTCTCGTCCGAGTGGGGAGGGTTCAGGGCATCGAACAGGGTCAGGCACAGTTCATAGGGCACCGGGCCCTCCGGGGTGTCTTTGTAGTTGACCCGGCCCCCATGATCCAGGGCTTGTTGTACGATGGCCGCGATTTCCGCAGGCTCCAGAAGGCCGCTGGCCGGCACCACCCCCAGCCCATCGTGGGAGGCCAGAAAGTTGAAGAAGGTGGTCTGTTCGCTGGGGGATTGCAAGCCCGCCGCCCAGGCCGCAATCTTGCTGGCGTCGCCGGTGCGGAAGGTGTGCAGTACTAGCGGGGGTAGGGGGAACTGGTAGACCATCTGGGCCTCGTCGCGCCCGTTGCCGAAGTAAGCGATGTTATCCTTGTGCGGCACATTGGTCTCGGTAATCAGAACCACCTGCGGCGCTACGGCATCCAGCACCAACCGCATCAGCTTCACGATGCGGTGGGCCCCCTCCAGGTGCATGCAAGAGGTGCCGATCTCTTTCCAGATAAACCCCACCGCATCCAGACGAATCAGCTGGGCGCCGTTTTTAACGTAGAACAAGAGCGCATCCAGCACCTCCAAAAGCACCGCAGGGTTGGCAAAGTTGAGGTCAATCTGGTCGGTGGAGAAGGTGGTCCAGACCAGCTTCTCGCCGCTTTTGGTTTGGAAGGGGGTCAGCAAAGGCAGGGCGCGGGGCCGGAAGACTTTGGAGAGGTCGGTGCCGGGCGCTACCACGGTGAAATAGTTCCGGTACTGGGGGTCGTCGCGCAGGAAGGCCTGGAACCAGGGCGACGAAGCCGAGACATGGTTGCAGACCAGGTCGGCCATCAGGCGAAAGTCCTGGGCGATGGCCTGGATGTGTTCCCAGGTGCCCCACTCGGGTTTGACCTGCTTGAAGTCCACCACGCTGAAGCCGTCGTCGGAGGTGTAGGGGTAGAAGGGCAGGATATGCACCCCGGAGAACACCCCCTGGAGGAACTGGCGCAAAAAGCGGTGCAGGGTTTGCAGGGGGGCTTCTCCGGCCTGGGTAATCTGATCGGCGTAGGTGATCAGGATGGCGTCTTTCTCGCTCCAGGGTGGCACCGGGGCGGTGCGGGCCAGATTGGGGTAGCGCTTCAGCAGGGCCTGTAGTTGTTCGAGTACCTCCCCGCCCCGGCCTGGGTAGAGGAACTCGAGGTGCTCCAGCATTTTTTGTAGCTCGGTGGTGAGGGTCATGGCAGTATGGGGGTGAGCAGGGCGTTGAGCTATAAGTCCTGTGCTGTGCAGGGGCGGAAGACCAGGGGGATTCAACCTCGGTATAGCAGGAAGCTCTCTACAGGCCCCGGTCTCGGGCAAACGGGTGGGCCGGCGCAGTCGCTTTATACGCGTTTAGCATACGATGTTCTGCGTTAGGCTATCGGCAGGGCTGTCAACCACCAGCTCAACGCACGGGACCCGCAGCCTGGCCCCAGGCCAGGTAGATGGCTGCCGTCCAGGAGAACGCGCCACCCCCCAGGCCCTGGCCGGTGAGGGGATGGAAGTACTCGCTAAAACCCGTAACCTCGCACAGCTTCAAGGTGTCCTGGCGGATGCGAAGGGCCATCTCGGGGTAGCCGTACTCGGCAAAACCCAGGGCAATCAGGTAGTTGACCACTGCCCACACCGGGCCGCGCCAGTAGCGCTGGGGTTCGAAGCGAGGGTTTGTGGGGTCGGTGCTGGGAACGAGGTAACGCACCTGCTGGGCCCAATCCTGGAGGGTGCGTAGCAGGCGAAGGGCTCGAGCCGGGCTGGCCGTTCCGGCATAGAGGGGCAGGAAAGAGGCCGAAACCCCGATCCGGATGGCCTCACCGGTGCGGAGGTCGCGGTTGAAATAGAGCCCCGCATCCTCGTCCCAGAGGCTTTCAATGCCCTGCTGGCTGGCCTCGAGCCACCCCTCAATTTCGGCCTCGTCGGCAAAGCCCAACCGGCGCGAAAGCCACAGCAGATCGCGGTTGGCCCGGTGCAGCACGCAGTCAATCAAGAGGCTCGCCACCCGGAAAGGGCATTCGCGCAGCAGGCGAAGCTGATCGAAGCCGGCCCGCTTGTAGACCTCGAGCAGGGTCAAGAAGCGGTCGTACTCGGTCTGATGGGGGCGCTGGCTGGGGTCTACGTGGGCGGTATCGCGGCGGGTGTAGGGCGGGAGGGCCGGGTCTACCTCTACCCGGGCCAGGGCTTCGTCCCAGGCCGGGCTGTTGTCGGCCCCGGTCTCCCAGGGGTGCAGTACGGTGATGAGGCCGGTATTCTCCGGGTCGCGTTCGCGCTTGAACCAGCGGTGGTAGGCCAGGATTCTGGGATACAGGCTTCGGGCTTTGGCCTCGGCCAGGGCCGGGTTCTGGGCCTGCTCGAGCATCCAGCGCACAAAGGTAGCGACCACCGGCGGCTGGGTGATGGCGGAGGTGGGCGGGATGCGGGCCACCCCCCAGCGCTCGGGGCCGGGGAAGTAGGTGGGCTCGGGCCGGTGGAAGACGATGTGCGGCAACATCCCGTTCTCCCACTGCCCCAAAAAAAGCAGCTCGAACTCCTCCCAGGCCCGCGGTTCATCAAACTGCATCCAGCCCAGGGCGGTAAAGCCTGCATCCCATAGCCACTGAAACGGGTAGAGGCCGGCGGTGGGAATGGTGAAGCCCCCCCGGTCGTTGGCGCGCAGGATGCGCCGGGCTTCTTGTTCAAGGGATTCCTGAATTTGCATACCTACCTCGCGGCAAGGGCCTGACCACTGCCGGGGTCCAGCCAGCGCAGGCGCTCCGGCTGGGGTTTGAACCAGAGGGTCTGGCCCGCCCTGACCTGGAAGTCGGGGGGTACGGTGGCTTTGAGATGCTGCTGGCCAAAGCGCAGGGTCAGCAGGAGGTGAGGCCCCAGGGGTTCTACCACCAGGACCTCGGCGGGGAAGCTTTGCGGTTGCTGCTCAATATAGGCTTCCAGGTCTTCAGGCCGCACCCCCAGCAAGACTTCCGGGCCGGGCACTGAGGTGGGCAAGTCCAGGCTGAGCGACTGAATCCGGGCCTGCTGGCCCTCCACCGGGAGTTTCAAGAAATTCATGGGGGGACTGCCAATGAAGCCGCCCACAAAGGTATTGGCGGGCTCCTGATAGACCTTCATGGGTTCGTCGTACTGCACCACGTAGCCGGTGTTCATCACCGCAATGCGGTCGGCCAGGCTCATGGCTTCCACCTGGTCGTGGGTGACGTACAGGGTGGTGGTACGGCTCTCGGCCAGCAGGCGTTTGAGTTCGGCCCGCATCTCCAGGCGCAGGAGGGCATCCAGGTTGGAGAGGGGCTCGTCCATCAAGAGCACCTCGGGTTCTACCGCCAGGGCCCGGGCCACCGCCACCCGCTGGCGCTGCCCCCCCGAGAGCTGGGCGGGGTAGCGCTCGAGCAGGTTCTCGATGTGCATCAGGCTGGCGGCCCGCTCCACGTTGGCCCGCAGTTTTTCCGGTGTGGCTTTCTGCATGCGCAGGCCAAAGGCGATGTTCTCGAACACCGTGAGGTGCGGAAAAACCGCGTAGTTCTGGAAGACCATGGCGATCTTGCGCGAGCGCGGGGGGAGTAGGGTCACGTCCTGGTCGCCAATCCAGACCCGCCCCTTTTCAGCCTGCTCGAGGCCCGCAATGATGCGGAGCAAGGTGGTCTTGCCACAGCCCGAGGGCCCCAGCAACACCACAAATTCCTGGTCGCGCACCTCGAGCGAAACCCCGTTCAGGGCCTTGAACTTGCCAAAGGTTTTCTCAATGTTTTCCACACGGATCGAAGCCATAAACCTCCTAAAGGGTCGAAGGCTGAAGGCTTAAAGCCAAAAGCCAGCGGAGCAACGGTCAAAAGAAGCCACTGCCACCATTCTTTCTTGCCCGCTACCGCTAACTCACCGGTTGGCGATGCCCCACAGGGTAAACAGGTAGCGCCGGATGATGAAGATGAAGATCAGGGCCGGCACGATCAGGAAGAAGCCCCCAGCAAAGCGGAAAGGAAGGGGGGAGTCGTTGAGCGAGGTCAGTAAGAAAGCGGGTAGGGTGCGCTCGCGCAGGGTGAGCAGGGTAGCGGCAAACACCTCGTTCCACGAGATCACAAAAGCAAAAATGGCGGTGGCCGCCAGTCCGGGCAGGGCCAGCGGCAGCACCACCCGCAGGAAAGCCTGGATGCGGTTGCAGCCCAGGGTCCAGGCCGCCTCTTCCAGTTCTTTGGGAATGCCAAGAAACAGACTGCTGGTCACCAGCACCGCAAAGGGCAGGGCCAGCGCGGTGTGCACCAGCGCTACCCCAAAGGCGGTGTCGTAGATGCCTACCTGGATGAACTGCACCGCCAGCGGGATGGCCAGAATGGCCAGGGGAAAAGCCCGCGTCATCAGAATCAGCAGGCGGTAGGCGTCGGCGCCTGCAAAGCGATAGCGGGCCAGGGCATAGCCTGCGGGGGCCCCCAGCAACACCGAGAAAACCAGGGTCATGGCGGCCACGGTCAGACTATTGCGGATGGCTTTCCAGACCCCCTCCACCCCAAAAAAGAAGGAGATGGTTTCCAGGGAAAACTGCTGGGGCAGGAGGCCTTTGGGCCAGGCAAACACCGAAGGGCGGTCGCTAAAGGCCAGGGTGGCGATCAGAAAGATGGGAATCAGTACCCATAACACCAGCACAACCGCCAAAAACAGATAGAGCCAACGCAGGTTCATGCGGCACCCTCCTGCTTGGAGCGCATCAGTCGCAAATAAAGTATGGTGGCGACCACCGAGATCCCCAGAATGATGACCGCGTAAGCAGCCGCCACCCCCGGATTTTGATAGGCGTTGTACCAGTAGTAGGCTTCCCCGGCCAGCACCGGCAGGTTGCGCCCGCCCAGGGCGACCACCACCGCGAAAACCTCGAGGGCCAATATCGTTCGCAGAATCAGGGCCACTTGCAGGCTGGGCATCAGCAGGGGCAGGGTGACTTTCCAGAAGCGTTGCCAGGGGGTCGCGCCAAACACTTCGGCGGCCTCGCTATACTCCTTGGGAATCAGCTGCAGGCCCGCCACCAGAATCACAAACACGATGGCGGTAGCCCGCCAGACTTCGGCAGCCACCACCGCCACGAAAATCATCATGGGGGTCTCGTAGCTCAGCCAGAGCTGCGGCTGCTGAATCACCCCGATGCCCTGCAGAAAGCTGTTCAGATAACCCCGCTCGGTGAAGATGGCCAGCCACACAATACCGGCGGCCAGATCGGAGATACCCAGGGGGATGGTCCAGACATACAAGAACAGATCCCGACCTTTGGAAATGCCCCCCAGCAGCATGGCCATCCCCAGGGCCATCACCACCTGTAAGGGCACAATCACCACGGTCAGGAGCAGGGTGTACTTGAGGGCATCCTTGAAGTAGAGGTCAGCGGCCATTCGCTGGAAATTCTCCAGCGTCCACTGCCCCCCGTTGCCCCGCACCGACAAGAGCAGGGCCTCCAGGAGCGGCCAAGCGAACAGGAATAATAAGAACAGCACGCTTGGCAAAATGAGCACGTAGGGGATATACCGTTCACTACGCATCTGAGCCTTCCGATTTCGTCCCAAACTGGGCGAGTGCTCTTGAGAAAGGGGTCGGCGCCCCGAACACCGACCCCCTGGTTCTCCGATTACGCCGATGGCGGTTACGGTTTGCCGCACGCAACCCACATCGTTGCCCGAAAAAGTTCTATGCTTTCAGCTTTTGGCTTTCAGCCTTCTGCTTTAGTTCACCGGGCAAGCCCCGCTGCTAGCCGGGTCGGGCGACCAGCAAGGAGCCCTGGTTTCGTTCATGATGCGGCGCAGGTTGCCTGCTTCGCTATCGAGCACCCGGCGCACATCTTCGTTGCGAAGGACGATGCGCGCAAAGGTATCCTGGAAGACCTTGTTGTACTCGCCGCCCCTGGCGCCTAGGCCAACCGGCAACAGGCTGGGTAGGGCCACGTTGCTCTGGGCCTGCCGCGCGATGGCATCGGCACCCATGCGAATGCCCTGGGGCAGGTTGTCGGGCAGGCGCACCTGGATGACCGGGAAGAAGCCGTTCTGTACCAGGGTGGTAATCTGCACCTCGGGGCGGGTCAGATACTCGATAGCTGCCACTGCTGCCGCCCGGTTGGGGCTGCCCTTGGGGATGGCTAGCCCGGCCAGCACCGGCATGAAGCCCCGGCCATAAGGCCCGATGGGGGCCGGGAAAGCCACAAAGTCGCCCGGTTTTTGGTTCAGCGCATCGCGCAAGCGGGCGATGTGATCCCAGGCAATCCAGACCTCACCCGCCAGCAAGGGCTCTTGCATGAAGTCGTAGCTGGTGGACTGGGGGTTCACATGCTGCCAGAGGCTCTTGAACTCGAGCCACATGCTCTCGGCTTCGTCGCTTCTAAACTTGGTAACCGCGCTCTTGGTATAGGAGGGATACAGATACCCCTGCGTGAAGCGGTGCATCAGGCCCCTGGGGCCTGCCGGAAAGCCCAGCATACGCCGACCAGTGGCCCGCTGGATGTTGGCGGCCCACTCCTTGAGCTGGGTGTAGGTGAGGGTGTTGACGTTCGCACCCGCCGGCAAATACTGCAAGGCCTGCCGGTTGGCCACCATGATGTAGGTGGCCTGCATCCAGGGAATGTAGAGCTGGTTGCCCGTGCCCATCTTGCCCAGGTTCACAAAAGTTTGCGAGAACCGGCGGTCTTTGAGCTGGGCCATTACGTCGTCCACGGGGTCCAGCGCACCCGCTGCCACTAGCGGCGGGAAGTCGCCGTGCAGACCCCCGGCCAGGCCCACATTCACCCGGCCCGCCCGGACTTCGGAGAGAATACGGTTGGTAAAGGGGGCGTTGTCCTCGGGGATGAACTCCACCCGCCCCTGGAAGTCTTTCAGGATCACCTGCCGCATGCGCTGGGCTTCCTCGATGGGGGTGAACTGGGTAGAGACAAACAGCAGCGATGCCGTCTGTTGCGCCAGCACCCCGGATAGCACCAGCGCGGTGCTCAAGAGACCCCACCACAACCACTTGCTCTTCTTCATGCCTTCCTCCTTCTTTTACGTTTGCGGGGGACCATCCGAACCCCGCAGAACCAACTCGGGAACCCAGACCTCCTGCAACGCCGCAACCGGTGCCCCACCCAGCCGCGCCAGCAACATCTCCACCAGCCGCTTGCCGGTATCGCGGAAGGGCTGGTGTACGGTGGAGAGTGGGGGATCGCTGAACTGGGCCTGGGGGATGTCGTCGTAGCCAATCACCGAGACCTCCCGACCCCCCCTGAGCCCGCGCTCGCGCAATGCCCGCAGAACCCCCAGGGCCATCAGGTCGTTGGCGCACAGGATGGCGGTGGGCAATTCGGGTGGCTCCAGCAGAATTTGGGCTAGCTGATGGCCACTTTTCTCGCTGAGGTCGCCCTCGAGCAGCCACTCGGGCCGGATGGGGACGCTGGCCTCGAGCATGGCCTGCCGAAAGCCTGCCAGGCGGTGCGTAGCAAAGTTGAGTTCGTGTGGAGCCCCAATGTAGGCGATGTCGCGGTGGCCCAGGTGCAGCAGATGCTGCGTAGCCATATAAAAACCCTGCCGTCCATCCACATCCAGATAGGGGTAGGGCGTGCTGATGAGGTCACTACGCCCGTGCGAAACGAAAGGGATGTTTTGCTCGAGCAGATAGGCGATGCGTTCGTCGTAGCGGCGGGTGCGGGCTACCACCAGACCATCTACCCGTTTACCCTCCACCAGGCGCCGGTAACAGGCCAGCTCCTCTGCACCTGGCGGGCAGGTGGCGACCAGCAAATCCAGACCGGCATCCGAAAGCCCCTCGCCCAGTCCGGCCAGCAACTCCAGAAAAAAGGAATCGGCAAAACGCCCCTGCGGAGAGGGAATCACCAGGCCGATGGTCTCGGCGCGGCCCTTGCGTAAGCGCTTGCCGTTCGGATTGGGGCGGTATCCCAGACGGGTCGCAATCTCCAGCACCCGTTCGCGGGTTTGGGGGCTGACGCGGCTGGGGTTATTGAGCACCCTCGAGACCGTGGCAATCGAAACACCAGCCTCCGCCGCTACGCGGCGGATATCAACAGCCAGGGAGGAGGGTTTGTGGCCAGACATAGAACTACTCGCCCAAAGGAGAACTTTCTCCAGCACGTGATGTAAACGTTTTCCATACCTTATCACGACAGCCCACTTTCTGCAAGCCCCGCTGGGGTCATCACCAGGTCAACCCGGCATTCCTTCCGCAGGCTACACAACACCTCTCGTGGCAGCGCAGGCGCTTATCATTTGCATAAACATGGTCGGTGCAACCCCTCACGCGGCGACCCCGGGTTGCCGTCGGAACTGTTCTATTCGACAAAATGAATATCAAACTAGCCGTTGGGGTCGCCACCCTCTCCCGCAAGGGGAGAGGGAAAGGGGAAAACGATAAAAGCCTGGTGGCAGCGTAAAAGCAGCCTCAATGCGAAGAAGGGTTGTAACCTGGGGTCATGCGCCATCTATTGTGGCTGGTTCTCCTGCTGGCAGCCTGTATACCGGCCCCACCCCAGCGCAACCTGCGCCCGGCTGGGAGCCCCGACGTGGTGGTGATCGGATTTGCAGGACGCTGCGCTTCGTTGCCGGTGGTGGGGGATGGCTGCAACCCGCCGTTCGACAACTACGGCTACCTGGACGATGAGGTGTTTCCCCGTAGCAGCACCCCGCGCCAGACCGCCCAGGCTGTGGTTGGGGCCTTTCGTAATCTGGGGTATAGCACGGAGTATTTCGATGTATCGGCTTTTCTGTATGCCCACACCAGCGGCATCTCGAGGCAGCAGGAGAACGGCTACCTCGAGGCCCAGGGCTACCTGCGGCGGGTCTACGATTACTGGATCAAAGGATTCGAGAACCCTACCAGGGTGGTGCTGCTGGCCCACTCTCACGGCACCGTCTGGGCCAGCCTGCTGGCCTGGAACCACCCCGAGGTGCGCTTCGACTACTTCATCTACCTGGACGCCATTTGCAGTTTCTGGGATGCCGACAACCTGCGTAACAACCGCATCATTCAGGATTACTACGACGTCCGGGGCCTGCGCCGCCCCTTTCCGCTCAACGACGATGAAGGGGGCAACCCCTGTAAGGTTATTGCGGTGCCGGGCCAGAGTGCCAGACAAGACCTGAACGATGTGGTTCCACCCAATGTGTGGGTGGGCCTCGAGGTGGTCAGCCGCAGCCCGGCCAACCTGGCTCCGGTTAACTTTATCTACGATGACGACCCCGACTACCGCCTCGATGGTTCGCAGGCCAATCTTTTCCGCTTCCAGTCACGCGAAGATCATAGCGGCGTCACGGCCCGCAATAGCGATGCCATGCAGTGGGTGGTGGCCAGGATTCGTGAAATCGGCTTGCCGAAGTAGCACATGACAAAACGCTCCTCACCGCCCTAATACCGAATCTGCTCAGAAGTGATCCAAAAGCGATATACAAGTCCCTCGGACGCGCCCCCTGGCGCGGCAAGTGAGGAGCGCGTTTAGCGCCGCTCACGCGCAGAGTTGGTATAAGATGAGCAAACCCATGTCCTCTGTGCCCATCCTCCAACGCATGCAAGACCACCTTCGCCGGTGGGAAGAAGCTGGCGACCGCCGGGCGGTGTTTCTGCGTTGTTATTCGATGATGACTGAGAACATGCTAACCGCAGTTGCCAGGGGCGAATTTCAGGACTCGGTATGGGTGAATAATCTCCTGCACCACTTTGCCGACTACTACTTTGTGGCGCTGGAAGCCTACGAGCAAGACCCGGTCACAGCCCCGCCCGTATGGCAGATTGCCCACGACTGCTGCAAGAGCCCCCGGCTGAAAGCCCTACAAAACCTGTTGTTGGGGGTTAATGCCCACATCAACTACGATCTGGTGCTGGCCGTGAGCGACGTGTTGCAAGACGAATGGGAGGTCCTGAGCCCCCAGCAGCGCGAGCTGCGCTATGCCGATCATTGCAAGGTAAACGTAATTATTGCCCAGACCGTGGATAGCGTGCAGGATCAGGTGATCGAACGCTACGACCCCGAGATGGATCTGGTAGACAAGCTAATGGGTTCGCTGGACGAATGGTTGATTTCGCGCCTGATTGCGAGCTGGCGTGATCAGGTCTGGCGAAATGCCATTGACCGGGTGTTGGCCTCCCAGGCTGAGCGTGCACTGCTGACCCAGAAAGTCGAAAAGGCCTGTTTGGAGATTGCCGATTCCATCCTGTTCAAGCGATAGTGGTCTGGTAGGTTTATTTTTTGTCATTCCGAACGGAGCGAAGCGAAGAGAGGAATCCGATTCGCTTCAGTCCCCTGTATTCACCATTCCTATGCAGCACGTGATTCCTCGTTGCACTGCGTGCGCCTCGGAATGACCGCAAGTAATCAAGCGAAGAGCTCGGGTTCATTTAATACTGAATCTGCTCAGAAGTGACCCAAAAGCGATATACAAGTCCCTCGGACGCGCCCCCTGGCGCGGCAAGTGAGGGCCGCTTTTAGCGCCGCTCACGCGCAGAGTTGGTATAAGACATGCTGGTTATTTTGTTGCCAGATCAATCGTTTTATCCGGCAAACTTGCGCAGCATCGCTGCAATTTGGGCAGGTTTTTGACTGTTGCCTTTTGCGATATCGGTAGCGCAGAGGGTCAAGAATTCCTGAAGGATCAGGGTAGAGGCGGACTCCATGGCTTTCTTAGTGGCGGTCATCTGGGTGAGCACATCCTCGCAGGGGCGGCCCTCCTCCACCATTTTCTGCAAACCCCGCACCTGCCCTTCGATGCGGCGCAGGCGCTTGAGGATGCTGTCCAGGGTTTCCCCGTTGAGATCGGTGGTGTTCATAGGGCCATAGTCTATACCAGTATTCTCTGAGGGTGAGCAATGAGGCGGCCTCGAGCCCCTCTTCCATAGCTTCAGCCCGAAACGTCAGTCCAGCTCCCCCTCGGCGTCGGCAGACGGTGCCTCGAGGGTGGCCTCGCGCGGGGCATCCGGGTAAAACTTGCGCAGCCTTCCGCCGAATAGCTGTACCAGTTTTTGAAAACGTGGGTCTTCCAGCAGGCTGGCCTCGTTGGCGGGCCTGGCCTCGGTTCCCTCCGACACCTCCTCGAGCGGGGTTTGGTCTAGCAGCGAGGCTTCGGGGTTCCAGGGCTCTGGCTCGGGCGGCCCGGCCACCGGGGGGTGCAGCAGCGATGGATCGGGTTCTTCCCAGGGCGTGTCGGCAGGGGCAGGCTTGACAGGAGTAGCGCTGCTTGGAGAGGGTATCGGAAGGGTTTCAGGGGGTAGTGGTTGTGGGTGTTCTGAAGCCGCAGGGGTAGGCCCGGCTGGGGGTACAGCGGGCGCTATGCTGCCGGCCGCTGGAGAGGTGGGCTTGCCTGGAGGCGAGAAGGGACGGGCCGAAGGCTCATCCGCTAGTTTTTTTTTCCCACCCAGCCGCAGCTCAACCTGCTGGACACCCAGCACTTCCCGCACGGCTTTCTGAATGTCCTCGAGGTGCTTCTGCGCCCCCTGGTGGTGGAAGCTGGCCCGCTCGGGGAAAAGCAACACCACCCTGTCCTCTTCAAAGCGAGGTTCGGCCTCGCGCACAAAGCCCCGTATGGTCATCTTGAGCGCATTCATGACTTGCCGCCACTCCGAGGCCAGGTCGGCCACACTCGATGCAGGGGCGGGAGGCATGGAACTCTTCTCCTTGCCCTCGACCCTCGGCCCTCGACCCTCTACCTTTTTGGGCCTGGGGTCGAAATCGGGAATGGCCGGGGTTGCAGCAGGCGTGGCAGAGGCCACAGGGGCCGTGTGGAGGGCCTGGTAGGCGCTCAGGAGGGCCAGCTCCAGCGACAGGGCATCGGAGCGCTTGAGGAGGCGCTCGAGGGCTTCGTCCAGGGCGGTCATGGCGGCCACGATGCGCTCCTCGGGCTGATCGAGATGGGGGCCGGTGCCCAGCCCCATACGCCCGTACAGTCCGGCTCGCAGCGCTTCCAGGAGCCCCTGGGCCAGGGTACGCGCCGCGAAACCCTGGGTGTAGAGGTGCTGGGCCTGTTCTAAAGCCTGCCGAATCTGCCCCCTGTCCAGCGCCTCGGCGACCGCAAACAAAGCCTCCTGGGGGGGTAGGCCCAGGGCGTCTTCGGTTTGCTGGAGGGTGAGGGGGCCCTCGAGGGTCAGGAGCCTGTCCAGCAGGCTCTCGGCATCGCGCATGGCCCCGTCGGCCAGCCGCGCTACCAGTTGCAGGGCCTCTTGCTCCGCCTCGCGGCCCAGACCGGCCAGGATGCGCTGCAGCTTCTCTACAATCTCGGTCTCGGAAAGCCTCCGGAAGCGGAAGTGCTGGGTGCGCGAGAGGATGGTGGGGGGCATCCGCTCGGGCTCGGTGGTGGCAAAGATGAAAACCACGTGCGGGGGGGGCTCCTCGAGCGTCTTCAAAAGCGCGTTGAAGGCGCTTTTGGACATCATGTGGGCCTCGTCGAGGATGACCACCTTGTTTTGACCCATGATGGGGGCCAGCAGAATCCGCTCGCGCAGGTCGCGCACGTCCTCCACCGAGTTATTCGAGGCGGCGTCAATTTCCAGCACATCCGGGTGCCGCCCCTCCCGTACCAGGCGGCAGCCCTCGCAGACCCCACAGGGCTTGGGGTTCTGGCTACAGTTCACGGCCTGGGCAATCAGGCGGGCGCTGCTGGTCTTGCCCACCCCCCGCGGCCCGGAAAAGAGGTACGCCTGGGCCAGCCTTCCTGAACGCAGGGCGTTCAGCAGCACTTCTTTGACGTGCTCCTGGCCCACCATCTCGTCGAAGGTGGTGGGGCGGGCCTGGCGGTAAAGGGCACTCACGGGTTCTAGCTTAAGGCCCATAGCCTAAAGCGCAAAGCCAGGGCCGAGCGCCTCTTCGAGGGACGAGAATGTTGGTATGAACATTGCTGCACTTGTCTACGTAGAGCGTCGTAAAGGTAGTCATACGGTTTAAAGGGAAAGTCGGTGAGAAGGTGCACCAACCAGTCTCTCAAGCGAACCGACGTCTTTGCGAGGAGGCCAGAGGCCGACGAAGCAATCCAGAGGAGACTAGTCAACTCATCGGCTGGGAAGGGCGAGCTGGATTGCTTCGCATCCTGCGGATGCTCGCAATGACCAAAAGACTTCCAAGGTTTCTGTGAAAGTGTATGGATATCATTACGACGGCGTACTAAATATCCGGCAAATCCAGATCGGGGATGCGGTTGAAGGCGATGCGGGTGACGGCGCTTTGCTCGGTGCGGTGCATGCCCAAAAAGTAGAGGGCCTGAGGGCCGTACTTGCCGTTGGCCCGGTCCATGGCCTGGGCCAGCCGCATCAGCTTCTGGTCGGACTCAAAGAGGGGCCAGCCCAGCTCCTGCTCGGGAATCAGGCTGCCCAGGGCAATGCCTACCTTGAAGGGGGTGCCCTCCGGCTTTTGTTCCCAGAGCCGCAGGGTCACGCGCAGAAGGGTCAGGGTGTCCTGGCTGGGCTGGATGCGCATAAAGCTGTCCCATTTGCGCTTTGCGCCGCCGTCCAGAAAGCGCACGAATAGGGCTACGGAACCGGCCCAGTAGCCTTCGTGGCGCAGACGGGCCGCGGCCCGGTGTACCAGCCTGGACAGTACGGCGCGGGCTCCGGCCTCGCTGCGAAACACCGGTGGCAGCACGTGGGAATGGCTCAGGCTACGCCGCCTGGTGGGGGTCTCGGGCAGGTCGGCCCCCCGCAGGCGGTGCCACCAGGCAAAGCCATGTACCCGGCTGCCCCAGACCTGCGAGAGTTGCAGCACGGAAAGCTGATAGAGCTGTTCCACCGTGGTTACGCCGTGTTTGAACAGGCGTTGCTCCATACCGGGGCCAATGCCAGGCAGGTCGCGCAGCGCCAGGGGGTAGAGCCGGTGGGGCAGGTCGGCTAGCCGCAACAGGGTAAGGCCATCGGGTTTGTGCATCTCGGCGGCTACCTTGGCCAAAAACCGATTGGGCCCCAGGCCCACCGAACAGCGAAGCTGTTCGCCCACGTGCCGGTAGATGGCCTGTTTGACCTGCTCCCCCAGCCGCAGGGCCTCGGCGGGCTCCTGTTCCCGGCCCATCAGCTTGCAGACCAGCTCGTCAATCGAGAGGACGGCCTCCACGGGCAACACCGTGTCTACCGCCCGCAGAATCTGGTGATGGATGCGGATGTACTCCTTGGGGCGGGCCTCGACCACCTCGAGCCCAGGGCACAAAAGCCGGGCATCCTGTACCAGCGTCCCGGTCTTGATGCCGTAGCGCTTGGCCTCGTAGCTCGCGGCAATGCAGCAGGTGGTCTCGGCCAGCATGGGCGCCACCGCTACCGGCTTGCCGCGCAGCTCGGGCCTGAGCTGTTGCTCCACCGAGGCAAAGTAGGAATTCATGTCCAGGAACAGGTAGCGGATGCCCATAGAAACCTCCGGGGTGCAGGGGATGTGCTCACTGAGGTGGTTCAGTGATTATGTATATTACATAATACAAACATCAGGTTTTTGCAAGGACAAATAAACCGGCCTTCGGTGATGGAGGCGAGTCCGGTTACCGGCCTGCGTTGTGTTCGGTCTCAGCTTAGGTCAAGACGCAGGCTTCATTGCTGTTGTTGCAACGATTGACTTTGCGCTCAAAGCATCAGCCTCTCAGCTTTCAGCCTTCGGCCTTGGGCTTTCAGCTATCAGCCACCGGCTTGGTTGTTCCTCAATCCAGGGGGTCCTTGGCGGTTTCCTTGGTCTCGGGGGCAAATCCGCCAAACATGAACACCTCGTCGCCCTGATCGCTCAGGTGGAGCTCGGCCAGCCCCTTGCGTACCATCTCTTTCAGCAAACTGCGGGCCTGCTCGACCTCGAGCTGGCAATGCAGCACCACTTCGGCCAGGGTCACCCGACCCTGGAGCTGTTTGGCCAGGGCCAGGATGCGTTGCTCTGGCGATTGGGCAATGCTTCGGGGTGTTTTGCTGATGGCCAGGCGATAACCCAGCACCCCCACAATGGCAAAAAACACGGCCAGACCCGCCACCACTCCAGGCCCAGCTTCCCCTGAAGTGCCCGAAACCAGGTCGCCAATGGCCGCAATCACGAAGAACCCGCTCAAGGCGACAATGAACCACCCCAGAAAAGCCCGCATCTAGCAAATTATAGTCAAAGCCCCCGCTCCCATCGGTTCAAACTGGCCCTTAAAAGAAAGAGCCCTCGTTTTGAGGGCTCTTCACTGAGCAGGCGAAATCGCGCTCTTCACAGACGTGGCCGCCCATCCCGGCGGCCACTGTTCTGTCCAGGACAAAGCCTTTTGGAGGCTGGATGGTTGAAAATATGTGAAGAGCGCTCTAGCTCAGAAATTAAACTTCAAACCTGCACGGGCACCCAAGCCGAAGTTGCCTCCCTGCTCGAAGCGGGGGTTGCCTTCCACAAACAGGCCCAGCGGGCCAAACAGGTTGATATCGAGCCCCACGGCGGCGCTGCCGTAGATGGGGTTGGCCAGGGCGGGCAGGAAGCGAGCGCCCACGCCCAGGTAGGGGCTCAGGAGACCGCTCCCAAAGTGGCGGGTCAGGTAGGCTTCGATGCCCAGGGCCTGGGTGCCCAGGTTGTAGTCCAGGCCGGCCCGCAGGCCAAAGCCCAGGAAGACCTCGCGTACACCCAGCATTCCACTGACGGCCAGGTTATTGGAACTAAAGATGCCGTCCGCAGGTTGGGGGATGATGCCCAGTGCGGCGCCAGCACCAAAGTAGAGGTTGCGACCCCTGGGTGCGGGGGGGGTGACCGGTGGCACGGGCCGTACTTCGGGCTGAGGCTGCGGTTGAGGTTGGGGCTGGGGTGCGGGGGCGGGTTGCTGGGCCTGCTGGCGCAGCTCGCTCACCTGGCCTTGCAGGGTGGTGACCTGGTTGCTGAGGCCGCGTACCTGCTCTTCCAGCGCTGCCACGCGGGCGGCATCGGGACGGTTGCGAATCTGCTCTTCCAGCGTGGCGATGCGGCGCTCGAGGGCAACCGCATCCACCGGAGCGGTGGGCGCTGTCGGGGCCTGGCTCAGGCGCTGGACCTGCTGCTCCAGGGCGGCGATGCGGGTCTGGAGTTCCGCCGGAGTGGGGCCTGCTGGCTGGGCTGGCTGAGCAGGTTGTGGGGTCTGGGCCAGCCGCTGAACCTGCTGCTCGAGGGCCGCCAGGCGCTGCTCGAGGGCCGCCGCCCGCTGGCTGGTCTCGATGGCCCGCTTGACCTCGGCCTCGAGGGCAGCCAGCTTACCGGCCTGATCCTGGCTGGTGCGCTCGAGGGCGGCAAAGCGCTGCCGGAGCTGCTCTAGCTCGGGCGCTACTTCCTGGGCGCCCCGCTCGACGGCCAGGCGGCACTCGGGCCGGGTGGTCTCGAGGCGGTTGGTCTGGTAGAGGCGAAAGAAGATCAGGGCGGCCTGGTAGCGGGTCAGGTTCTGGTTGCCCCGGAAGGTGCCATCCGGGAAACCCTCAATCAAACCGCACTGCACGGCAAATTCCACAGCTTGACGGGCCCAGTGCCCCGCCGGGACATCCCGAAACTGGGTCTGTGCGCTCGCGAACACACCAAAGAATGCGGTGATTACAAGGGTAAAAATGGCGAGTCGGCTTTTTTGCATGAAAACCTCCTTTTTGAACCAAACTTTGAAAAGCCAAGAGGGTCTTGGCCTCGTCCCCTACGCTACGCAGCCAACGTGAAGGCCCAGCTTAGCCAGCCCATAAGCGAAATTGGGAACTTTATCACCCATTTCATGTTGGGGACTTTTCGCCCTGCTACGGTTGGATACAATCCCCCTATGCAGGTCAAAAATCTGATGGGGTTGCGCCCCTACACGGTACACAAGAACGAAACCCTGTATGTGGCTGCCGAGCGGATGCTCGAGCACCGCCTGGGGGGTTTGCCGGTGGTGGGGGACGCGGGCGAGGTGGTGGGGTTGCTCGAGATCGACCAGATGCTACCCGAGCCGCAGAAGGTGCCCTTTTCGGATGTGGAGGCCCTGCGCTTTCTGGACGAGTGGGTAGACCCCGGCTCGTTTGACCGTTTGGTGGAGCGTTACAAGAACACCCCGGTCCACCGCCTGATGCGTACCGAGGTGGCCATGGTAGGCCCCGACGACCCCATCGAAAAAGCCCTGGGTCTGATGCTGCAAGACCGGCAGTACCGGCGGGTGCTGGTGGTGGACGAGCATCGGCAAGTGCTGGGCACCCTGACCCGCTCCGACTTCTTGCGTTTGTTTGTACGGGGGCACTGATGCACGGTATCGGGCATCTGGTCGAGGTTTTTTTCCTTCTGCTGGCCGCGCAACTGGTGGGCTGGTTGTTTGCCCGCCTCAAACAGCCGGTGGTGATTGGCGAGGTGCTGGCGGGTGTGCTGGTGGGGCCTGCCTTACTGGGCCTGGTACACGACGGTGAGATTCTGGAGTTTCTGGCCGAACTGGGGGCCATTTTCCTGCTCTTTATGGTGGGCCTCGAGACCCGCCTGCGCGACATTCTGGCGGTGGGCAAGGAAGCTTTCCTGGTCGCGGTGCTGGGGGTGGCATTTCCCTTTGTGGGGGGGTATTTTTTCGGGCTGAGCATTGGCTTTGCCCAACTTCCGGCGCTGTTTTTGGGTACGGCGCTGGTGGCGACCAGCGTGGGGATTACGGCCAGGGTGCTCCTGGAGCTGGGGGTTCTTTCGCGCAACTACAGCCGCATTATTCTGGGGGCGGCGGTGATTGACGACGTGCTGGGCCTGATTGTGCTGGCGGTGGTGAACGGGGTAGCCCAGAGCGGCACCTTCGAGCTGGCGGTGGCGCTGCGCATCACCCTGCTCTCGGTGCTGTTTGTGGGCGGGGCCATGCTGCTGGTGCCCTGGCTGCGGCGGGTCTCGCTGCCCCGCTTCACCCTGGGCAACCCCTTCGGCTTTGCCCTGCTGGTGGGGGTGGGGCTGGCGGCGCTGGCGGCCACCATTGGTCTGGCCCCCATCGTGGGGGCCTTCCTGGCCGGGATGCTCCTGGCCGAGGTGCGCGAGGAGCTGTCCATTGAAGAACACATCCGGGCGGTGGGGCAGTTTTTGACCCCCATCTTTTTTGCCATGGTGGGGGTACGCCTGGAACTGGCCGCGCTGCTCAGTGCAAAAGTCTGGCTGGTGGGCAGCGGGGTCTTGCTGATTGCTTTGGTGGGCAAGCTCCTGGGGGGGTTTCTGGGGGCCTTGAGCCAGGGCTTTCGCCGGGCGGTGGTGGTGGGCGTCGGGATGGCCCCCAGGGGCGAGGTGGGCCTGATTGTGGCGGCGCTGGGCCTGGCCGCCGGAGCGGTGAACGAGGAAGAGTATGCCCTGGTACTCTTTATGGTGGTGGGTACAACCCTGCTGGCCCCGCTGTTTTTGCGGCCCGCCATTGCCTGGGCTGAACGCCAGCAGGTTTCAGAAGATTCTTCATAAAAGCCTGAATAATGGCTACATGAACGCAAAATTATAGTAGTTCCGCGTATACTTACGCTGGTATGCGCCTAAATGCTGTGTGGCCCTGGCTTGTTGCGATAGCGCTGGCCCAGAGCGCACCCACCTATACGGTGCAGCGCGGCGACACCCTGTTCTCGATTGCCAAACGCCACGATACCACCGTGGAAATTCTGATGCGGCTCAACAGCCTGAGCGATGCCACCCTGAGCGTGGGGCAGGTGCTGCAACTGCCACCCCGGGTGGTACAGCACACCGTGCAGCGCGGCGATACGCTTTTTTCCATTGCCCGGCGCTATGGCTCCACGGTGCAGGCCATCCAGCAAGAAAACAACCTCGAGGGCACCACCCTATCGCTGGGGCAGGTGCTCCGGATTCCCCAGGTGAGTGTGGCGGCCCCCAGCAACCCTCTTGCCAACCCCTCTGCATCCAACCCGTCCCCCGCTAACCCCAACCCCGCCCCACCCCCAGGCTCTTCGGCC